>Ga0310121_10004195_pt1 | contig 12830 bp, 11 predicted proteins | sample CB27_Tmax_986_MG_FD_203504 | JGI IMG/M metagenome (GOLD analysis project Ga0310121, IMG submission 203504) | Marine microbial communities from Western Arctic Ocean, Canada - CB27_Tmax_986 | ecosystem: Environmental > Aquatic > Marine > Oceanic | place: Canada: Western Arctic Ocean | collected... | reverse complement strand
ATCTCTTCGGGCCGAACCGGCCGGCGGAACGCTCGGGTGGCAAAATCGGTGAGAATACTGCGCGCACACGGCGTGACCTCGCTGGGCACCGTCGGCCGACAGGTGAAGATCCGCTGACGTACGGGGCTCTCGGAAACTCCGGTAGGGTTGAAGGGGCCCACGATGACCACATCTTTCAGGTGCGCGAGCACCTGTTGCCCGTAGGCATCCGCGTTCACGGCGTTCAGCGTCAGTTCGCTGGGCTTGACCACGTCGGGGGCCGTGCCCTCGTATCTCGCGATGAACGCAGCGCTCATCCGGTGCGAACCCCCGCGGATGAAGACCGGCTCGGTCTTAGTGTAATCCACATCGTTCAGATACCAGTCGAAGTCCACGACGGCTACCCGCTCCCCATCGATCGAGAACTCGACCTGTTCCGGCCGAACATCAGCATGCATGGAGTATCCTTCCCCTCCCCCTCCCCCTCCCCCTCCGTCGTCCCCCGGAGCCGACACGCTGAAGATGTAGTGACCGTCTGCGGGGAAGTTGTGGATGACGGAGAGTCCCCCACGGGTTCCGATCGGCGCGCCCGGAGCGCGTTCGCCCTGCGACGCCTTCTCCTCCACAAAGTAGGTGGTCTGGCTGGCGGTCGCATCCGGATTGCCGATCGCGACGCGGCTGATCTCGCTCGCGGCGGTCAGGTAGGAGTCGAGCAGCGTCGGCGACATCAACTGGACGTCGACGATGTTGTCGAAGTTGTTGCTCTTGGTGTCGGGCAGGAGATAGTCGGCCGCGTCGATCTCGAGCCCCAGGAGCTCGCGGATCGCGTTCTCGTACTCGGGACGGTTGAGCCGCTGGAAGCTCCGGACGCCCGGAGTCGGGTTCGCCGCGGCGGCGCGGTCGATCCGGGTCTCGAGCTCGGTGACCAGCGCGGCCAGCGTGTCGCCACCAGGACGTGGCATCCCCGGAGGAGGCATCATCCCCACCTGCAGCTTCCGGATCATCTTCTCCGCCGTCGCCGCCTGCGCCACCGGGTTCGCGACGTCGAACCCCTCCAACGACAGGTTGCCGGTGCGCATCTGGTCGTTGTGGCAAACCACACAGTACCGCTGAACCACCGCCGTCAGATCCTCCGGCTCGATGTCCGGGCCACGGCCTTGTTTGACAGCCGTAAACGATGGGACTTCACCCGTCGCTGGTCGCCGGCTCCCGGAGGCGGCGACCGATGGCCTCGAGCCCGTAGCCCGCTCGGAAGTCGACCATGCGGCGGCCAGCCCCATCACCGGCTGTCCGGTACCCTGTTGTACCACTCTGCCCGTGACCGTCTGGGCGTCGACACTCGGCGCAGCCAGCAGAAAGGCGATGAGCAGCGCACTTGGTGATACCGGTTTCCGTAGCATGATTCCTCCGGGGCTGGAGGCCAAGGAAAACTCCATCCGTAAGCTAGCAAACCTACGGAATGAACGGAATGATATGGTGGAGATGAGAAACAGCAGGGGCCTGGCGGATTCAGAAACGAGGGTGCCCCCACGATAGCAGCATACAGTGCCGTTAGGGCACAGGCAATGAAGAAAGGTCCGGCCAGCCTACTGAGTCAGAAGTGACTTACAGAAGATCCCGAGCTTCTCCAAGATTTCATCGGCGGTCTTGGTCCAGACGAAGGGCTGCGGGTCGCGGTTGTTGCTGTCCAGGTACCGGCGGATCGTCTGCTCCAAGGATGACCGGCTGCGATGAGCGCTGCGTTTCAGGCGTTTGCGGGTGAAAACGGAGAACCAGGATTCGACCAGGTTCATCCACGATGCTCCGATAGGCGTGAAGTGCATATGAAAGCGCGGGTGACCCAGGAGCCAGCGCTTGATCATGGGCGTCTCGTGGGTACCGTAGTTGTCGAGGATGAGATGCAGGTCGAGGGTCGGGGGAACGTTGGCATCGATGCACTTCAGGAATTTGAGGAACTCCCGAGCGCGATGGCGACGGTGCACCTGACCAATAACACGGCCGCTCTTCACATCGAGCGCGGCGAACACCGTGGTCGGAACGTGGCGGATGTAGTCATGGGTCCGCCGTTCCACCTCGCCCGGGCGCAGGGAGAGAATGGGCTGGGAGCGGTCCAGCGCCTGAATCTGCGACTTCTCATCGACCGCCAGCACGAGCGCACGATCGGGCGGGTTCAAATACAACCCGACGATGTCACGCACCTTATCGATGAAGAGCGGATCCTTGAAGATCTTGAAGGTCTCGCTGCGGTGCGGCTTCAGCAAGAAGGCGCGCCAGATACGACTGATCGTGCTCTGACTTAGACCCGTTCGTTTAGCCAGCGCGCGCGTGCTCCAGTGCGTCGCGTCCTCCGGCACCGTCTCCAGCGTGAGGGTTACCACACGGTCGACATCTTTATCGCTCACCGTGCGCGGGGCGCCCGGTCGCGGCTCGTCGAGCAAACCGTCCAGGCCGCGGGCCACGTATCGGGCCCGCCACTTCCCGACCGTCGGCTGGCTGAGACCGAGCTGTGCGGCGATCTCCTTGTTGGACTGACCCTGGGAGCTCTTGAGGACAATCCGGGCACGCGTAGCCAGCGCGTTCGCACTCTTCTGGCGCCGCGTCCAGCGCTCGAGCACCTCACGCTCAGAATCGGAAACGTGCAGTACAGCGAGCGGCCGGCCCATGGGCGTCTCCTGGAGCGGGTAAGGCTCCAAGATACGGCGGGTCCCATCTAAATGTAAGACACTTATGACTCACTTGACTGAGACCAGGGCGCTGCAAAACTACGGATGCCCGGTGCGGCCGAAACCCGGCGGCTTCATAATGTGGATTGCGCCACAGCCCGAACACGACCCGGCGGAGCCGATCGGAGCACTTGCGAACCACCCGGGAGTGTCTTGCGGGTGCGGTCCTCTCACCCCTGGCAGCTGGTCGATCAGCCCATCCGCCCCGTGCAGCTGAAGTTTCCTCCCCCGCCGAGGGCCGTAGATTCCCCCTCCATGCCGACGCTGAACGAGCTCCTCCACGCGGCCAGCCGGACCTTCGCGGTCGGGATCGATCACCTCCCCTCCCCCCTCCGGAGGGAGGTCGAGACGGCCTACCTCCTCCTCCGGGTCTCGGACTACCTCGAGGACAACGAGTCCATGGAACCCAACCAGAAGGCCGGCCTCCTCGACCGGTGGGCGCGGGTGCTGGCGCGCGAGGACGGGGTGGAGGGCTTCGCCCGCGCGCTCGGGCCCGTGCCCGACCCGACCCCGGACGCCCTGGTGGCCCGGAGCGTGGTGCAGGTGGCGGAGGCGCTGGACCGGCTCCGGCCCCAGGCCCAGGCCGTGATCCGCCGGCACGTACGCGACTCCACTCTGGGGATGGCGCGCTGGGTGCTCCGCGGGCCGGGCCTGGCGGATGAGGCCGACCTAGACGACTACATGCACGAGGTCGCGGGACGGGTGGGGTGGCTGCTCACCGAGCTGTTCTCGCTGGACGTCCCGGAGGTCGCCGCGCAGCGCGACCCGATGATGGCGCTGGGGCGGGACTTCGGCCTCGCCCTCCAGACCGTGAACGTGATCCGTGGGCTGCACGCCGACTGGCGGCGCGGTTGGGTCTACGTGCCCCGCTCCTTCGCCGGCGGGGACGGGAGCGCGGCACGGGTCTTCTCGGACGAAGCGGACCCGGCGCTCGAGGGGCGCGTGCTCGAGGAGCTGGTGGCCAAGGCGGAGCGCCACCTGGCGGCCGCCGCCGATTACATCGCCCGCCTCCCCCGCCGTAGCCGCGGAATCCGGCTCTTCTGCCTTCTCCCCCATCTGTTCGCCGTGCGCACGCTCGCGCTCAGCCGCGGGAACCGGGCCGTCTTCCGCCGGGAGACCAAGATCTCGCGCGCGGAAGTGAGGCAGATCGTGCGGGCCGCCGGGATGCTGGGATGGTCAAACGGCTGGATCCGCTGGTACGTGGGGCGGCTGAGCGCCACCGCGTAGGCCATGCGCGAACACCTTCGCAGATGACTGCTGCCGATGACCACTGCAGCCGACCTTCGCGGATGACCGCGCTTTCCGCTGAAAGCGGCCAGGTGCCGCAGGAGCTCTGGAGCGCCGTCGAGCAGTACCTGACCTCGCGCATCCTCGAGGACGATCCGGTCCTCCGAACGGCGCTCGAGGCGAGCGATGAGGCGGGGCTCCCCGCGATCCAGGTCTCACCGGTCGAGGGACGGTTCCTCAACCTCGTCGCCCGGCTCCTCCACGCCCGCTCCGTGCTGGAGATCGGGACGCTCGGCGGCTACAGCGCGATCTGCATGGCCCGCGCGCTCCCACCGGATGGGAAATTGATCACGCTCGAGAAGGAACCTGGGTACGCCGAGGTGGCGCGCCGCAACGTCGAGCGCGCCGGCCTCGCCACCGTCGTCGAGATCCGCGTCGCCGCGGCGTCGGAGGCCCTGGCCCGGATGGTCGCGGACTCCGAAGGCCCATTCGATCTGGCCTTCATCGACGCCGACAAGCACAGCACTCCGCACTACTTCGACATGGCACTTCGGCTCGCCCGCCCCGGGAGCGTGATCGTCGTGGACAACGTGGTGCGGGAGGGCTCCTTGATTCAGGCGGAGGAGGACGACGCCGACGCGCAGGGAATGCGGAGCTTCCTGGAGCGCGTCGCACGCGAGCCCCGTGTGGACGCGACCGTGCTGCAGACCGTGGGGAGCAAAGGCTATGATGGATTCGCGTTCGTGCTCGTGACTTCGTGAGCGACCCTGGTGAGGGACCCCGCTGAGGAACCCGAACTCCGTGAGGAACGGAACTCCCGTGAAGCAATGCCTCCGGCTGCTGTCCGCCGGTCTCGTCGTCGCGGCGGCCTGCGCCACCCCTCCGCCCCCGCTCACCCTGCCCGGCGATCCGTTCTTCAGCGTCGCCGCCCCCGATTCCTTCGACGTCGAGTTGCGGACGGCCAAGGGCCCCCTGGTAGTGCGCGTGCGCCGGGACTGGGCACCGCGGGGCGCGGACCGCTTCCACGCGCTCGTACGGGGCGGCTTCTACGACGGACAAGCGTTCTTCCGCGTCATCCGCGGTTTTGTCGCGCAGTTCGGGCTGCACGGCGACGCGGCGGTCGCGGAGGCGTGGCGGGAGCGGACCATCCCCGACGACACCGTGGGCGCCGAGAACGTGCGCGGCACGCTCACCTTCGCGCGCAGCGGCCAGGATTCGCGGACCACGCAGCTCTTCTTCAATCTCGGCGACAACCGCAGGCTCGACACCACCGACGGATTCGGCTTTGCGCCGATCGGGCGCGTGGTCGAGGGACTGCCCGTGCTCGACGCGCTCAACCCGGAGTACTCGGGCCCCGCAGGACGCGAGCTCCCCGACGGCCCGCATCAGGACTCGATCTGGGCGCGCGGCGAGGCCTACCTGGTGGAGAAGTTTCCCAACCTGGACCGGATCGAGCGGGCGCGCGTGGTGCGCAGCTGGGACTGAGCTTCAGTCCCGGCCCCCTAGCTCCTCACCCGCTATCGCGAGCCCGAAGAGGGTGAGGAACGGCTCGATGTGCTGGACCGTCGTGCAGTACGGCGCGATCACCTCGGCGAATCCACCGGTGGCGACCACGTAGGGATCGGGGCGTCCCCACTCGGCGACGATCCGACGCACCATGCCGTCCACGGCGTCCACCACGGAGTAGAAGACGCCGCTCTGGATGCACGTCTCGGTCCGGCGGCCGATCGTGGCCTCGGGCGGCAGCAGCTCGACGCGCGGGAGCTTCGCGGTCCGCCGGCCGAGCCACTCGAGCCCGGCCGACACGCCGGGCGCGATCACGCCGCCCATGAAGGTGCCGTCCGCGGTGATCAGATCGAAGGTGGTCGCGGTGCCGAGATCGACGGCGATCGTGTCCCGACCGTACAGCTCGCGCGCTGCGAGGGTGTTCACGATCCGGTCGGCCCCGACCGTGCGCGGCTCCTCCACGTCCAGGCGGATCGAAAGGGGCGTGTCGGGCCGCACCAGGTGGACCGGGCCGGTGATGAGCCTCGCAAGGGTCGGCATCAGAACCGCGGTTGCGTCGGGCACGACCGAGCCCACCACCGCGGCGTCCGGCCGCCCCGGGCCCGCTTCCGCAAGCAGAGAGGCGAGCAGGTGGCGGTACTCGTCGACCGTGCGCGGCACCGCGGTGCTGATCCTCCAGTGCGCGCGCAGCTCGGTCCGCCCGTTCACCAGGCCCACGACGGTTTCCGTGTTGCCGACGTCGACGACGAGCTGCATGACTGCCTCCCTGGTCAGGCCCGGACCCGCACTCCACCCGCGACCACCCGGCGGATCTCACCGGGTCCCACCTCCACCCGGAGCGCGCCGTCCGGGTCGATCCCGCGCGCGATCCCGACCGCACCCGCGGCCTCGACCCGGCGGTCGCGCAGCACGTCGCGCCCGTCCAGCTCACGCGTCCACGCCGCGTCCGAGACGCGGCCGCGCACGAGCACCTCGCGCAGCTCGGCGAGCAGCCGCTCCGCGAGCGCCGCCCGGTCCACGGGCCCGGCCCCCGCGTCGTCCAGCGCGACCGTGCTCCCCGCCAGCTCGGGGCCGAGCGCTCCGGAGCAGACGTTGATCCCGACGCCGATCACGATCGCCTCGGGCCCGGCCTCGCACAGGACCCCGCTCACCTTGCGCGCGCCGAGCAGCACGTCGTTCGGCCACTTGAGCCCCGCGCACACGCCGGGCGCTAACCGCTCGACCGCCCGACAGACGGCGAGCCCCGCGAGCAGAGGGACGAGCGCTCGGTCGGAGGGGTCGATGGGGGGCGCGACCACGCTCATCCAGAGCCCGCTTCCCGGAGGGGACTCCCAGCGCTTCCCCTCCCGCCCCCGGCCGGCGGTCTGCTCCTCGGCGATGACGGTGGTGAAGGGTTCGGCGCCGGCCTCGGCCAGCTCGCGCGCGCGGTCGTTCGTCGAGCCGATGCGCCCGTGCACCTCGAGGCGCGGCACCCCCCAGCGCACGCCCCAGGCGGCGGGCGTGTCCCCCTCCCACAGGTCGAGCACGCCCGGTCGCCAGATCAATCCATGCGGAGCGACAGGTCGGCCACCGGCGCGGAGTGCGTGAGCGCGCCCACGCTGATCAGGTCCACGCCGGTCTCCGCGACCGACCGCACGGTCTCGAGGGTGACGTTGCCCGACGCCTCGAGCTCCGGCCGGTCGGAACCCAGGCGGTGCGCGCGCTCGACCGCGCGGGCGAGCGTGCCCAGGTCCATGTTGTCGAGCAGGATCCGATCGACGCCGAGCGTGAGCGCCTCCTCCAGCTCTTCCCCGCTCCGCACCTCGACCTCTATCGGGAGCTGCACCTGGTTGCGCGCGCGCACCTGCTCCACCGCGGCGGTGATCCCGCCAGCCGCCGCGATGTGATTGTCCTTGATCATCACCATGTCGAAGAGGCCCAAGCGGTGATTCATGCCCCCTCCCGCGCGCACCGCGGCCTTCTCCAGGTGGCGCCATCCGGGCGTGGTCTTGCGCGTATCCATGATGCGAGCGCCCGTGCCGCGCACCGCCTCGACGAACTCGCGGGTCAGGGTCGCGACGCCCGAGAGCCGGCCGAGGAAGTTGAGCGCGACCCGCTCCGCGGTCAGGATTTGGCCGGCTGCCCCGGCAACCTCGAGCACGACGTCCCCCGGTCCCGCGCGCACGCCGTCGCCGTGCACCACGCCCAGGGCCAGGGCCAGGGCGGGGTCCACCGCCCCGAACACCGCGCCGGCAGCCTCCACGCCGGCCACCACCAGGTGGCTCTTCGCGACCACGGTCGCGTGGCCGCGCGCATCCGGCGGCACGGTCCAGGAGGTCGTCCAGTCGGCCGGGCCAACGTCCTCGGCCAGGGCGAGCCGCACCAGCTGGTCCAGGACCTCAGAAGGTGACGCCACGACGTAGCCGCTCAGCGGCACGGCAGGCGCGCTCGGGAAGGGGCGCTCATCCGGCCAGCGCGGCCACGGCGCGGCCCTCGAGGATCTCGCGGTAGTACGACTCGTACACGGGCACCACGCGCTCTGCCGAGAAGCGCTCGACCGCGATCTGCCGGGCGGCGGTGCTCATCCGCCGCCAGGTGCCGTGGTCCGACAGGATGGCGGTGGCCGCCTCCCCCATCGCCTCCACGTCGCCAACCGGTAGCAGGTGCCCGGCCACCCCGTCCGGCACCAGCTCGACCAGGCCGCCTACGCGCGTGGCGACCACCGGGGACGCGCACGCCATCGCCTCCAGCGCCGCGAGCCCGAAGGACTCGCTCTCGCTGGGCAGCAGGAACAGGTCGCAGCAGCGGAACAGCTCGTCCACCGAAGCGTGCTTGCCCAGGAAGAGCACCCGGTCCTTGAGCCCCAGCTCCTCCGCGCGCTCGATTGCGTGCGGCCGCTCCGGCCCGTCGCCGACCAGCACCAACCTCGCGCGCACCGTGCGCGCAATCCGTGCGAAGATCTCGACCACGTCGACCACGCGCTTGACCGCCCGGAAGTTCGAGACGTGCATGACGATCCGCTCGCCGCCGGGCGCGAGGGTGGTGCGGTGGCAGGGATCGCGCCCGCGGTCGTAGCGGTCGGTGTCCACGAAGTTGGGGATCATTCGGATCCGGTCGCTCGGAACGCCGAAGTCTCGAACCGTCTCGTCGCGCAGGAACTCCGAGACGGCGGTGAGACCCTGCGAGCGCAGGATCGAGAAACGCGTAATCGTGTGGAAGGAGGGGTGGAGCCCCACCAGCGTGATGTCGGTGCCGTGCAGGGTCGTGACGATCGGCAGCTTGCGCTCCGGCAGCAGCATCTCGCGCGCGATCCACGCCGACGTCGCATGCGGGATCGCGTAGTGCACGTGCATGATGTCGAGGTCGCACTTGGCTGCCGTCTCGTGGATCGCGACGGCGAGCGCCAGCGAGTAGGGCGAGTGCTCGAACAGCGGGTACTGCTCCAACTCGACTTCGTGGAAGAACACGCGCTCGTGGAAGCGGTCGAGCCGGAAGGGCTGCGCGTACGAGATGAAGTGGACCTCGTGGCCGCGGTCCGCGAGCATGAGCCCCAGCTCGGTGGCCACGGCCCCCGAGCCGCCGTAGGTGGGGTAGCAGGTGATTCCGATCTTCACGCGCGCGCTCCTCGCCCCTTCGCAGGTCCCGTAGGGTCCGCCCACTCGGACCCGGCCGCGTGGACCGCGCGACGCCAGGCCTCCACCACCCGCTCCACCCGCTCCTCCAGCGGAGCCAGGCCGTCCAAGCGAACCACCTCGCCCGACAATTGGTTCCGGAACCAGGTGGCCTGCCGCCGCGCATACGCGCGAGTCGCGCGCCGGATCCGCGCCGCCGCCTCGTCCCGGTCGAGCACACCGGCCAGCCGGGCGACCATCTCTCGGTACCCCACCGCGGTCAGCTCGGGGTCGTCCGGCGCGTGGCCGGCCGCGAGCAGCCCGCGCACCTCCTCCTCGAGACCCGCGCCGAGCATCGCGTCCACCCGGGCATCGATGCGCCGGTCCAGCTCCGCGCGCGGTAGCTCGACCAGCGCGACGACGCCCGCGAGCGGCTCGTTCTCCGAGGGTGCGTGCCGGTGCCACCAGGTGAGGGGGCGGCCGCTCAGGAGCGCGACCTCGAGCGCGCGCAGCATCCGCTGTGGTCCGCCGGCCGCGGCCAACGCGGCGCGCTCCGGGTCGAGCGCGCGGGTCCAGCGCTCCAACTCGGCCCGCGGCCTGGCGCCCAGCCAGCGGCGGAGTGCACGCCGGCGGGCCGGATCGAGGGGCGGCTCCCGGAAGATGGGCGCGGTCAGGGCGCGTAGGAAGAACCCCGTACCGCCCACCAGCACAGGGACGCGCCCGCGTTCGCGGATCTCGCAAATCCACCGGCGGGCGTCGCGCGCGAAGCGCCCCGCGGAGTACGCCTGGTCCGGGTCGATCAGGTCCAGCCCGTGGTGCGGGACTCCCCGGCGCTCGGCCGGCGTCAGCTTCGCGGTGCCGATGTCCATGCGGCGATAGACCTGGCGCGAATCGAGCGAGACCACCTCGCCCTCGAGCCGGAGCGCGACCTCGACCGCGAGCTCGCTCTTCCCCGCCGCGGTCGGACCCACGATCGCGAGGAAGGCGCGGGAGTCGCTCACCGCCCGAATTTCCGCGCCAGCTCTGCAGTCGAGAGGCGGACCACCGTCGGGCGGCCGTGCACGTCGTGCCACGGCAGCTCGGTGGCGAACAGCGCGTCGAACAGCTCGAGCATCTCCCCGGCCGAAAGCCGCTGCCCCGCCTTGATCGCCGCCTTGCACGCGAAGGTCTTGCCGATCCGCTCGTGCTGCGTGCGCGCCGAGCGTACCAGCTCGGAGCCCTGCGTCAGCTCGGCGATCATCTCGCGGAAGCAGCGTTCGGCGTCGAACCACGGGTGGGGATGGGGCACCGCATGCACGATCACCGTGTCGCCGCCGAACCCCTCCACCTCGAATCCGGCCCGCTCCAGGATTCCGCGCAGTGCCTCCACCTGCTCGTACTCCGAACGCGACAGCCGGACGGTGAGGGGAAAGAGGAGCCGCTGCCCGACCTGCCCGCCGTCGGCGAAGGAGTTCATCAACCGCTCGAAGAGCACGCGCTCGTGCGCGGAATGCTGGTCGATGATCAGCACGCTGTCCCTCGACTCGGCGAGGATGTACGTGTGGTGGAACTGGAAGAGCCGGGGCCGCTCGTCCGCAGCGGGCATCGGAAAGGGCGCCTCGCTGTCCTCGCTCTCCGGACCCGCGCTGGGTGCCGGCACGAAGAGCGCCGTCTGGATCCCGGGGGGCGCCTCCAGGGGCGCGGGACGCTCGCGCACCGCAAGGAGCGGAGGCGCCGGCGCGCGGTCGAAGGTGGCCGCGCTCACCAGCCCTCGGAGAACTTCGCGCACGGCCGCCTCGACCTCGGCCTCCACCGCGCTCCGGTCGCGGAAGCGCACCTCCGCCTTGGCCGGATGCACGTTCACGTCCACCGAGCCGGCCGGGACGATGAACTCGAGGAAGATCCAGGGGCGTACCCCCGGCGCGACCGTGGTACGGTACGCATGGTCGGCCGCGCGCAGCAGCGCGGGGTCGCGGAAGGGACGCCCGTTCACGAGCAGCTGCGCACGCCGGAGTCCCGGCCGGGCGGCGTCCGGGCGCTGCACGAGCCCCCGGATCTCGGTCCCCTGGGCCGCGACGGACACCGGCAGGAGGGTGGCCGCCGAGTCCATGCCCCACACCCCGCCGATGCGCTCGGCCAGGTCGCGGGCGGGGGGCAGCTCCAGCAGCGGCCGGCCGTCCGAGGTCAGCGTGAAGCCGACGCCCGGCTCCGCCAGTGCGAGCGCGGCCACCGCCTCGCTCACCGCCCGTGCTTCGCCGCTCGCCGAGCGCAGGAAGCGGGCGCGCGCGGGCGCGTTGAAGAAGAGCGCGCGCACCTCGACCGTGGTGCCACGCCGCCTCGGATGGTCCTCCACCGCGGTCACCCGTCCGCCCTCGACGCGCACGCGCGTCCCCGGCTCCCCGGCGGCGCTGGAAGAGGCGCCACCCTCGAGCGCGGTTTCGAGCGTCATGCGCGAGACCGCTGCGATCGAGGGGAGCGCCTCCCCGCGAAAGCCGAAGCTCGCGACCCGCCTCAGGTCATCGGCGCTCCGGATCTTGCTGGTCGCGTGGCGGTCGAGGCAGACGACGGCGTCCTCGCGGCTCATCCCGACCCCGTCGTCGGTGACGCGGACCAGCCGCTTCCCCCCACCCTCGATCGCGATCTCGACCTTGCGCGCGCGCGCGTCGAGTGCGTTCTCGACCAGCTCCTTCACCAGCGACGCCGGACGCTCCACCACCTCGCCGGCCGCGATTTGATTGGCCACCAGGTCGGGAAGCACCTCGATCGTGCGCGCCATCGCCGTCCTCAGATCCCGGAGAAGGTGCGCGCGTTGGCCGAGGTGTAGGCAGCCACCTCCTCGACCGGCTCGCCCCGGAGCTGCGCCACCGCCTCCGCCACGCGGACCACGTAGGCGGGCTCGTTGCGCTTGCCGCGGTGCGGGACGGGCGCGAGATACGGGGAGTCCGTCTCGATCAGCAGCCGGTCACGCGGAACCGCGCGCAGCAGCTCGCAGCCGTCGAAGCGCTTGAAGGTCACCATGCCCGCGAAGGAGACGTACCACCCCGCCTCGAGACCCACCTCCAGCAGCTCGCACCCTCCGCTGAAGCAGTGCAGCACGCCGGTCACGCGCCCCCGGTACTCCCGGATGAAATGCGCGACGTCGGAGTCCGCCTCGCGCGCGTGGACCACGACCGGCCGGTCCAGCTCGGCGGCCAGCTCGAGCTGCGCGCGGAACACCGCGCGCTGCGCCTCACGGGGAGAGTGATCGTAGTGGTAGTCGAGCCCGCACTCGCCCACGGCGCGCAGCCGCGACTCGGACCGGAGCGCCGCGCGTATCCGCTCGAGCGCTTCCGGCGTGCCGTGCCGCGCCTCGTGCGGATGGATGCCCGCGGTGCCCCACACCTCCGGGTGCGCGCGCACGAGCCCGACCACCGACGCCAGATCCGCGGCATCCGAGCAGATCGTCATCATCCCACCGACCCCGGCCGAGACCGCGCGCGCGACTGCCTCGCCCCGGTCGGGCTCGAAGGCGTGATCGGTGAGATGGCAGTGGCTGTCGAAGTACATGGCCGCAGGCTCGCACGGCGGTCGCGGCTCAGGCGGTCGCGTGCTCGGCGCGCGCGCGCTTGGGGCGTTCCGCCTCGGTGCCGAGCCCCCACCGCCTCTGGATCTCGATCAGCGCTGGAGAGGCGATCCACAAAGAGGAGTAGGTGCCCAGGATGATCCCCAGGAACATGATCAGCGAGAAGTCCCTGAGCACGACCGGTCCCAGGATGAGCAGGGCGAGCAATGTACCCAGCGTCGAGAGGCTGGTCATGATCGTGCGCGGCAGCGTCTCGTTCAGTGA
>Ga0310121_10004194_pt1 | contig 12830 bp, 12 predicted proteins | sample CB27_Tmax_986_MG_FD_203504 | JGI IMG/M metagenome (GOLD analysis project Ga0310121, IMG submission 203504) | Marine microbial communities from Western Arctic Ocean, Canada - CB27_Tmax_986 | ecosystem: Environmental > Aquatic > Marine > Oceanic | place: Canada: Western Arctic Ocean | collected... | reverse complement strand
TAACGATCGGTGCAATAACGACTTTAATTGGTGGAGCAGGTCTTGCCCGATTCGTTCTTGGTTGGGATTGGGACCTCGCATTGCTCTTCGGCAGTCTCGTGATTGTGACCGGACCCACGGTTGTTGCGCCACTGCTTCGCGATCTACGTTTGCAACCAAAACTGAAATCGATTCTTGAAGCAGAAGGGGTGTTAATTGATCCGATTGGGGCGTTAAGTGCGGTGTTCATGTTGCAACTTGTAACCGTCCCGGCGGTGTCAACGTTTGCGGTTGGCGTTGGGGAAGTTGTCGCGAGTGTGTCGTTTGGCCTTATTGCTGGAATCGTCGGTGGAATTCTATTGGCCATGGCGCTTCGGCATCATGTGTTTGTCGCTCGAGGGTTTGAAACGATTGTTACGCTGTCCTTCGTTGTGTTGTTGTTTGAAATGTGCGAGCACGTCGTTGAATCTGGAGGGCTTCTTGCCGTAACGATTGCAGGCATCATTGTTGGTAATGTCAAGACACAGGTCAACGAGGAGTTACGGGAATTTAAGGACCGGTTGACAGTCCTGCTCGTTGGCCTGCTCTTTGTGTTGCTGTCTGCAGATGTTTCGTTTGATGATGTTCGGAGTCTAGGCCTGGGCGGTGGTGCGGTTGTGCTCGGACTTATTTTTGTGGTTCGGCCGATCGCGGTTTGGTTGTCGACCCGCGGTGGGGCATTGCCGGCTGCAGAGCGTGTTTTTATTGGTCTTATTGGTCCGCGTGGCATCGTGGCTGCTGCTGTGGCTTCTTTAACGGCAGAGGCTCTTATCGAACAGGGGTTGCCCGGAGGTGAGGCGTTAGTCGCTCTGGTGTTTCTTAGTATTGCTGGCACTGTTGTTACGTCTGGCGTGGTGTCGCGGCCGTTGTCATGGTTGCCTGGTCTTCGCTTGCCGAAGCGGAATCGAGTCGCGATAGCGGGTGCGACCGGTTTAGCGATCGCACTAGGACGGGAACTTCGCAAATCTTCGGTTCCCGTCATTTTTCTTGAATCCGATCCAAAACGTTGCCGCGTGGTCGAGGAAGATGGTTTTCCTGTTATTTTCGACGATCCGCTTTGTGAGAGTGCCATGTTACGGGCGAGAGCAGAATTGGTGGGAACGGTTGTGGGCCTTACGTTTAATGAGCATTTCAATGGTTTGTTCGTGCGTAACGCCGTTGACGAATTTCATATACCAAAAGCTTATTTGGCTATGGAGTCTCTTTACGGTGAGCGAATTCCTGGACTTGTCACTCAGGCGCAGGCTCGCGTCCTATTTGATGGACCTCGCGATCATGAGCGATGGGATACCCGGTGGCGGCATGGGCAAGTGTCAGTTGAACAGTTCAAATATTACGGTGATGATTCAGTCGACGACTTGGCCACGTCTCACAATGTTGGCAGTCAGGAAGTCGATCGTTATGTGATGTTGTCTGTCCGTCGCCAGGATCGGATAGAACCGATGCATGTTGGTTATGACGTACGAGACGGCGATCTTGCGTCAGTTGCTGTATTTAGCCCTGAGCGTGAAGATGCGGTTCGGGCTCTAGCCAGACGTGGTTGGCGACCAGTTGTTACGACGTTGCAGGAGGACTGATATGAAAAACGTGGGACTTATGTGTCTGTTGCTCGTTCTAGCTCCTACTGTCGTGGCGCAGGTGGTCCCGGACACGGTGTTTCTAGAAGATATGACATGGCCAGAGGTTCGCGATGCCATCGATGCCGGTAAAACCACCGTTCTTATCCCGACTGGCGGCACGGAACAAAACGGTCCGCATATGGTGCTTGGGAAGCACAACTATTTGGTTCGCTACAAGGCGGGGGCGGTGGCAATGCGCCTTGGTGATGCACTTGTGGCACCGGTGTTGGCGTATGTCCCAGAGGGCAATATTGATCCACCGTCAGGGCATATGAGGTTTGCTGGGACGATCAGTACGCCCGAAGTGGTTTTTGAGCAAGTGCTGGAATACGCAGCTCGTAGCCTTGTACAGCATGGATTTACCGACGTTGCATTCATTGGTGACAGTGGAGGCAACCAAGCGGGGCAGCAGGCCGTCGCGAAGCGTCTCAATGACGAATGGGAAGGTTCCGGTCAACGTGTCCATCATGTAACGGCCTACTATCCAGGACCTGGTGATAACTGGCTGATTGAACAAGGAGAGACGCACGACGATGTGGGCTCTCATGCCAGTATTCACGACACGGCGAGTTTGTTGTACTTGAATCCCTCGATGCTGCGTCTTGATCTATTGGGGCGTGGTGTTCGGGGAGACGGAAGTGGGCTTGTCGGTAATGCAGCTCAGTCGACGTCGGAGTACGGACGACAGATTCTAGCGCTCCAAATCGATGCTGCGGTGCGTCAACTCAATGAGTTTTTGCTCGTCGATGAGGGTGAGTAGGTAAGAACGCGTGCCGTGCTTTACCGTGGGAACGTGGGTATCGGTTCCATTCCTTCGCGTAGTGGCGTTCGGGCCGTGTTCAAAACCATTGCAAGCAGTTGGTAGTAGCCCATGATACTGATGGTGTCAATGACACCGATTTCATCGAATTGCGAGACAAATCGTTCATATGTGGGGTCACTCACGCTACGGGTACGAAACAGTTCCATGCAGAAGTCGTACAGTGCCATTTCGTCAGAGGCCATGTTTGCGGGTCGTCTTCCATCTGCCACCGCGGCAATGATGTCCGAGTCTAGTCCTTCACGTTCAGCAATTGCTGCATGAGCCCCCCATTCGTAATGTTGCGTCCAGTGACGTGCCGTCATCAAAATAACGAATTCACTGAGACGTGGCGGTAGGACTGTGTTAAAGCGTGCGTGGTCTCCGAGGTTACGTGCACGTTGTAAAACTTCTGGGCTGCGCAACAGTGGGATGAATGGACCGCCGAATGTTGTCGTGTTTCGCATCCGCTTGAACTCTTCCACTGCTGATTGTTGTTCCGGCGTCATGTCTTCGTCGGACAGTCGTGGCATGCGGTCTTGGGTGTCGACTCCGACCGTCAAGGCGACGAAGAAGATGGCTGTCAAGATAGTCGAGTGTAGCTGCATGGGTCACCTCTTTGTTTCGGTAATGAAACGCGGTCGAACAACGCGATTCCACCACATGATTGCGCCGGTTACGAATAAGAACGGAGGGATCAAGCCGATCGTAAACCACGTAATTTTTGTAGCCCAGCCACCAAATCGTCCAAAATGAACGGTGGCGATCCAATAGAGTACCGTATCAACTACCCTAGGTTCGAAGGTTACTTCATCGACGGGTTCTACGGCATCCGCGAGCATGTTAAAGGGTTCTGGAATCGTTAAATAGATGCCAGTAATCGCCCACATCAATACGAACAATACGAACCAGAACCCTGCGGCACTATGCAGGCTCCAGTTTATTCGTCGCCATCCAGATTTCCAGTCGATCACTATGCTTTTTGCCCAGCGTTCTCGGCCAGGCCACCAGATAACCGCACCGGTCAAAGCGAGGAGCGTGAGTGTCACCGACCCGATTCCATTTAAACGGCGCCCCGTGTCCCCGTATAGCAGGTTGTCATGCAGGTCGAGCATCCAAGTGGTGAGCTGATAGGGTAACGGTAGGCGTTGGCCAAGGTCCTCGCCAGTGTAGGGGTTAAAAAGTAACTGTGTCGGTGCACCCTCGAGAGTTAACGTTACCGTGGCGGCACGTGTTGGGTCGTCTCGGAGTATGACGCGAGATACGCTATGGTCGGGATATAGCTGCAGTGCGGTGGTGGTTAGCTCCTCTTCAGTCATCCGGGTTCCAGCTACGGTGACGTAGCGCGGTTCCGGTTCAAAGGCCTGTCGTAGTTCGCTACGGTAGACGAGAATACTGCCGCTAATTGAGATGACGACTATGTATAGCCCTACAGCTAACCCTGTCCAAAGATGGACCTGAAAAAGGGTGCGCCTGAGCCAGAGTTTCTGCGGCTGATGTTTCCAAATCGCAAGTGAAGACATAAAAGGATGGTAAATAGTTATTGGAGTTCGCTCCGTCGTGCTACCCAAGGCACACTGTTGTCATTGGTCGTCACCATACCGTGGAGGGCGGCACCACTCACGCGCGCCCGATAGCGAGAACTGCCTACACGAAAGACTATATCTGCACCGGATAGACGCCCGTCTGTAATGCTTTCAGTTATGCCGTCCTTTTCAAACGAACCGGTGACGTACTGGAAGTTCTGGTTCAGGTGTAATCGGCCATCGCCCGTTGTCCAGGAGCCTTCCACGCGTGCAGGTACATACCAGAGCAAGGCAGTACAGAACCCGGGGCACGGATCAAGTTGAACAGTTATATCCGCGATCCAATCGCCCAGGTCCCAGGTATTTGAGACGATACGTGTTCCCGGTCGGAGATTGAGTAGTGTCGGACGTAGTTTAATGTTCAGATCAGGCAGAAGAAACATCGTGATTACAGTCGCGTCATCAAGTGAGACCGTAAAGAGGTCCGCTTCGATGAAACTAGCCTTGGTGTCCACACCTTCATCTTGAGCGCGGGCTCTCGAGAGCTGTACGAGTGCAGGGTCGTACTCGACTCCGAGTGCCTGCGCGCCGAGTTTTGCGGCTGCGATAACGGTCCGGCCATCCCCAGAACCTAGGTCAATCACCAGATCGTCTGCTGTGACTTCGGCAAGTCCTAGCATCGTATCAATTAGTTCTTCAGGTGTTGGTACCCACTCAACGTCCTTACCGTCCTGACCAAGCGTTGGTCCGCTTTGCTGTGCAACGACGGTGACCGTAAATGCTGTAGCAATACAAAGAGAGACGGCAGCCGAGAAAGGCCGCCGACGGTGTTGCGCACGGTGTGCGCAGAAACGCACGAAATCCACAGTTTCTGTGCTACCTATTCAGATCGTTTTTCGATTGCACGCGCGCCAGTTAACGTGCCGTCCATTCCGTAGTTGCCTTCATGACACGCGTACTCAAACATGGGCAGGTCACTTTTTCGCATTGGAAGCTCGACGGACCACGGGACCGTCCACGTGTTTGGGTCTGCAACAGTGAACGAGTACAGCAAGGTGTTGTCGTCGAGGCGCTGAAAACGCTCGGTTAATTGGAGATTCTTACTGGAGTTACGGAAACTCGTTTCACGAAGAAAATTCTTCGTTTCGACAACTAATGTGTCACCTTCGTAACGCCCACGGGAATCCCCGGTCCATAGGGCTACAGCACTATGGGCGCTTCCGTCGAGCGGAATGATGCGCGCATTGTGGACCATTTCGTTTAGCAGCACGACGTGGTCGGCGGTTTGAAAGATCTGGACATTCATGTTGTACGCGGCCGGAAGCATTGGTGGACCTGAGTTGAACCCGGTGATACACCGCTCGCCGAGCGGCCGGTCCTCCGGTCCTTCTGTCGGCCGTTGGTTTACGCGAAGACGTTCATCGGCACGCGCGGAACCCGATTCCGTAAGCGCAGGGATCCGACCGTTTGGCGGGTCAACTACTAGTGATGTGCGACGGGTTTCAACAGCTCTGGTTCCACGATCCCACCAGAAATCGTTATAAGCAAGTGCGAGATCTGAACTTTCACGTGTGCCGTTGACCTGACCTCGACTCGTGTTTGTCGTTTTCTTTTCTTCGCGATTGAGGTCGGCGTTGTTCGCAAGTACTCGCGCTTCCGCATAGGAGGCCGCTTCTTCTTCAGTCAGGAATTCCTTATCGGCAAATTCGTCGGGTCGTTCGAGTGGCGTTACGGTCCTAAAATCCCACACACCGCCCAGGTCGGGGTGTCCGTCCGTCGTGAGCAGAGTAGTCGACGCGTTGCCGGATTGGGCGGCTACCGGTGCAGCGGCAACAACAACGAGCGTACAAAAAATGGCTATCAAACTAAGTCGTTGCATCATAATCGCATTGCCTCCTGGGACTGGACTGTTGGACTTTAGCACGACTTGATGGTTGTCCACATACTCCGTCTTGCGTTAGTTTGACGAGCCGTTTATTGTGGGGATGAAATCATATAGAGATAGGGGGAGATCCATGGGCTTCCGTTCATTTTTAATCACGGTGGGTGTCTGTGCTTTTTCGTTGTGGCACGTCAGTCCCGCATTATCGCAAGATGCCTGGCAGACACCGCGCACCGCTGATGGGCAGCCAGATTTGTCTGGAATTTGGGCTAACAATAGTGCAACCCCTCTTCAGCGTCCTGAGCAGCTAGCTGGAAAGGTGACGCTATCTGACGAGGAGCTAGCCGAATTAAATCAGAAGATTCAGGCTTTTCGTGATGCCGAGCAGGCGGGTGACTTGCTTGGTGATCGTTTAATACAGCAAGCCCTCGGAGATTCGGAGTATCAGGACTTTGATGTTGTTACCGGCAATTATAATGCCTTCTGGTTGGTTGAACGCGAGCTCGACAATCGAACCTCGTTGATCGTCGATCCCCCCAATGGACGTATGCCACCGTTGACGGAGTCAGCGGCGCAAGCGGCGGCGGAGCGACGGGTTTATGCGGCAGCACATCCCTCTGATGGGCCAGAAGACCGTAACTTGGGTGACAGGTGCTTACACTTTGATGCCCCGCGGATGGGTTCTGGTTACAACAGTTACATGCAGATTCTTCAGACACCAACATTTGTTGCCACCTTCCAAGAAATGGGCCATCAAGTCCGGGTCATTCCCCTCGATAATCGTCAGCATGTTAGCGAAGATATTCGACAGTGGACCGGGGATGCGCGCGGCCGCTGGGAGGGAGACACACTAGTCGTAGAAACAGCGAATTACTCGGCACAGGCGCGTTTCAGTGGTGCGAGTGACAAACTGCATCTTGTTGAACGGTACACGCGTATTAGTCCTGACGTGTTGAAACATGAGATTACACTCAGTGACCCCGATACCTGGACGAGTCCGTGGACAGTTGAGCTACGTCATACAGCAACGACGGATCCAATTTTCGAGTACGCGTGCCATGAAGGGAATTACTCAATGCCTGGCATTCTTGGCGGGGCAAGGCTCGATGAGCAGCAAGGGGACTCACAGTAGATGCTACGGCGCCTCTTAGGGATTGTCTCTGTTACGTTGTTTGTAACTGCGTGTGGTGGCGGCGAACCGGAACTGGTGGTCGCTGATGTTCTGTCTGTAGAAGATGACCAACAGTCTTCGCTCAAGTTGTATGTGTTCGAATGTGGCCGGTTGAGATTCGACACTGTGGAGCGGTTCAGTATTGAAGATAGCGAAACAGATGTTCGCGAGCTTGTTGTGCCTTGCTATGTTGTGGACCACCCAGATGGGAGGTTGCTGTGGGATGGAGGACTTCCCTCGGCCATTGCTGAAGAAGCAGGTAAGGATGACGAAGGGTGGAATGGCAATGCCCGCCTAGATCGGACGCTTGCCGAACAGTTGGCCGATTACGAGTTGGGCTTTGGCCTTTCGTCACTCGACTACATGGCGTTTTCGCACATCCATTACGACCATGTTGGTGTCGCAAATGAAATTCGCGGGGCCACTTGGCTCGTACAGCAGGGAGACTATGACGTAGCGTTTAATGATCCTGCGACGATACCCGCAGTTCAGCCTGAATTACTGGTCAACCTGCGAGAGGTGGATCGGATTGTGGTCGATGGCGATTACGATGTGTTTGGCGATGGCCGGGTGAGGCTGTTGGCAGCGCCGGGGCACACACCAGGGCATCAGGTGTTGTTTCTTGACCTTACGGAAACGGGTCCGCTAGTGCTTTCTGGCGATCTTTATCACTTTCGGCTTAGTCGTGAGGATCGGCGCGTGCCTGTGTTTAACGTCGATCCGGAGATGAGTCTTGAGTCAATGGAGAAGGTTGAAAACTTTGTTTCCGATCACAACGCGACGTTCTGGATTGAACACGATCTTGCGCTGTTCAATACACTGCGGACCGCTCCACAGTTTTATGAATAGCGTCAAAGCAAACTAGCGCGAGTGGCGTTTTTTTGATCGCGACGAGTTGCCGTCATTGTCGACGGTCGTTGTCGTAGGGAGCTCCAGTTCCAGATGAACCCATAAAAAACTTTCGTCCATCTTCAAAGGTAAGGTCTCGTGCGTTGGCGCGCGCGGTCCGGTCTTTACTCTGATAGCCGTCGACCACTACAACGGTTCCTGGTTGGACATAGTCCCGTCTTAAACCACGCCGTAAAAGAGTGTTAGGGGTGCCACCCTCAACCATCCACACTTCCTTAGTGCCGTCGTCAGCGGTGACTTCAACATGAATCCAGGTGTGCGGATTTACCCATTCCACTTTGACGATTGGCCCCTTCAATAGGATCGGTCTGTTTGGATCAAACTCTGCGCCAAACGCGTGATGGGCAATGACTGGTGCACTGGTAGAGGCGGCTACCGCCAGAAAGCCAGCAGTAATTAGACATAGCACTGGGCCAAGAAACCGACGTGATTGTGTATACATGGGGTCCACCTTACTTTATTGTTCCCGGTTTGAAATGTTACCGTCACGAACGTCTTGTTCAAGAATACGGGCACCGCCCAGGATGCCACGAAATGAATAGTTAGCCTCGTGGCAGGCATACTCGTAGACGCGATCATCACTGGCTGGCCAGGCATATTCGCCACTCCACGGTGCCGTCCAGACGTTGGGATCTTCCACTGCGAATTCGTAGTGAAGTGTATCGGTGTCCACGCGGGTGAAGCGTTCGATTACGTGTAGATCACGTGTCGCACCGCGTAGAGCTGGGGTGTCGTTAAAGTTTGTGGTGTCAACAACGAGGGTGTCACCGTCCCAGTAGCCAATGGAATCACCGAGCCACCCTCTAATTTCAGATGGAGCATGTTGCTGACCAATACGCACGACTCGGGCATCGTGGACCATCTCCACCAGAATCATGACGTACTCGTCTGTTTGCACAATGCGTTTGAGGTTGTTGTAAAGCGCAGGCAGCATTGGTGGCCCACCCGTCGAACTAAAACCAAGCAGACAGCGTTCTGCAAGTGGTCGGATCTCTGGGTTATCGTAGGGACCTGGCGCATCAGGGCCATTTTCGATCATCCACCATGCTGTCCCTGAATTGTCACGTCGCAACAATGCTCGTTCGTCTGCACGCCGTTGGCCTTTCCCAGTCAGTGGTGGCTGTCGTCCATTCAGGGGGTCAATAATGATGGAGGTCGGGTACTGGCCATCAAGCAAAACCGGTGACGAACCACGATCGATCCAGAAAGTGTTATAACCGCCCACGTTGCCTGAAGCTCCTGCAGATCCGTCGCCGCCATCGGGCGGGGCTTCTCGGTTTGGGTTACTTGCGGCATTACGATCGAGGTGTCGGTCAAACTCCTGACGTTCGACCGCAGCGGCCTCCTCTTCCGTCAGGTAGGCCTTGTTGCCAAAGTGCTCAGGACGTTCTAAAGGCGTCAGTGTCGCAATATCATAGGTGCCCGACAAATCAGGTTTTCCGGCTGCCGTTCGGGGAATGTTCTGAGCGTGCCCAATGATCGACGTTGCGAGAAATCCGATCAGAGCGATACCGTAAATCTGGCATTGACAGCGCATCACAACCTCCATTGACGTACTCTTACTGTGCGTTAACGGGCCTCACGGACGTCCCGTTCTAAAACACGCGCGCCTCCCAGAATACCTCGAAACGAGTAGTTAGCTTCATGGCAGGCGTATTCGTAGATCCGGTCAGATGTCGCCGGCCAAACGTACTCACCACTCCACGAAGCGGTCCATACTGTCGGGTCGTCGATGGTGAACTGATACAGCAGCGAGTCCAGCCCGATGCGTGTGAAACGCTCGACGACATGAAGATTGCGTGACGCGTTGGCCAGAGCAGGGGAATCTGTGAAGTTCGTGGTATCAACTACGAGTGTATCTCCATCCCAGTGTCCAATCGAATCGCCAAGCCAACTGCGGATCTCTGGTGGAGCATGGGTTTGATTCATCCTGATAATCCGTGCGTCATGGACCATCTCGACCAAAATCATAATGTGGTTTTCAGTCTGCACGATACGTTTCAGGTTGTTGTACAGAACTGGCATCATCGGCGGGCCTGACGTCGACCCGAATCCTAGGAGACAACGTTCTGCGAGCGGACGAATCTCTGGGTTGTCATATGGTCCAGGCGCATCGAGCCCGTTTTCAATCATCCACCATGCAGTCCCACTGTTCGGGCGGAAAAACGCTGCACGGTCGGCCAGGCGACTACTCGCGTCTGCTGTTAAGGGCGGACGTCTTCCGTTGGGGGGAGATGTGATGATGGATGTGCGCCATTGTCCGTCGATCTGGAATGCTGAACTCCCGCGGTCCATCCAGAATGTGTTGTAACCTCCGACCGCACCCGCTGCGCCGGTTGATCCGTCTCCACCGACTGGAGGTGGTTCGCTTGGGGGCGCGCTTTCGATGTTACGTTCTTCGGGAATGCCAAACGACTCGGCAAGTGCAACGGGTTCACCTTGGACGAGCGTGGCGGCTTCTTCTTCACTCAGGGTGAGCCGATCTCCAAACACTTCGGGTCGCTCCAAAGGTGTTAGGGTGGCGGTGTCGTAGATGCCGGACAGGTCGGGCTTTCCCGTTGCAGTTCGCGGAATGTCCTGTGCCTGGATGGCAGCTGTCATATTGGCTACAAGGAACACGCTGGTGAGATGGCGATAGCTCATACGTTCCTCTCGTCTTATCGTGGCAGCGGATGACGCCGAAATTCACCAAATAGTAATTCTTCGACGAATTCCACACACTTGAAATCCATTAAGCGCGCGCCACTTTCGATACGTCGATAAAGCGGCATGCTAATGGTCCACGGTTCAGTAAAGACATTGGGATCTTCTATTGTTGCTTCGTACTGCAAATGGTTTGGGCCGATCATGGTGTAGCGCTCGGTTACTATCAGTTGATTTGTGTGATGACTTCCTGCGCGGTCGAACCATGTCTGGTCGTTTTGTCCAGTTACCTCGACCACGAGGGTGTCACCCTCCCATCGACCGACAGATTGCCCCATCCAGGAATCGGTTTCGGCGGGGCCGATATCTTGCAGATAAATGTCTCGCACGGCTCCAGCAAATTCGTAGGCGATAAAAAAGCTGCTCTCATTTTGAAAGACCTGAAACGGGAATGGTATGTAGGTGGCCCGCGGTACGCCGGGCATGTAGCACTTAATTTCAGGATCACGTTCAGCCCAATGTGCTTGATTCTCTTCTTTGAGTGCGCGAGCTTCACTTGTGTAGGGAATTCGACCGCCACCCTTGATTACACCCAAGCTTCCAGGGACCGCACCGACCGCACCGAGCGGGAGCACAGGCACGTCGGGGAGCATGCTGTGTGGTCCATCTCGGAGCTGCATCGCTGAGCGAGCGATATGAGGTTCGACGTCGTAGTTCGCGACGTTCAGCGCTTGCCAGATTCCGTTGAAATTAGGAATGCCGTTCGAAAGTCGGGGTGGGTCGTAGTCAGTTGACTGTGCTTCGACAAGTTGTGTGCCTGTTATGAGGCTAAACATCAGGACAACTATGCCAGCAGTAATCACTCTCTTGCGCATTACGTCTCTCATTTCCATTAGCGGCGTACGAAGCGCTGCACTCGTTTGCCTTCAAGTGTTTCACCCACATAGATGTGGCCGTTTGAATCGACTGCGAGACTATGGGCGGCGGTGAACCCGCCCGCCTGGTGGCCACCGAACCCGATGGTATTGACGACTGAAAGATCGCTGCGGTTGATGACCCAGATTTTCGCGTTCATGCCATCTATGTTGTAGAGGTACTGCTGGTCGGGGTCAGGAGAGAAGTCAACATCAAACGCCGACCCAAAATCGCGCGTACGCGGGGCCATTACGAACTCGTCGATGAACGTGCCATCGCGTTCGAACACTTGTATACGGTTGTTTACACGGTCGCAGACGTACAGTAAGCCATCCTGCGAGAGCGTTGCGCAGTGAACCGGCCGTCCAAATTGTTGTGACAGCTCGGCGTCGGGGTCGTAGGTATAGGCGTCATCGGTAGGAACATTGCCGTAGGCACCCCAGTGTCGTTTGTATTCGCCCGTATTCGCGTCGAAAATCGCGACCCGGCGGTTGCCGTAGCCGTCAGCGATAATGACCTCGTTGGTTTCAGGGTCGACATCGATTTCAGCTGGCTGACCAAAGTTGGCTGTATCGTTACTGCCCTGCCCCTGACCGTGAGCTCCGATCTGCATCAAAAATTCCCCACTTTTAGTGAACTTGAGGATGTGCGCATCCTCTCCCCCACTGCCTCCGAGCCAGACGTTGTCTAAATGGTCGATAAAAATACCGTGCTCAGAGTCGGGCCATTCATACCCCTCTCCAGGTCCACCCCAGGCTTGGACGACATCACCGTCTTGGTTAAATTCAATGACTGGTGGAGCGGCACGACAACAGTCTTCCGCGAGTGGTGGATTCGCGTCCAAAGCAGATTCTTGTTGGTTGAGCGAGAGCGGGCGCTGCACGATCCAGATATGGTCATTCGAATCAACATCGACGCCTACGACGTTTCCAAGTGTCCAGTTGTTCGGTAACGGTTTCGGCCAGGTAGGATCGAATTCAAAGTTGGTGCCATCGCCTACAGCGGTTGATGTGGTATTTGGCTCGCTAGCCATTTCATCCGTCATGGGAGCGGGCGAATCATCACCACATGCAATAGAGACGCCGAGTGCCACCAGGAGCACAAAAGAGAACGTTTGTTTTTTCATGAGTTCACCATATCAGTGCACTACTGTTGTTCATTTAAATATTGACGTGAGGCTGCGGCGTCCATGAGCGGCACCACTTTATCCGGGTCGACACGTATCATCATGTAGCTAATGTGATCATCAATTTTAGTAAATTCATGTCCAGTGCCGGCCGGAATTACCAGAACATCGCCTTGCTTTAATTCGTTAACGACACCATCACGTACGTCCTCAGCGTTATTG
>Ga0310121_10004190_pt1 | contig 12837 bp, 4 predicted proteins | sample CB27_Tmax_986_MG_FD_203504 | JGI IMG/M metagenome (GOLD analysis project Ga0310121, IMG submission 203504) | Marine microbial communities from Western Arctic Ocean, Canada - CB27_Tmax_986 | ecosystem: Environmental > Aquatic > Marine > Oceanic | place: Canada: Western Arctic Ocean | collected... | reverse complement strand
CGAAATCGGGGAACTGCTGGAACGCAACGTAGAGCTGGTCATTCGGTCCGATGGCCACATCAGGCTGCCGTGCGTTGGGGGCGAAGCCGACGTCGTCAAAGGTTTCCCAAGCCGCACCGTTCCACCTTCGAACCCGAACTCTATCCACGGAAAGCTCGTCCCACACCACGATCACCCGGCCGATGCTGTCGACCGCGATGGCCGGAGTTTGAGCATGGACAGTGCCGGGAATGCCGGTCGACGCGGAAGTTCCTAAGCCGATCCACGCGTTGCCGTCCCACTTTCGGAGATAGACCTTCGGAAACGGCGAGACGGGGATCTGGTAAGCAACGATGGGAAATCCGTCCGCCCCGATCGCAACGACAGGATCGAGCGTGTCGAGAACCTGGTTATTCACGATCCCCTGGCCGCGCGCCGAATCGCCAAGCGCTATCCACTGGCTACCGTCAAACAACCGGCCGTAAATCGTGATCGGCGAATTCGTTGCGGACGTTTCCTGCTCCCATGCCACGAAAATGTTGTCGCCACGAACCGCAACGCTCGGGTTCATGGACGGGTCGGGAGTCTGGCTGATGCCGGTTTCGAAAATCGAGCCGCCGACACCGAACCACTGCTCTTCCATCAGTTTCCAGGCGTCGAGCCCCTCCGGGTCGACCGGTATGGCGCCGCGCCACTTCTTCAGGTAAATCTGCTGAAATTCTCCGGTGTCCAGATCCTCGTAGGCCACCACCGCACCATCGTCATCCGCCAGAACCATGTCGTGATTCTGCCCCGTTGTGCGTCCGACGATCCCCTCTCCCACCACGATGACACAGGCGAAGTCCTGGGGTCCCAGCGCCACCTCGGCGCCAATAACCTCGACGGTATACTCGCCGGGCGGGAGGTCGGGGACATTGATCACTTCCACATTGTTGACTTCGTCGGCAAAAAATCCGTCGACCGGATCGAGCTTCTCGGCGTGGAGTCCGTCGGGCGACCAAAAATTACCGCGCCAGCCGGAGTCATCCGCCGCTCTTACCAGCAGGTCCAGGTTGTTGACCAGAACCGGACCCGTGCCCGGCGTGCCTGGCGGGTCCGTCCAGGAAATCGTCACTTTCAATCCACCCTCGCCCTGGCCGATCGTCAATGGAAACGACCAGATCTGGTCCGTAACGAGCGGAGTGGTCTGGTCCTGATCGAGGAAAATGATTTTGTCGGCCGGCTGCGTCTGCGGCCCGCGAATCGAGCGGGTCAGATCCACTCGCCCCCAGCCCTGGTGGACAATGGCCGGCGCACTCAGAAAAATAGGATGGGTGTAGATGAACGAGTTCAGATTTCGCGCGCCGCTGATCAGAACCGCCTTCATCAGGGCAGGACTGATGCTGTCCCTTCCAAGAATCTCGGTAAAGTATTCATAAATGAGGGCGCCGTTACCGGTCGTAACCGGGGCGGCCATGGATGTGCCGCTGTTGAACGAATACTTGGGGCCGGTGTCCACGTTATTATTGCGTAAGTCCCGCTCGAAAATATCGAGGGGATCGAGAAAATCATCGGGGCTCTGCGGTTGATCCGCTGACTGGGCGGACAGCACGTACCCGCCGGGTGAAACCACATCGGGCTTCATACGGAAATCGGCGCCGCTTACCGGTCCCCGCGAACTGAACCCGGCCACCTGCCAGTCGGAATCGCTCTGTTCCAGGGCCCCGGCAAGGTTATCCGCGAGCCGCAGATTCTCGATGGCACCTACCGTGATTACGTTTTTCGAATTTCCGGGGCTTCCAATGGTACCGGCGCTCCCGCCGGTACCGTCGTCGGGGCCGCCGCCCGAGTTGCCCGCGGCGAAGAAGAACGAAATCTGCTGGTTTCCGCTGGTATCCTGGTCGGCATCGCGAACCAGGGAATCCCAGACCGCGCTCAAAAGTCCGTAGGTGAACAAGCTCGCGCCCCAGCTGTTATTGGATAGGCGCGCGCCATGATCCCAAGCCAGTTGCGCCTGCTCTTCGTCGGTGAAGCTGTTGAAGTCCTCGATCATTACCAGCTGCGCCTTCGGCGCCATTCCGGCAAATTCGCCGGACTCATAAGGACCGGTTCCGGATCCGGGAACCAGCACCGCCGTTTCAGAAAGCGCGCCGTTGCCGAGAACAGAGCCGGAAACGTGCGTTCCATGTCCGTCGGCGTCCCCGATGATCCCGTCGGAACTCCCGTCTCTCGCCTCGTACGCTATAATACGTGTGTTCGTGTTGAGTCCGGTGACGGAATCGGGATCCACCGAGAACCCGCGATGGGTGACGTCGACACCAGAGTCCGTAATTCCGACAATCACACCGCTGCCATCCAAACCGGAGGTGTTTTTGAAAAAGGTGGTCCGGAGGACCGGACCGGCCAGATCGTTCATCGCTTTTCGCGGAAATTCCGGCTCTATGAATTGAACGCCGTCGTCAAAAATCAACTTCTCGATGACTCGAGGGTCACCCGACACCGTAACGACCGAACGCTCTCCACTGGTTTGCCGGCGCAGAATATTCAGGTTGTAGGGCGCCAGCACTTCGTCGGGATTCAACGAGTTGAACAGCATGACCATGTACGTGCCGGCTTCTACCCGGCGGGCGACGGTGTCATTCGCCGTTCCGCTTAGATAACTCAGAATATGCGGACTCAATTTCAGGTACGGATGATGCGGTTCGACCAGGAGCACATCGGGTCGCGCCTCCATCTGCTCCCGTTGTTCCGGTGACAAGCGCACGGCGTATGCATTATTCGGAACGTAGTGGGTGACATCGCCCCCCATCCCTTCGATTCCGGCGCGCAGGGTGTTGGACACCGGGCCGTCGAACTGAACGATGTAGCGCGTGGTGGAAGGGGCCGCGCGGAATTGCCGCGGAATAGGCCAGTCTTTTCCCTCGTCGATCTTGGCCCGGGTGTCGAGAATTGCATTGGCCATGATCAGCGCCGGACTGCCCCCGCGGCGCCGGTACTGATGAAGCGGCCGGTCCGCATTGCTGAGCAGCCCCAATTCCCCCGGGGTGGATCGCAACGCGGCCGCAACCTCCGGGCGTTCGCTGCCCAACCCGCTTCGGGCCGCGATATCGGCGGCTTCTCCCGACGGGGATACGGGCTGCTCAACGGGCCGAGCGGCTAGCGGAGTGTCATCCGGGGCGGAAAGCCTGGCGGCAACCAGGCGTACGGAATCGCCCTCGCGAACGAATTCCAGCGAGTAATTCTCGTCCAGTCCCCGCACAAATTCTTCCAGGGAATGGACCTCAGCGCGTAGCGTGATCTTCTGTTTTTTGAGAACAGGGTCAATTTCCACTTCGATGCCTGAAGTTTTCGCCAAAGAATTCAAGACGTCGTAAAGAGAGGCGTTCCTCGCATCCAGGGAAAACCCTTCCGCATTTTTTTCCACGCGAAGCGTTGCCACCTCAGGATCCTCGCGCTCCGAATTGCGGTCTCGCAATCCGGTCCCCAAGGCAAGGATTCCCACAAGAAATCCGACCAGGAGGATGGTTCGCTGGGATGAAAGCCGTGCCTTCAAAGTCAAAAGCGAGGCATGAATCATACGTTGTTTTCCTTCACGTGAAATGGGATTACCCCGGAAATGATACGGATACGATGGGGTTTATTCCGACCCCTCCTCAGAAACAGACTCAGTCAATTTTACCTTCAAATCACGCTCACGCCTGCGAAGATCTTCGACTTTGGAAACAAGCTTCCGGCGTTTTACTTCCAGTGCTTGAAACTCATCGATCGCCCCAAGCCGGCTTTTCAAACGGTTCCGTAACAGGCGGACTTCCTTCTCGGCCGCCAGCAACTCATCAAGAATTCTTTTGGCAATTGGATCGGACCTCTCGATCTCCACCTGGCGACTCAAAAGCAGCCGGTTTTCTTCGCCAAGCCGCTCATACGCTCGCGCAAGATCACGCCGTACAACTGCGAGTTCCGACGCGCCGTCATCGGAACTGTCCACCGCAGCGTCGTACGCCATCCGCGTTGCCACCATCGGATCACGCTCCGTAAACTCGGGTGCCTGGTCCGCAGCCAACGCGAAAGTAACTCCCAAAGCCACTCCACAAACTGTTGTCAGCACAAATTTCATGCCGCCACAAACAGCCTGGAGATACGATTATGCTCTTCTCTCATCTTCATCCTATCCGAACAAGACGCCGTTAAGCGTCACTAAGCGCCGTTGCCCGCAGATACTGGCCTGCCATGCCCGATCACTAGCATACCTGCAACGGCCTAAACTCGTTAAATCTCACATTGTTTATTTGTATTAGTAAAAGGTGTCAATCATTCATGGTTTCTTCATAGCTCCACGGACTCGATCGGACAATCCGGAAGGGCGTCTAAAAATATCCGCCCGTACCATTTTGTCCGGATGCGGCTGTCCAGAATTACGATGAACCCGTCGTCCGTTGATGTGCGAATAAGCCGTCCCACGCCCTGTCGAAACCGAAGCACCGCTTCCGGCAATGAATAGTCGTTGAACGGATTTCCGCCTCCGCTTCGGATTCGGTCCATGCGAGCGCGAATCAGCGGCAAATCAGGAACTGCGAATGGCAGGCGGGTGATGATCACGGTCCGCAGGGCATCCCCGGGGACGTCCACACCGGCCCAGAAACTGTCGAGCCCGAATAACACGCTCATGGGACCCGCCCGAAACCGTTCCAGCATCATATGACGGGCCATTCCCTGCCCCTGGATCAGGAGCTGAAAACCGTCGTTCGTAAGGGCCGGTTCGATGGCCCGGGCCACGGATCGCATCGTCGCGCTGCTGGTAAACAGCACAAATGCCCTGCCCTGCGTCTGATGCACAAAGTGCAACACCGCGGACCCGCAAGCGTCGGTGTAGGCTTGCCCCGCGTTGGGTTCGGGCATTTTCTCCGGAATCAACACCCGCATTTGCTGCTCATAACGGAATGGCGAACCTACCTGTAACGTGGTGGCCGATTCCGCGCCTACCCGACGCTGAAAATAATCCAGTCGATCCCGAACCGCCAGGGTGGCGCTGGTCATGACTACCCCGGGAAATGCTTGGAAAACCTGCTCCCGCAGCATATTCGTGACGTCGATCGGAGCGGAATGCAACGAGTAGTTTCTTTTCCGGCTCCCGCCTGCTTCGGCCCAATAGACGTGGTCCTCCATGGACTGCTTGATCAGAGCGCCAAGGCTCTCTTTCATGGCTGCGCCTCGGGTAATCATTGATTCGACTTCGGCTTGAATCTCCTCGTCGATCTGCCCGTCCCGGACTTTCTCAAGGAGGCGGACAACCTTGCTGATCTCATCCGCCAGGGGTGCGCTGACCTCCATCGGCTCTTCGACAACTCTCTGGGATTGCCCGTCGTTGAAATCGCACCACTGCTCAACCTGCTTGAAAAACCGGTCCGTGGTCCGGTACAGGCGATTGACCGCATGCGCGGCGGCGCCTTCCCGCAGGGCCGCCAGCAGACCCTTGTCGCGGTCAGGCACGTAAAGGCGACGCAACCAGTGCTCCACCATAAATCGGCTGAGGCGCAGACCGAAATGCTCACACGCCACATCCTCCATCTCATGGGCTTCATCCACCACCAGCAATTCGAACGGCGGCAAAAACGAAGCGCCCTGCATGCGCAGGGCAATCTCCGAAAAGAGGACGTGGTGGTTGACCACAAGAACATCAGCGTCGAACATTCGCTTCCTGGCGTTCATGAAGAAACAGGGCTTGTACTCGGGGCATTTCTGCCAAAGGCAGTTGCCCTGCTCCGCGCAGACAGAGCCCCACACCTCGGCCGCCGGCTGGGGATCCAACTCCTGAATGCTCCCGTCCGCGGTCTTGTCCGCCCACTCCCGGATCAGATCGAGTTCGATGCCTTGTTGAGCGCGAAGAAGGTCCTCGCCCATGCGGCGTGCCCGATCGAGGCGGCGCAGGCATAGATAGTTCGAACGCCCCTTCACCAGCGCCGCCCGGAAGGGTACTCCGGTATGCTCCTGCAGGAACGGAATATCCTTGTAGAAGAGTTGCTCCTGCAGGCTGATGGTGTGGGTCGCGATCACCACCTTTGTCTTTCGAGCCAGCGCCTGGTGGATCATCGGGACCAGGTAGGCGAAGCTTTTTCCGACCCCGGTCCCGGCCTCAACCACCAGGTGTTCGCGGGAAGAGACTGCCTCGGCGATGGCCTCCGCCATTTCCAACTGCTGCGGTCGGTGCTCATAGGGAAAAGACTGGCCTTCGCATCCTTTAGCCAGGCCTCCGCCGGGCAAGAAAAAAGCCCGGGTGGCGTCAAGCACATCGGATGACAGATCAGCCGCTGGATCTGTGCGATTTGAGATCATCGGAGATGGCCCCAACCATACCGGGATGCGGCCGGATGTCAGCCTTTTCTTGGTTGTGCAAGGCCAAAAGGGTTGTATTCAATACCGGAATCGGGCTAGTATGCCTGCTTCCCTAAATTGGGCGAGTGTAGCTCAGCTGGTAGAGCACCACCTTGCCAAGGTGGCTGTCGAGGGTTCGAGTCCCTTCACTCGCTCCATTCTTCCTCCCCGCCGGGGCGGAGGTGAGAACGGGGTGCACCCAGGATTCAGGGTCCCCAATCTCATCCCAAATCGTGGCTGAGCCCCGGAAAATGGGTTCGCATGTTCAGGGTTCAGGCCGAACAGTAATCAGCTCTGAGCCATCGTCTATTTCGTCGAAGACCAGATCGGTCTTGCGTACCTCGCGCGAGCGGTACATGTCCTCCGACGTACGCTTGCAGAACAATCCGAGAAGGTTTGGGTTACTTGACTCGCTCATTCCAGGTGCAAAGTTTTAAACGTCACATCGCACTCAAAACGACGTATCCCCCAGCGGGGACCCTGTGCTCTTGCTCGATAAACGACAGCCCCGGAAGCTCCATCGATTGACGAAAGACCGTGGTAACGGATTCATCGGTGGGATTGTTTACGGCGATATGCCATTGGTAGCGATTGCTTTCATCGGTTCGCGGCATGACTTCAAGGATCAATTCGGGATGATCGCAGACGATGGGGTGGCCCACGACGACCTGGGTTGCGTGGGAATGATCGGGATACAACGCCGCGTACACCCTGCCGTCGAAGTCGAAACCCAGGGTCGTGTAGACTTCTTTCCCGTCGGTGTAAAACCCGGTGGTGTGCCCCTCAATCTGGAAGAGCCCGGCGCTCCATTTCGGGTTCAGCCCGGTGATCCGCACCGGAACGGTGAGGCCTATGCGTTCAGCCGGCCGAGGAATGCGCAGTTCTACGGGTTCATGGCCTGAGCCTGCGTCCACTTCGAAGAACCCCGGGGTCTGGACGCGTTGCCCGCGGATGATCTTTATGCCTTCCGGTTCCTTGAGATAGTCAAGCACGCGCCGGAACCGCTTCGGGCCGGTGTCCGGCACATCCAGCGATTCGTTGACCGAGAACACTTCACAGCGAAGCTCCTGGCCGGCCTTCACGCTCCGGCCTTCGACATCCAGGTGCAGGGAGACGAAAAAAGACTCTTTCCCGCTACCGCGGATGCGTAGCATCAGGGGATCGCCGCGATTGATAAACAAGACCTGGTTGTACGGCTCCTTGGCATAGAACCCGAACCATTTCCCGCTCGGGACAGGCACATCGAATCCGCGGCCGCCGTCCCCGAGGTAGTAGGATCGATGGGCACCGGCATCCTGCACGGAAAGGATCACCGGGACGTTCTCCATCCAGTGCGATCGGGCCAACTGAAGCGTCTCGAGGATCTGGTCCTGCTTGAACCGAATCGTATTCGAGAAGTTTGCCAGCACCGCGCCCGAACGCACGGATTGCGCGGCCCATCCCGTCAGGTTCGGGCCCACCAGCGGCCGATTGAATTCCGTAAAGCGCCGGACCGACTCGATCAGTTTCGACGGACCCTTGGGGCCGGAGGTGTACCAGGCGTTGATGTGCGGGATGGCGGGGTCGTACACTTCGCGTTGTAACGACCGAACGACGATAGCCTGGTCGTCGTCGAATTCGAGGACGGGAATGTTGTTGAAGGCCTTTCCGCCTTCCTCGCCCAGGTCGCTTACGACGAAAGGGGAACACTCGCCGAGCACCATCACCGGCTTCACTCCCTTGGGTCCGCCGTCCCAGGTGTACCCGGCCGGGAACAGCGGGTACCGGTGTAATTGAAAGATGCCCATCCCCCGGGCGAGGTATTGACGTCCGCAGTCGTTCACATGATCACCGCAGAAGGCGATACTCATGGATCCGGGCTTCCAGCAGCGGCGCGCGAAGCTGACGGCTTCTCCACCCCGCACATCGCGGGCGACGACCACCAGGTTCTGTTGCACATGGGCCGGGAGGTATAGCATCTCCCGAAACGACTTGGCTCCGCCGGGCAGGAAACGGCGCACTTGGTGTTCACCGTTCAAGACCTCGATTTCTTTCAACCCTGCGTCCGAGGTCACATGGAGTTCGGAGGGCATCAACTCAAAATCGACCACGAACGGTTCGGCCCCATAGCTATAGCCCCGGTAACACTCCGGCCATGCCTGGATGAGCGGGCCGTCCGACAGAAAGACATTCATGCCGTCGTACTGGCTGTTCCATCGAAGAGCTTCCAGGGGAAGTTTTTCCAGGGAGGATGCCTGCGCGTAGGTCAAGGCGTGACCCGACTCTGCTTCCGCCGTCAATTCGGCCGGCGAGGTGACCAGGTTCACTGCCACCGGAAACGAGGGCAGCGTTCCTGCCGTGGACAATGGATAGTCGGCAGTGCGATCATCCACCAGTTCCCCGTCCCGATAGGTCTTCAGTCCGACGGCGGAACTGAGCTTCAGATCGGTGACCTGCATCGAGCGGGGATCGTCGAAAAGGTAGTACCCCACCATGTGCCCTTTGTATCGTTCGACCTCTTCCAGCACCCACTGCAGATAAGTATTCGGCCCCCTCACGAACTGCCCTTGCCCGTCCTGGAACTGGATCATCATCTTCTGCTTCCGGGGGCCGGTGAGGCAGTCATCCCGCGGCCAGGGCAGGTCGTAGCCGGTAAGAAACATGTGGTTTCCAATGTTGCTGTCGATGGTGTAGCCAGGTACCAGCAGGAGGTCGTCGCCGGAGTGGGCCCGGCAAGTTTCGTTCAACTGCTTCAACTCCTCCGGGGTCAATTCCGTGAAGTCTTCCAGGAACGCGACAAAATCCAAGCCTGCCTCCCTGGCGGCGGCAGCGTACTCCCCCACCGTTCCGCGGCCGATACTGAATGCTGACCGCGCGCCGATGAGACCGCGATACAGGCGGCCACCGCTGAACGGGCGATGCAGGCCGAGTTCCTCTTCGGACCAGAATTTCTTCTCGAACTCCTCCTTCACGCCGGGCTGGAGGTTCGGAGGCAGCAGGCGTTGGTCCGCCGTCTCGTACCCGCGCACCCGCCCTGACCGCAGGCTCGGTTGGGACAGCCAGCGAAAGGCGTTGAGGATCAGCCGTTCGAAATCGGAGGGGATGTCGTCCAACCCCTTCGACAGCGAGTGGCGATTGTACAGCCACTGCGTCCCCTGGCCGATCGAGAATACCGGTCCTTGGCAAAGCAGGACGATTCGGCCGTTCTTGTATTCGCGATGGGCGATGAGGTCGGGTTCGTTCACGCCGCCGGGACGGACCAGCGCCTGGGGTGGGGCCGGTTTTCCGTATCCCGTTTTTGTTGGATCGACCGGCTTGGAACGCGAAGTTTTGGAACCGCGCACCGCCACCTGCCAATCTTTGGACACCGAAATGGGCGCCGTCCATGACGTGTTGTAGCGGTCGCCGTAGGGTAGCCAGAGATTCTCAACCCCCTTGGTGATCGGTGAAGGCAACATCCCGTCTACACGCACCAGTCTCGCTTGCCCCCGCATACGAGGGAGATCGGCAATTTTCGACGCGTCGCTTTCCTCGTAGGTCTCAAACGGAAGCCGTGCGCCCCAGGGTTCGATCAGCGGCCGGACATGTTGGTCGGCATTGGCCGTCTCGACCATCATGAACACCCCGCCGCCTGCCTCAAGGAAGCGTTCGATCGTCTCTTGGTACGCTTTCAGCCGCGGGCCCTGTTCGGGGAAGGGGAACGCCTTCTTCGGTCCCTCCGCCGGGCAGCCGTACAGGACCAGGCAGTGGTACTTTTGAACGCGCTCCCAGGTGAAGTCACCAAACTCATCCAGGTAATCGGGTTCGAAACCCGCGGCCCGCACGTCCTTTAACCAATCGAGATCGACATGCCCTGCCCACGCGCCACGCGCCGCGCATATCAGTACCGCCGGCCGATCGCCGGCATCGGTGTAGGCCCTGTGCGGAAACGACAGGCCCACGACGAGCGCAAAGAAAGCAACGAGGAGCCGCGCGCTGAATTTCATTCCGACTTAATACCCGTTATCCGCTTCCCAATCAAAGAAACGATTGTACCAGGCATCGGGGAAAAGGTACTAACCAGTAAGAAATCGCTTTTCGGCCGGCATGGGCACGCTCCCGCACAAACCGGATTTTCCCAGCTTGACTGCCGTCTTGTCTCTCGGCAAGGGCGCAACCAGAACGATTGCTACTGGGTGCATTCCTGATCGGAATGCAACAGGAAGTCCGTGAAAATCAGGACACGGTTCCCGCCACTGTAATTAGGGAGCTTTGGCCCATCGAAACCATTGTCCTGCGTGCCGACGTACGATACAGGATGAGAAGGCAGGTCGAAGTGATGTGCCTTAAGTCAGGAGACGGACCCAGCCAGGCACTCACGCAGGGATCTCCGCTGAAAAGACCGTGAGGAACACCCGAGTTGTCTCCTTCCGATCTTTTTCCTGAAGCGCGCGACGCTTATCGCACCGTCTGCACCGCGTCGACCAACCGCTCCGCTTCGTAGATCTTCACGAACAATGGCTTCCTTTTGTACGTCGGCCAGGTCGCGGCGTAGCGGTCGCCCTCGACTTTGAATTTCCAGTACGGCTTGTCGCCCTGCACGAGGATCATGCCGCTACCATCGTGCAGCGGACGGGCCAGGTTGATAATCAGGCGGCTTTCGTCCGGGATAAACTCGATCAGCTTCGGCAGTTTCGCAATGCAGGCCACCGCTCGCGGCTGCATGTCCAGGGAAATGGCAGTCCGCCCGTTCCGCTCGGTCGCGTCGACGTTCCGACCGCTCAACAGATCGACGAAGTGGTAGCCTTCCTCGTGCTCGATGTCGAACAGGTCGCCTTCAACCGGGTCATGCCGGGCATTGTAGACCGTGTAAATTGTCTTGTCCGGGCCGGGAAACTTGTTGACGTAGACCATGCGCTGCAGGGTAGGGATCAGCGGCTGGGGATCGAGGCTGCCGAAGGCGTCGCTGTTCTCCTTCATGATCTGCAGCTCGTGATTGGAGTAGAACCATTCGCGGTTGTACGCGCCGGTGCCGTTGAACAGCCGCCACTCGAGTTTTTTGTTGGCGTACGCGTAGTCGAAGAACTTGTACCGGGGAAAGTAGTAGCGGTAGAAATTGATGCCCACAAACCCTTCCCAGTTCCCGGCCCGGCCGGCCGTTGGAGGCGACGTCGAGAGATCGTAGCTGAGGGCGCCGTCCATGTACTGCCACATGACGTCGATGCCCGGGCTCTCGGTCATGAGAATCGCCGAGGGATCGACCTGGTCCATGGCCTGGCGGATTTCACGCGAGGCTTCCGCCTGGGCCTGGAAGACGGAATAGTGGCCCGGCCGGGAGAACGGGTGCGGGTGATGCGGGCTATGGCAGATCTTGGATGCGCCGCCGAATTCGTCGATGCGGATGCCGTCGGCGCCGGTCTCGGCGATAAGCCGCTGGCACGTGTCGGCGAGGTATCGCCGCCACTCGGGATTCTCGATGCACATTTCCCACATCCAGTAGGGCCAGTAGTAATCCTCCGGTGACGGCATGACGCACCATTCGGGACCGTGTTTTCGGCCGATGATGCTGTTCAGGCCGGCCTCGCCCTCGTTGATGTAGAGCTGGGCCAGAATGTCCTTCGACTTTACCTCATTCAGGTGCTTTCTGAACGCAGGCAGTCCGCCCCAGCTTTCGTTGTATCCGGTCAGCCCATAGTCGCCCTTGCGGCCTTCGCGATACACGTGCTTTCCCTCAAGGTGGTAGTGACGACCCGGCCAAAGGACGAACTCCTTGCCGTGCCGTGCGGCGATCGCACGCATCTCTTCGAGATATTCGTCCGTGACCTCGTCAGATTCCCAGTAGGCGGTATGCTCGAGAATGTCGGGTGTGTTCTCGGCCCAATACTCCGGCTCGAGGTGAACCAAGGGAAGGTGCCCGGGTCGGCGGATGTCTGCGTTGTACCCCTCTTCCGAGTGGTAGTGGAACACCGGCGAGATCCCTTCCGCATTGAATTTCGACGTGAGCTTGTTGGGGTGAGGCCGCTTGTGGGACCAGCTCTCGTACCATCTCCGGTAGGCGTTCATGGCCTGGTGCCAGTCCCCGTTGCACAGTCCGATCACCGACGTGGGCAGGATCCACCGTTCGTTGGGCTCAAGGTCTCGTTGGACGTAGCTGAAAGCAAGGCTTGTGCCGGGTGTCTTTGGCAAGGGCTCCAGGAACACCATGCCGAGTGGCGCCTGATTGTATCGGAGGTTGTAGATAATGCCTTGAAAGGAGTAGGCGGGTTCGCGTCCGCTCGGATCGGTGCGGGTCAGGTGCTGAATCTTGTAGCCTCCGCTCGGGTCGTTGGCCCGCAGGTAGAGGGCTCCGCCGGCCGTCGGCGAGAAGCTGATCATCTGCTGGATGTAACTCCCGCCCGCTCCGGTTCCTCCGCCGTAGGGCGAGGCGAACTTCGCGGGTCGATCGCCAAGCACGCCGACCGAGTAGGGGAACAGGTAGCGATCGTCGGCAAAGTCCGGCGTCCAGCCGATGCCGCTGAGCAACGGAAACGCGACCTTGATTTTGCGGACCTC
>Ga0310121_10004188_pt1 | contig 12839 bp, 10 predicted proteins | sample CB27_Tmax_986_MG_FD_203504 | JGI IMG/M metagenome (GOLD analysis project Ga0310121, IMG submission 203504) | Marine microbial communities from Western Arctic Ocean, Canada - CB27_Tmax_986 | ecosystem: Environmental > Aquatic > Marine > Oceanic | place: Canada: Western Arctic Ocean | collected... | reverse complement strand
GCGCAACTTTATCGCCCCGTATGATGCGACGGTTGTTGAGCGTCTGGCTGATGCTGGAAGCGTGCTCACCGGCAAAACCAACATGGATGAGTTCGCTATGGGATCATCCAACGAGACCTCGTATTTTGGCCCAGTTCGCAACCCCTGGAACCGCGAACGCGTTCCCGGTGGCAGCTCTGGAGGTTCAGCGGCGGCCGTCGCCGCACGGCTGGTGCCTGGGGCAACTGGAACCGACACTGGAGGTTCGATCCGCCAGCCCGCGGCTTTTTGCGGATTAACCGGGCTCAAACCAAGTTACGGTCGAGTATCCCGTTACGGCATGATCGCATTCGCCTCCTCACTCGATCAGGGTGGTCCACTGGCACGATCAGCCATGGACGCGGCACTACTGTTGAAATGCATGGCAGGTTTTGATCGACGTGACTCAACATCAATGGCTCACGATACAGCCGACATTGATGGAGCCCTCAAGATCAATCTTCGTGGACTGCGCATCGGACTCCCGACAGAGTTTTTTGATGACTCGGTCAACCCGACCGTATTGACCCGGGTGCGTGAAGCGCTGGCAGTCTTTGAGGAGCTGGGTGCAAGCCTGGTCGATATCGCACTACCCAACAGTCGTGCCGGAATCCCCTGCTACTACGTGATTGCGCCAGCTGAAGCCTCATCCAACCTTTCCCGCTTCGACGGGGTGCGTTTTGGGCACCGCTCGGAGCAGGCGACCAACTTGCAGGAACTGTACGAATATTCCCGCGCCGAAGGCTTTGGCGAAGAAGTCAAGCGACGAATCCTGATTGGCACATATGCCCTGTCTGCAGGCTACTATGATGCCTACTATCTTAAGGCGCAGAGGATTCGACGGCTAATTGCACAGGATTTCTCTAAAGCATTCGAACAATGCGACATCATTGCTGGGCCAACCGCGCCAACCACCGCCTTTGGCTTGGGCGAAAAAACCCAGGATCCGGTTGCGATGTACCTCAATGACATCTTTACCAACACCGTTAACCTGGCCGGCCTACCAGGGCTTTCTATCCCCGCGGGCCTGGACGACGGCGGCTTACCGGTGGGGATGCAGCTGATCGGGCAATTTATGGACGAAGGCCGGCTGCTGGGCGCAGCGCACCGCTTCCAACAGGTCACTGACTGGCATCAGCGCGCGCCCGAAGGGTTCTGAATATGACCTGGGAAATCGTTATCGGCCTGGAAGTCCATGCCCAGTTGATGACCCATAGCAAAATTTTCTCGGGGGCATCGACTGCCTACGGTGCCGAACCCAATACCCAGGCCTGCGCCGTCGACGTCGGCCTGCCCGGCGTACTTCCGGTAATGAACCGTGAAGCAGCGCTAATGGCGGCCCGCTTTGGCCTCGCCGTTGGCGCTACGATCAATCGGGTTTCAGTCTTTGCGCGCAAGAACTATTTTTACCCTGACCTGCCCAAGGGCTACCAGATCAGTCAGTTCGAGATTCCCGTGGTCAGTGGAGGAACTCTGGAGATTCATACTCCCGAAGGAGAAAAAACTATCCGGATTACCCGCGCTCACCTTGAAGAAGATGCCGGCAAGTCACTGCATGAACAATTCCCCGGCATGACCGGTATCGACCTGAATCGTGCTGGCACACCACTGCTGGAGATCGTCTCTGAACCCGATATGCGCTCGCCTGCCGAAGCGGTGGCTTATCTTCGCAAACTGCACTCGCTGGTACGCACTTTGGAGATTTGCGATGGCAATATGCAAGAAGGCTCTTTTCGCTGCGATGCCAATATCTCAATCCGCCGCCACGGTGACAAGACTTTAGGTACACGTACTGAGTTGAAGAATATCAATTCTTTTCGCTTTGTTGAGCGCGCCCTGCACTACGAAATCGAACGCCAGATCGCAGTCGTTGAGGACGGTGGCGATATCATCCAGGAAACCCGTCTGTACGACCCGGAGCGCGATCAGACCCGCTCGATGCGAAGCAAGGAAGAGGCTCACGATTACCGCTATTTTCCTGACCCTGACCTGCCGCCGCTGGTGATCAGCGAAGCTGATCTGGAGCAATTGCGCCGCGAACTGCCGGAATTACCCGATGCGCGGCTTGCGCGCTTTATTAACGACTATGACCTGGGCGCAGATGAAGCAGTGCAGTTGACTTCGCAAAAGGAGATTGCTGACTACTATGAAAATGCGGTTACAAAAGCGGATGGCGAAACACGCCTGACTGCCAACTGGATCAACGGTGAACTCATGTCCTGGCTCAACCGGTGTAATACGGCGTTCACCGATAGTCCAGTTAGCCCAACGATGCTGGGGCAATTGGTGAAACGCATACAGGATAAGACTATCTCGGGCAAGATCGCGAAAGAAGTCTTTCAAGCCATGTGGAATGGCGAAGGAAACGCAGACGATCTTATCGCGAGTCGGGGTCTCACCCAAATTACCGACAGCAGCGTCATCGAACAGGCCGTCAGCGACGTCATTGCGCGCTTTCCCGACCAATCCGAACAGATCCGCGCAGGACAGGAAAAAGTAATTGGTTTTCTGGTGGGGCAAGTAATGAAAACGACCTCGGGTAAAGCCAACCCACAGGCGGTGAACGATATTCTGAAGAAACAGTTGCTGAACTAAATGCCGGAAAAAGAGCCAAGCCGGTGTCAACAGAGGGACAAAACTTTACTGCTCTGTATAACCTGCGGTACAGCCTCAGATTAATCGGGTAAAGTAAACGAACCACCCTAGTAGACAGAGCCCAAGATAATGACAGTACGCCCGTTTACCCTCGTGTTAGTCGTCGCGCTGACTACGACTCTGCTGAGCGCCTGCGGCGGTAGCAGCAGCGGGGGTGTTTATAACCAGGCATTTAATGTATCCGGTCAATGGACCGGCACCCTGAGCGATAGCGCCAGCGTTGCCAAGGCGGCAAGCATGGCGCTGTCTGACGGCGGTGGCGATATCACCGGTACACTAAGTGTCGTCGGGCATACCTGCATCTCCGGTGGCAGCCTTACCGGCACTGCGGTACAGTCGCCAGCCAACACCACTGGCGATAACCCTTTGACGGGTGACCAGGAAAACAGCAACCGAGGTACAGTCAGCCTGACGATCACCTCAGGCCAAGCCAGCGGGGGCGTCAGCGCTGTAACCATCACGCTAGGCGGAGAGAACTACAGCACGCTTCCAACAGTCAGTTTCAGTGCACCACCAAGTGGCGGCAGTCGTGCCACCGGTGTGGCGGTGCTGGGGACAGCAACCGCAAGTACTGCGGGGCAGGTCGCCGGTATCATCGTTACCGACTCGGGCTCGGGCTATGTGACCGCTCCCACAGTGATCATCACTGCAGCCAGCGGGGATGACGACGCGCAAGGGGCCCAGGCCACCGCGACCATAGACACCGCAACAGTGACTGACAGTGTGACTTTTACCCTGACTGGCTCTTCTTCCAGCTTAACCGGTCAATACAGCGGGGTGTGGAAAAGTACCTCCACCCGGTGCGCATCCCAAACCCAGGGCACTATCACCCTGTCGCGACTCTAAAACCCGTCACGCGACACGCTCAACCCGTCACTCGATCTCGTACGTAAACCGGCACCGCCTCATGCCAGGCACCGCTAACCCCCTGGGCCAGCAACCGCCGAGCAATGGTAGCTACATCTAGAGCATGCGGAAATCGCTGCGCTAACCATGGCATGGGCCTGTCGCCCATAAACACATCCGAATACCGATCCCAACCACTCCCAACCCCGGTACATCCTGAAATATTTGCAGCCACCTCTCGGGGCTCACTAACACAGGGCATCTCATCCCATCGCCAATGACCCGGAGCTTCTGGATCCGATCTTAGGCGAGCCCAGTACACCTGATCCATGCGGGCATCAATAGCAGCCAAAACACTATTGCAGCCAGACTGCTCTCTTCTTGCGCCCTCGGCAAGGGTCATCAACGAAGAAACTGCAAGCAGTGGCTTTTCCAGCCCCAGTGCCAGCCCCTGCGCGACACCAGCACCAATGCGAATGCCTGTAAAGGAACCCGGCCCCGCATCATAGGCCAGCGCGTCCAGCGCCGAACGCTCAAGCCGTGCTTCTGCCAGCACCGCTTCAACCATGCCTAACAGCGTACGAGAGTGTCCCTGGGGATCCACAGAGTAGCGCTCGAATGATTTATCGCCGGTGAGGCAGGCAGCCGAACAACCTTCAGTCGCCGTATCTACGGCTAGCAGATTGACCGAAGGTGCCTCTTGCGAGGACTTATTCATAAGCGGGCGATGCAACGGGCCAGAGCATCAGGCCACTCGGGTAGGGTTACCCCGAAAGCCTCTCGCAGGCGCTCGCAGCAGAGCACCGAGTAAGCCGGTCGCGGTGCGGGCGTCGGATACTCGTCAGTAGAGATAGCAACGAGTTCCGCATCATCATAGCCCGCCAGATCGAAAATCCGTTCGGCAAAGCCGTGCCAACTGGTAACCCCGGCGTTGGTCGCGTGGAAAATCCCGTAGACATCGTCTCGCCCTTGCGCCAGCGCCTCGACCACGGCAACACTGGCCTGAGCCAGATCCCAGGCATAGGTAGGAGAGCCTATCTGGTCACCCACAACGCGCACCGACTTGCCGTCGGCAGCCAGGCGCAGCATGGTTTTAAGGAAGTTATGACCAACATGAGAGTAGAGCCACGCGGTGCGTAGGATGACATGTTGGTCGGTCGCTTGTGCTACTGCCTGCTCACCTGCGAGTTTACCCCTCCCGTAGACGCTTTGCGGGTTGACCGGCGCACTCTCGCGGTACGGAACTGACGCGCTGCCATCAAAGACATAGTCCGTTGAATAATGCACCAGCGGGATCTTGGCACCAGCGCAAGCCAGCGCCATAGCGCCGGGCGCCCGAGCGTTGATCGCATCTGCAAGCTCCGGCTCAGTTTCAGCCTTATCGACCGCGGTGTATGCCGCTGCATTAACCACCAGATCGGGCGCATGCTCGTGCACGTGGGCAAACACCGAGTCCGGCTCAGAGAGGTCAATCTCGGGTTGATCAAGAAAGATAGTTTCGTGCAGTGGCCCCAACAATTCGGCCAACGCAGTCCCTAGCTGGCCCACCCGCCCGAACACCAGGATTCGCATCACTCAGGTCCGGGTCACAAGATCGGGCAGTTGTGCCAGGCGCGGCGCGGCATTGTCCTTATTGGACAAGATTGGATTCGCGATCGGCCAGTCAATGCCGATATCCGGATCACTCCAAAGCACTGCTGCATCATCAGATGACTCATACAATGCGGTGCACTTATACGCCATCTCTGACACCTCGCTTAATACGCAAAAGCCATGAGCAAAACCCGGTGGCACATAAAGTTGTTTGTGATTCTGGGCGGAGAGTATCAACCCGAACCATTGGCCAAAATGTGGTGAATTCCGGCGGATATCCACCGCCACATCGAAAATCTCGCCAACCAGAGCACGGACCAGTTTGCCCTGCCAGGCAGGATACTGATAATGCAGTCCACGAAGCACGCCCTGAGTCGAGCGTGAATGATTATCTTGTACAAAATGACTCGGCAAGCCCGCCTTTGCAAAATCCTGGGCGTTGAAACTCTCCAAGAAAAACCCCCGCTCATCATCAAATACGCGAGGCTCTATAACCACTACGTCGGGCAATGTGGTTTCAGTAACCGTGATCAAGAAGAATTCCTATGAGAAGCCATCAGGTGCAAAGAGGCCGTTTAGGATAACTGAATTAGGCCGGACTTGCGTACCCGGTGCGCTTTATCGTCAGGCAATACAGCGATCAGGCGATCGCCCACCAATGCCTTAAAGGTGCTTGTCAGGTGACGATGTCGTTGAAAAAGCTCTTCAACCTGTCAGACCAGGAGCTTTCCCGCGGCGTATGACGCTCACCGCCCTCCTTCAGCGCCCGATCGAATTCGCGCAAAATGTCTTTTTGCTTGCGACTGAGATTCACAGGGGTTTCCAGTTTAATCTTGCAGTAAAGATCGCCCACTTCACCAGAACGCACGTTACGGACACCCTTACTGCGCAGCCGGAAAACCCGCTCAGATTGACTTTCTGGCGGAATCTTTAACTGGGCGCGGCCATTTAAAGTAGGGATTTCGATTTCGCCGCCGAGCGCTGACATCGCGACACTGACAGGCATCTCGCAGTAGAGGTTGTCGCCATCACGCGAAAAAATCTGGTGTTGGCGGAGCCGGATCTGTACATACAAGTCGCCGGAGTGGCCGGCTGTGCTGCCCTGACCTTCGCCGGCGAGGCGAATCTGGTCACCATCATCGACACCTGCCGGTACCTTAACCTGTAGGGTCTTGGTCTTTTGCACGGTGCCATTGCCCTGGCAATCACTGCACGGTGAGCTGATCACCGTGCCTCTCCCGCGGCAATCTGGACAGGTCTGCTGGATCGAGAAAAAACCCTGCTGCATACGAACTTGGCCCTGCCCAGCACAAGTGGAGCAAGGACTGGGTGTTGTGCCCGGCCGAGCCCCTGATCCACTACAACTCTCGCAGCGCACTTGCGAGGGAACGCGAATACGGGATTCCGTCCCGTGGACGGCATCTTCCAGCGACAACTCCAGTGCGTATTGCATGTCCGCACCACGACCTGTACCACGACGTCGGCCACCGCCACCGCCACCGCCACCGCCGAAGATATCGCCGAAGATATCGCCGAAAACATCGCCAAAACCCGCAGCGCCCGCGCCACTTGTGCCCACTGAGGAGTCAACTCCGGCATGGCCAAACTGATCGTAAGCCGATCGCTTTTGCGAATCCGACAGCATTTCGTACGCTTCTTTGACTTCTTTGAAATGTTTCTCCGCCGAGACATCGTCGCTGTTTCGGTCGGGGTGATATTTCATGGCAAGGCGGCGGTATACTTTTTTCAGCTCCGCGTCCGAGGCTGTACGATCAACCCCAAGTACCTCGTAATAATCCCGTTTTGCCATGACTTAACCTGCTATCTACCTAGCCACTAACGTGCAAAAGCCGGTCCTGAAACACCGGCTTTTGCACTACCCTGAAATGCGCCAGGCGCCCCTGCATTGACGCCCACAAGACACCAGTTTAATCGTCTTTCTTATCCTTGATCTCTTCAAACTCAGCATCAACGATATCGTCTCCTCCCGGCGCACCCGCATCGACGTCAGAAGCCGTATCGGTTGCACTATCCGACGCATCGCCCTGTTCCTGGTACATGCGCTCGGCCAGCTTGTGGCTGGCTTCCATCAAGGCATTGGTCTTGGTTTTCAGATCATCAACATCGTCGCCCTTGATCGATTCCTCAAGATCCGAGATCGCGCCCTCAATGCTTTCTTTCTCACCGCCCTCGAGCTTGTCGCCCGCCTCAGACACAGTCTTACGCACAGTGTGGACCATAGCCTCACCCTGGTTACGAGCATCGACCAGTTCACGTGCCTTATGATCTTCTTCAGCATGCTCTTCGGCCTCCTGGACCATACGCTCGATCTCTTCATCTGAAAGACCCGACCCAGCGGTAATCTTGATCTTATTCTCTTTGCCGGTTGCCTTATCCTTGGCTGAAACGTGAATAATGCCGTTGGAGTCGATATCAAAGGTGACTTCGATTTGCGGCATACCCCGTGGGGCATTAGGAATATCAGACAGGTCAAAGCGTCCTAGCGACTTATTGTGCTGCGCCATCTCACGTTCACCCTGCAGAACATGCACCGTGACCGCCGTCTGATTGTCGTCAGCCGTTGAAAATACCTGATTTGCCTTAGTTGGAATTGTCGTATTTTTCTCAATCAGCTTGGTCATCACACCACCGAGTGTCTCGATGCCCAGCGACAACGGAGTCACATCCAGCAACAATACATCCTTGACGTCACCACCCAGCACACCACCCTGGATGGCAGCACCAACCGCAACCGCTTCGTCTGGATTGATGTCTCGACGCGGTTCACTACCGAAAAAACCCTTGACGGTTTCCTGCACTTTCGGCATCCGGGTTTGGCCACCGACCAGAAGTACATCATCTATGTCGGACGCTGACAGACCCGCATCCTTAAGCGCTGTCTTGCACGGTCCGATGGTGCGATTAATCAGATCATCGACCAGCGCTTCGAGCTTGGCTCGCGAAAGCTTCATGTTGAGATGCTTGGGTCCGCTCTGATCTGCCGTGATGTACGGCAGGTTGACTTCGGTCTGCGAGCTCGAGGAAAGTTCAATCTTGGCTTTTTCTGCACCTTCTTTAAGGCGCTGCATCGCCAGCGGATCACCGCGCAGATCCATACCCTGGTCTTTTTTGAATTCATCTGCCAAGTAATCGATCAGGTGGCGATCAAAATCCTCACCGCCCAGGAAGGTATCACCATTGGTCGAGAGCACCTCGAACTGGTGCTCCCCATCAACATCCGCGATCTCAATGATCGAGACATCAAAGGTGCCCCCACCCAGATCGTAGACAGCGATCTTGCGGTCACCGTGCTGCTTTTCCAGGCCATAGGCCAAAGCTGCAGCAGTCGGCTCGTTAATGATACGCTTGACTTCAAGACCTGCTATACGCCCGGCATCTTTGGTTGCCTGGCGTTGCGAGTCATTAAAATAAGCCGGTACCGTAATTACCGCTTCGGTCACCTCGCTACCGAGATAGTCCTCTGCGGTCTGCTTCATTTTTTGTAGAACACGGGCTGATATTTCCGGGGGTGCCATCTGCTGGCCGCCGGCCTCAATCCAGGCGTCGCCATTTTTCGCCTTAACGATCTTGTAGGGCATCAGTCCGAGGTCGTGCTGAACAACCTTTTCATCGAACTTGCGTCCTACCAATCGTTTGGAGGCAAAGACGGTATTGTGGGGATTGGTTACCGCCTGGCGTTTGGCGGACTGGCCAACCAAGGCCTCGCCATCTTCCGTGAAAGCCACGACTGACGGGGTAGTCCGGTCGCCTTCGCTGTTTTCAAGAACCTTGGGCTTACCGCCATCCATCACAGCGACACACGAATTAGTGGTGCCCAGATCAATTCCAATAATGCTTGCCATATATGTTTCCTCGAAGAGGGTATTCAGAGTAGTCGGTTAAAGTGGTTACTGTTAGTTATATGGGGTTGAAACCAGGCGGTTTCAACTATCGACCGGTGCCTTGGCAACGATGACCATGGCCGGGCGCAACAAGCGGCCATGTAGACGGTAACCCTTCTGCACTACCTGGCAGATATGATTCGGCGCCACATCGGTCGACTCAACCAGACTCATAGCCTGGTGTGATTCTGGATCTAGTTTGTCACCCACCTCGGGGCTGACTTCAAAGACTGAGAAACGCTCAAAAGCCGCATCCAACTGCTTAAGAGTTAACTCCAGGCCTTCAGTCATCTGTTCCACGAGATTGTCGCCACCGGTCAGATCGACTGCCCGGGCAAGCCCAAGGCTATCCCGCACAGTCAACAGTTCCCCGGCAAAGCCCTCCAATGCAAAACGTCGGGCATTGACAATCTCACCCTGAGCTCGCTTGCGTGCGTTATCAGCATCTGCGCGGGCACGCAGAGTTTCGTCTTGCAACTGGGCCACTTGCGCCCGCAGCATTTCAAGTTCATCCGGCGCTTCACCCTCACCGGCTTCACCGGTAGCCGCTGCGGGACTGTCTGACCCGCCAGATGTGTTTACTTCTGTTGGCGGTTCAAACTGCTCGGACTCAACGGATGATCCGTCCTGAGTTTCAGATTGTTCCGGCAGGTCAACATTATCGGTCGGGGGATTCGACTTGGCGCTTGTCATGGCCGGGCGAGCTCTCCTGTAGGGGTTAGGTTGGCCCTATCGGGCGCTTTGGCCCGGAAGAAATGGGGTATCTGGCCGGACTTTTCAAGCCCTGCCGGCAGGTTAATTCAGGAGGTTTCGCGTATTTAGTGCAAAGCGCGTAGCGCGTTGCCGAGCACCCGAGCCGTGATATCAACTACCGGAATGACCTTTTCATAAGCCATGCGGGTGGGCCCGATGACCCCAAGTACCCCGATACAGCGGCCATCGGACTCGTACGGGGCCGTCACAATACTGCACTCGGTCAAGGCACTGTAACCCGACTCCTCGCCTATAAAAATGCTGATACCAGTGGCACGCATGCTCTTATCAAGCAGGTCCAGCAAGTCCTGCTTAGTCTTGAACGCGTCGAAAATGTCACGCAGTTTTCCGAGCTGGTCAAAATCCGGAATACCCAGCAGCTTGGTCTCGCCACTGACCACTACACCCTCTTGGGCGGATTCGTCATCCAGCAGCTGACTGGCCATCTCCACGGCGGTTCGCATCATCCGGCTCATGGCGTCACTATCCAACTGCATGTCAAGCAATAAGCGGTGGCGCACCTCATGCAAGGTGCGACCAGCATGTTGCACATTAAAGAAGTTAGCAGCCTCTACCAGCTCCGAGGGAGTAAGCTGTTTATCCAGAAACAGCACTCGGTTCTGCACTCGACCATCGTCGGTCACGAGGATCGCGAGCACTCGGTCCTCCGCAAGCTCCAGAAACTCAACCTGCCGCAACTTCGCCTGCTCAGTGTCTGGAAGCATGATTACCCCTGCATACTGGGTAATGTCCGAGAGCAGTTCTGACGCGGCCCCCAACAGTTCGTCTGGATTCTTTGCACTGGACAACGCTTCACTAATCTCACGGGCGTTCGATTTTTCAGGCATGTGCATCTTCAGCAGGCTGTCTACAAAAACCCGGTAGCCCAATTGTGTGGGAACTCGCCCCGCTGAGGTATGTGGAGCGCGGATCAGCCCTAGATCTTCCAGATCAGACATCACATTGCGAATCGTGGCTGCACTGAGATCGAGGCCCGGCTCCCGAGACAAGGTTCTGGACCCAACCGGCTCGCCGTCGCTGACATAGCGACGGATCAGCAGTTTGAGCAGATTCTGCGCGCGCTCGCTGAGTTCCAGGTTGTGAGATTGTCCTACTGGGTCGGTCACGTTCTTTCTGTTGCCAAATACTAGTAAAATTGAGGTTGCACTGCCTTTCGATCGTGAATTGAATCATACCACCGCCAGTAAAGGGTGTAATCACGGTCGATTCGCTAATCAGGAATGTATAAAAGGGCGACTACAGCGGAAAAACACATGGTATTCAGATCAATAGGATTATTTGGGCGTTATCAGGATCCTGCCGTCAAGGTGACGCTAACCGAAATTCAAGAACACCTGGAGCGCCGCGGTTGCGCGGTGTTTCTCGGCGATACCACCCACCACGGCATCGAGGATCTGCGCCTTGAGGATTCGACCAAGCCACTACATGAAACCATTGAACTGGGAATAGTCATTGGCGGCGACGGCACCATGTTGCATGTCGCACGCGCACTCGCCCGCTGCGAACTACCTGTGATTGGTATCAACATGGGTCGATTGGGCTTCCTGACAGATATACCCGCTGAACACATGCACAATGACCTCGACCAACTGTTGGCCGGGAAATTTGAAATCGAGCAACGGATGATGCTCTTTGCCCAACTATTGCGTTCGGGTGAGGTGCTTGATGAGCGTACTGCACTCAATGATGTCGTGCTGTCCAAGGGCGCCACGGGGCAGACGATCGAGTTCGACACCCGGGTAAATGGGGAGGCGGTTGGTCGTACCCGCGGTGACGGCATCATTGTCGCCACCCCGACCGGCTCTACGGCCTATGCCCTTTCCGCGGGCGGGCCGATCCTGCACCCACTGCTGCCAGCCATCGTACTGGCACCTATCTGCCCGCACACCCTGGGCCAGCGCCCGCTCGTGCTGAATGCCGACTCCACCATCGAAATCGAACTCGTAGATCTTGCCGGCGAAGATGGCAATATCTTCATCGACGGACTCAATCTAAGGCCTGTCACCGGCAACGAAATTCTTCAGATTAGGCGGGCCGATATATTCGCGCGTACTGTCCGTATCAATAGCCACAATCATTATGAAGCACTGCATTCCAAACTCGGCTGGGGCTAAAACCGCTTGCACTTATGATCAACTGGCTGGACGTTCGTAATTTTGTCGTAATCAAGCAGGTGCAGATGACATTTGAATGTGGCTTGACAGTGGTCACCGGGGAAACCGGCGCCGGCAAATCAGTCCTGGTCGATGCCCTGGCCGTGCTGCTCGGGGATCGGGCTTCTGGCGATATCGTGCGCACCGGTTCCAAGCGCTGCGAAATTCAGGCAGGTTTTGATGTCAGTAATCTGCCGGATGCCGGGGAATGGCTGGCCACCATGGATATGGTCGACGACGAAAACCATTGCATCTTGCGCCGAGTGATCTACCCGGATAAGCCCTCGCGCGGCTTTATCAACGGCCAGCCCGTGCCGATCCAATCCCTGCGCGAGATAGGCGCCTTTCTCGCCGACATTCATGGTCAACATGAGCATCACTTACTGCTGAAAAAGCAGGTTCAGCGCGAACTCCTGGACACTACCGGCGGCCTGACAGACCAGGTACAGGCACTTGGCCGTCGGGCGAGCGACCTGCAAAACGTTGCAGCGATGCTGTCTGAGGCCCAGTCAAAAGCTCACGAGCACCATCAACACGAAGTATTTCTGCGCCATCAGGTGCAAGAATTGACCCAACTCGATCCGAACCCCGATGAACTGGTTAAAATCACTGAAAAGCACGCCCGCCTGGCACATACCCGTGAACTCGGCGAGGGCGCCTGGCAGTTGCTGCAGGAACTCGAAGAAGCCGAGGAATTATCAGTATCGATCACACTCGCCCGGGCGGCTACCCGTCTGAAAGAACTGTCCGCTTTTGATCCGCGGCTGGCGCCACTGGCAGAACAGACGGACAACCTCGGGGTGCAACTGGCCGAGACCATCGCCGACCTGAAACGCTTTCACGACGGCTACGAACTGGACCCCGGGGAACTGGTACAGATCGATCAACGCCTGGCCGC
>Ga0310121_10004187_pt1 | contig 12842 bp, 6 predicted proteins | sample CB27_Tmax_986_MG_FD_203504 | JGI IMG/M metagenome (GOLD analysis project Ga0310121, IMG submission 203504) | Marine microbial communities from Western Arctic Ocean, Canada - CB27_Tmax_986 | ecosystem: Environmental > Aquatic > Marine > Oceanic | place: Canada: Western Arctic Ocean | collected... | reverse complement strand
GGGCCCGGCGATCGACATGATTCTGGCGGACGAACAGTTAACGACGTCCAGTGCGGCCGGCGAAGTTTACTGGCCGCTAACGGACCACCTGGGCAGTGTCGGCGACGTGATCGACACGGCCGGCGTCGTACGGCAGCACGTGATTTACGATTCGTTCGGAAATCGGGTGCTGGAGCAAGACTTTGACGCCTCCGGTGCCGAGATTGCGGTGGATAGTTCCGAGGCAATCAACTTCTTATTCGGCTACACCGGCCGCGATTGGGACAAAGACGCCGAACTGCAATACAACCGGGCGCGTTGGTATGACCCGGCAGTGGGTAAGTGGTTGAGCGAAGATCCGATCGGGTTTGCCGCGGGAGACGCGAATCTCAATCGCTATGTAGGAAATGGGCCCACCAACTCCACGGATCCGAGTGGCATGTTTGAGTGGAGACCTAATTGGCTGCGTTTGGAATGGTGGATGCACGGTGAGCCGAATAAGAAACAAGTGAATGATATCCAAAAGGCGAGGGCGTTTCGGTCGGAGATGCTTCTTGCAACAACCGGCTCTAACAAGAACTCACGAGACCGCGCGAGGAACACTGCTAATATGGCCGATGGTATCGTCCAGTCAACCGATATAGGCGCGACCATCGTTGGTGTGTTCTGTGAGCCCGTTGATTGGATCGTCACGGCGCAATACATACGTGATGACCCTACAAACATCTGGAACTACGCTGGGATATTCCCACTGGTTCCAGCGGCTGGCGCTAGGCTCGGCAGTAAGATGCGGTGGGCAGTCGGAGGTGCCGAAGAAGCCGCACAGCAATACAAGAACTTCCGCAAACTGCATCTCACAGACCAAATAGCGCTGAACGACAACGCCCAACGATGGTTACTGCGTACTGCTTTGAACACTCCGAAGGGAAAACTGGCTCACCACATTATTCCGTTGGAGACACTGAAGAAGTACAAAGACTTGATGCTGCGTGCTGCTCGTGGTGGGTTCGACATGAACGGTTGCAACAACGGGATTTCACTTCTTCCCTCACAGCACGTCGGAGGACATCCAAAGTACAACAAGTCCGTGCTGGACGAACTTAGACGAATTCAAGGGACGGCGAGACGGAACAAGTCAAGCGACAATGAAGTTGCGGAGCTCGTTCAGAATGCGGCCGATGTACTTCGGGCCGCAATCAGAAACGAGACATTCGATCCCGTGTTCTGACAGCGTGAGTGGAGTTAAAAAACATGTCTAAAAAGTTGGCATTGGATTGGAATGACTTTGTTCATGAGGTCTCGAACAGAGTGAAGTCTGGTTGGTCACGCGACATGCTTGCAGATGGTCTGAGTGGCAAGCGAGTAGAGTGGCAAGGAGTAGTTGACGAGATGGACCTCGACGATCCCGATGCGCCCGGTATCAGTGTGCGGATGCCGGAACAAAAAGTGGAGTTGCCTAACGGAGCGCGGATTCCAATTGACGGCTTGGACCTTCCGATCGATGAATCCGCAGTGGACGATTGGAAACGTGTCCGTATCGGCTCGACAGTGATATTTTCAGCGATGTTGTCTGCGTCGCCGTTTCCTGCGATCGACGTCGTGCCCGTCTCGGACACGCGGTCTGTACTCATGGTCCGGTTAACTGACGCGGTATTGGTTGATGCGGAGGCTTAGTGCTCTATTCAGCGCGGGCGCGAAGAGGTCGTGGATAAAAGGCCTTCGGAATGGCCAGGCAATAACTGTCGCATCGGGGGGCACGCGTTAGCGTCCGGTTTTCTCGAAAACCGGACGCTAACGCCCAGTGGCACTTACTTTGATTTCGATCGCAGCGATAGTTGCTGATCGCTCCGCGATCAGTGCAATTTTGATCGCGGAGCGATCAACGACTATGGCCAAAGTACGTGGCATTGGGTTAACGCCAGGCGCCGGATCGAAAACGAGACAGTAATTGTTTGACCGGTCCTTAGCCTACAATCCGCTCGGTCAGCTGATTAGCAAATTCAACGACTCCAGAGAGACAGCCAATCTACTATTCCAAAACGGACGTCTTGTTTCGGTCATCAAGCGCGAATGGCATCCACGGAGTTTCGTTCTTGCTTTGCCGGTCCGAGCATGTCGCTGACTCCCATGGCGCCCAGCATCGTGTTGTAAACGTCCAGTGCCTCGGCACCGACATCGATGATCTCGCCGGTCTTGAATCGGCCGCTTGCGCCGGTGATGGCGTGGAAGACGCCTGACAATTCTCGCTTCACGTCGTTGTGGCGGCCGTCGCCGGACTCCGTCGAGATGGTGATCAGCGAGTTTTCGAGGATCGTGCGGCCGTTCGCTTCTTTCGCCTCGGCATCGTTGAGCCGGTGCAGAAAATACGCCAGTTCGCGCATCTTCATGTGGGCGTGGGCTCGCAGTTGCTCGTTCTCTTTCTTCTCGTTGAAGCGGTGCCACCATTCGTGGCTGCATCCCTGGTCGGCCGCGGCGTTGAGCTGAGTGGCGTCGTCGAATTGCCAGATCTTCCGACCATCGTATTCGTAGTCACCGGTCAGCCGGATCCGTTCGCCTGCCGCCAGGAACGTCAAAGAGCCGAACCGAACACGGTCCAATTGAATGGCCAGGGCATAGAGATCGGCCATCAGCCGCCACTCCGATGTCAACTCTTCGAGAGTAATGTCGATACCCATGCCGGCGGGATCGGCCGGCCCCCCGTGCGGGATGTCGGAACTTCGGGGCAGCTGGGGCGCGTCCGGGCTCTTGTCCTTCATCGCAAAAGCACGCTGTTCGAACTCTCGGACTCGATCGAGATGGTCAGCGACTCGTGCTTTCGACGCGGCACTGAGTGGAGAATTGGCACTCTTGTAGAAGCGGAAGTCTTCCACCACCGAATCCAGCACACTGCGTTTGAGCCGCTGGCGACGGACATCTTTGTCATCGCCCGCTAAGGAGATCGTTCCGAAGACCCGGTTGAACAGGTCGCGCGGCTTTTCCTGGATCGTGGCCGCGACGGTGCCGTCCATGTTGTAGCTGTGGACGTACCTGCCGACCCGGCTGCGCCGGAAGAACGTGCCGCCGATCAGCGTCGATACCATTCCGGGCGGCAGTCCCTTGGGGTAATGCGCGTTGCGAATGGCTTGGTCGATCGAGGGGCCACCGGCTTTTGCTTCGCCCTGGGGCGGCTCGGCGGTAAACGCGCCAATAGCCCCGTCATAGTGCGCATTAATCCCTTTTTCGTCGCAGCGCACTTGGTCGACTTGCCGCATGATGAGCAGCTTGTCGCTCAACGGTTTGAGCGGTTCAAGGACTCCCTCGTACCCTTCGGTCTGAAGCGGAGCCGGGATGCCGAGGCCAAAGAATACATTGAATGCCCTGACCGGAACATCGGCCTTTGGAGCACCCCTTGCAGTAGAGAGGACCATCTCTTCCAGAAGCGGCAATCCGATCGTCGCGCTTCCCACGCTTTTAAGCATCGTGCGGCGATTGATTCGTGTGTTCTTCATTGGGTCTTCTCCGTTTGAGTCGTCATTACCAGATCACTCGTCACGATGGCAGTGATCAAACTGGCGTAGGTTCCGCCGCCCTGCTGAGCGGCTTCGTGAATCTTTTCGATCCTCCGCGCGTCCGCCGCCGCGAGCGGTCGGCCCAGGGCAAATTGCGTGGCCTTCCAGGTGATTGTTTTGCGGACTCGTTCACTGTTGGCGAGCAGCTGCATGAGTTCGGCAGAGGTCTGAAATTTCACCGGTTCCGCCGCGCCGGGAAAGAGGATTTCGCCGTCGTCACGCAGTGTGTTTCCGTGTTCATCTTCTTCGTGAAACGCGCCCAGTCCGTCGAATCTTTCGAGTCCGTACGCGAGCGGCTCGAACTTCGAGTGACATCCGGCGCAAGCGACGTTGGCCATCCGTTGCTCGGCAATGTGACGCTGTGATAGCCCCGGCTTCGAGTGTATCGGGGTCGTGTCGACACTCGGCGGCGGATCTTTCACCACGCCGCGCAGAACGTCCTGGAGAACGAACAGCCCGCGCGTGACCATCGAAGCGTCGTCGCCGCCCACGGTCAGCGCGCTTCCCTGAGTCAGCAGGCCGCCGCGAGCGGGAACGGATGACAGGTCATAACGCGACAGACCGGTTCCTTTTGGCTCGAAACCGTAGTGCTCCGCCAGTCGCGGCGTGGCGTACGTGAACGGAGCGTTGAAAAGATCCGCCAGCGGACGGTTCTGCTTCCAGACCACGTCTTTGAAGAACGCCAATGTCTCCTCGCGCATGTCGGCGGCTAGTGCCGCATCCCACTTGGGAAACCTCTTCAGGTCAGGCCGCATGTTGTCCAGCCGGTCCAAGTGCAGCCACTCGGCAATGAACTGGGACGAGCGATCGATGGCCCGCAGGTCCTGGAGCATTCGCTGCACCTGAGACTCGAGGCGACCACGATCATTCAGCTCGCCAGCCTCTGCGGCCCGCACTAACTCCTGGTCGGGCGGTCCACCCCAGATGATATAGCTCAGCCGCGAGGCCAGTTCATGCTCGCCCACCGGCCACGCCGTTCCATCACCGCGCTGATTTTCGATGCGGTAGATAAAACGCGGCGATTGCAGCATCGCTTCGATGATGAAACTGACGGCCTCCTTGAAATCACCGCCCGAACTGGCAACCGTCGTCGCAATGCCGCTGTAGTTTGTGATCTGTCGTTCTTCGAGTGGCCCGCGGAAAAGCCACTTACCCATGGCTTCCACGAACTGGCGCATGGTGTCATCGGTGGAGAGCAGTTGACTCTCCGAGAATCTCGTCGCGAATTTTAAGACGTCCATCCGCCCAACGATGATCTCGGCGAGCCGAGCGTAGGCTTCGACGTGTTTTAGGTCGACATTGAGGTTGTAGGCCGTGTTGCTGAATCCGTCGGCCCGCAGATCGGGCGGCAGAATCTCGCGAGCCTCTTTCGAGATGTCGACGCCGACGGCGCCGCGAACCGTTTCGATGTACTCTGTCACGGTCAGTCGCCGCACCCAGTGTTTGTCGGCACTCTCGTCATGGGCATAAACGGCCGGATCAATCAGATCCAGTGACCAGGCTGCACCCGCGTCGATCCACTCGCGCAACAGTGTTTTATCCTGAGCCGACATAGGGTCTGTCTCCTTCGGCATCTCATCGGAGCTCACCTGTTCCCACAGCAGGCTTTCGGCTGCCTTGCCGGGAACGATGACCTCGCCGCTTTCACCGCCCGCAAGAGCGGCGATCTTTCGCGACAAGTCCAGACCACCCTTCTTCGAGGCCGAATCGTGGCACTCCAGACAATGCCGCGCCAGCAGCGGTGCAATCTTGGTTTCAAAAGTCTGACGCGCAAGCAAGGCAGCCAATTGTTCCGTCGCTTGCGCGTTCGGTTTCACTCCCGCTTTGAAGTTCTGCGCGACTTCTCCGGCACTCAATCCGCGGCTGTAGATCGCTACCAAATACAACTCTCCCAGCCATGGCCGATCGCCGGTCGCTTCGTTGGCCAGAACCAGCGGGAAGTTGCCGTTCCAGTTGGCGAGCTTTCCCGCGACCTTCTTCGACGCCTGCTGTTTTCCGTTGACGTACATGCGCGCATTGTCCGCCGCATCGCGTGTGAAGACCACGTGAGTAAGACGGGTTGTCGCCGTGCCGCTCGGCGTGGCCGTCTCCGGCAGTCCGTTGCTGTCGGTCGCGGTGGTGCGGAGACGGGTGTGGAATTGCCGAGCTTCCTGACCGAGCGTAACGTTGCGTTGGCCCGTGTCCGCCGAGAGCGAAACGACGCGCGCCGGCCCCGTCTGCTTGTCATTGGCCGGTCGGACCCACGCTTCAAGCGTGGTCGCGTTGGAGCGTTTGGCAGCGTCAATGATCTTCTTCGCAGGACGCGATGAACTGATCTTCGTCGCGGATCGCACCACAAGAGCACCCTCCTGCCACTGCACAGCCGAAGGCTCTTCGATTGTCAGATCCAGCGGCTGACCCCCAGCGGATCGATCGCGCACTGTATCGCCGCTGCCGGAATCAAACGTGTACAGGGCGGCGAGGCCGACAACGACGCGCGGGGGGCCAGATGAATCGGCCCCGGCAACAGCAACCGGAGCAGCCCCCGACGCACGGCCCGCGGCAAAGTTCTGCAGAATCTCTTCGGCGGTCAAGGCCTGGCTGTAAATCGCCACCAAATGCAACTCGCCCAGCCAAGGCCGATCCCCGGTCAATTCGTTAGCGAGCGATAATCGAAACGTATCACTCCAGCCGGAGAGTGTTCCCGTGACTTGTTGCGCCGCCTGATGTTTGCCGTTAACGTAAAACCGCGTGTTGCCTGTCGCCTCGCGTGCGTAGACCAGATGCGTCAACGCGGTCTTCGCAGTTCCCGCCGGTGCGGCAGTTGAAGGGATCCCATTCGAGTTGGTGGACGTCGTGCGCAGCCGGACGTCAAATCGCCGGCGGTCCTGGCCGAGCGTGAAGTTGCGCTGGCCAATCCCGGCGGAAAGCGAAACGATCCGTGCCGGCCCGCGCTGTCGGTCGCTGGCTGGCTTGACCCAGGCTTCGATCGTTACGGCATTCGATTGCTTCAAGGCGTCGGTGATCTTCTTCGCGGGCCCAGGCGAACTGATCTTTGTCGACGAGCGAACAACCAGCACACCCTTCTGCCACTGAACCGTGGACGAGTTTTCAATCTTCAGATTCAACGGCTGCCCGACGCCGGAACGATCTTGGATGGTGTCGCCACTCCCGGCTTCGAATGTGTACAACGCCTGTAGGTCACGCGTGACTCGCTGCGCGTCCGCGGCCTGCAGCGAAGGCATGGACAGCAACAAAAGACTCGTGACTAGGGCCACAGCATAGGACGGATTTGTCGTCCGTCCCGCGGCCGCATTCCGTCCGTTCGACTGGACGGATTGGAAATACGTCCTACCAGCGAACGCTCGCATTGTCGTACCCTTCCTGTATGTAGGTCGACCGGTTGGGCAAGAACCGCCGCAGACCATTTTCAAGGTGTTGGTTCGCCAGCTCCGCCGCCCGCTGTCCATCGCCGTCGCTGAGCGCTTCAAAGATCTCTCGATGCTCTTCATAAGTCTCGGCAATGCGTTCGGGAAACTGCTGGGCGACCCGTTGGATCACGCGCTGAGCCTTGTCCCGCAATTGCTGCATCACTCGCGTGATTTCATCGTTTCCCAGAAAGCCGCACAACAATTGGTGAAACTCGGCATCAGCTTGGATCAAGCCGTCAACCCGCGCTAAAATCGTGTGCTCGCGAAGCTCGTCCAAGTTCTCGCGGAGCATTTCGATCTGACTTGGCGTCAACCGCCCCGCAAGGCGGCGCACCACGTAAGGCTCCAACGCCTGTCGAATCTCGTAATGGTTGACAATGTCCTGCAGCGACAACTCGCGAACGACAACTCCTTGTTGAGGCGCCAGAACCACAAGCCCTTCAGCTTCCAGCCTCTCGATCGCCGCATGCACCGGTGTCTTGCTCATGCTGAGCCGTGTCGCCAGTTGTCGCACCGACTGAACAGTCCCCGCTGCCAACTCGTCGGAGAGGATAAGTCGCTTCAGCTCGAAATACGCTTGCTGTTTCAAGGCGACTGGTTGCGATGCGATCGCAGGCATCCCGCTGTTTCGTGCAGTTGCTTGTTGCATGGAATCGGTTGCTCGAAGGGGCTTGCCGATTTGAACACATCACAATAGACCGATGGGGATCTTACTGGCATGCCAGTTGTGTGTCAACGACACGCAACACCATGCAGTGCGTTCCGGAGCTGTAACTCTCGCGGGCAACGTCGTGAAGCAGTTGTTGGGCCAAAGGCCATAGTCATTGTAGCCTGAGGCAGCGCCCCAGGAAATCAGCAACAGACCTCGCAGCTTTGGCCGAAGGCCATATTCAATAGGCTAAGGAATGGCCAGGCAATAACTGTCGCACCGGGGGCACGCGTTAGCGTCGGGTTGTCTCGAAAACCGTAGGCTAACGCCCAGTGGCACTTACTTTGATTTCGATCGCAGCGATAGTTGCTGATCGCTCCGCGATCAGGGCAATTTTGATCGCGGAGCGATCAACGACTATGGCCAAAATACGTGGCATTGGGCTAATAACGCCGGGCGCCGGATCGAAAACGAGACAGTAATTGTTTGACCGGTCCTAACGATGAATATGGACTACGGCCAAACATGGTTTTTGATCAATGGTCCTGGGGCGTTGCCGGCGTTGCCCCAGGCTACGGTGAAAGATGGCCTTCGGCCAAAACGCTAAACGACGGTGACTTCGAGATTGAGAGCGCGGATTCATGCCAAAGTGGCGCTGTCCAACTAGCACCAAACGGTCGGACAGGGTTTTGGCGTAAACTTTGAGATCGCACGCTTTCGATAGTCGCCTTTCGCTCCGCGAAAGGAAACGGCGACTATCGGCGGCTGGCAGCCACCACCTGCTTAAAAGCGTCACATCTCATTCTTTACGCCAATCAGGACAAATCCCATTTGGTACTAGTGCACTCACGATACCTGGCGACCCGTTCTATATCATGACGTACTTGATCACGGCGTCCATGATCACGACGTACTTGAAAACGGACCAGCTTCCACACTGACCAGCTTCCACACGGGCCAGCTCCCACACGGGCGAGCAGCCCGACTTACCAGCACCGAAAACGATTGCACTCCGCTAACGTTGTACAAAACGCACCAAATCTCCGACAATCAGTATCCCAACAGGAATTCGCCAGGGTGAGTAACTCAACAAAGAAAGGGCACATCTTGCGCATCGCGACCGGCGGCATTATTCACGAGACAAGCAGCTGTGTAGACACACAGACGACCCTTTACGATTTCGAACATGATCGCGGCATCATCCGCGGCGACGCGATGCTGGACCGGTTCCGCGGTGCGAACGTACAGACAGGCGGATTTATTGCGGCCGCGGATGAATATGGATTCGAGCTAGTTCCTTTGCTACGTGCATCGGCATTTCCCGGTGGATTGATCCGTCGTGAAGACTACGATGCGATGAAAGATGAATTGATCGAGCGGCTGAAAGCTGCCGGGCCGGTCGATGGAGTCTTGCTCGATCTCCACGGCGCAATGGTTGTCGATGGAATTGATGACGGCGACGGCGACGTTATCGCTGCGGTCCGCACTGTCGTCGGATTGGGCGTGCCCATCGGGGTGCCTCAGGATCTGCACGGCAACCATACGAAGCAGCGAGTCGAACTCGCGGACGCGATTGTGGGCTATGACACTTTTCCGCATATCGACATGGCAGATCGGGGCAAAGAAGCCGGGGAGATCATCGTGCGGACAATCCGCGGCGAGATCCGGCCCACCATGGCAATCCACCAATTGCCGATGTTCTGGAGTACGCCGTGCCAGGTCACAGGCCGACCGCCGATGAACGAAGTTATCGAACGCCTGCACGAGATGGAACGACGTGAGGGTGTGGTCAGCATGACGATCGCCACCGGATTTCCCTGGGCAGATGTTCCGGATGCGGGCAGCTCGGTTATCGCCGTCACGGACAATAGCCAGCAACTCGCCCAACAGCTGGCCAACGAACTTGGCGGTTGGATCTGGGAAAACCGTCAACGCTGGTACTCGCCCCCGCTGACGGTTCGCGACGCGCTGGCCGACGGAGAACGAATTGGTCGTTACCCGATCATCATTGCCGACCATGCAGACAATACTGGTGGCGGTTCGCCTGGCGATTCAACCGAGGTGCTGCGGACTTTCCTAGAGATGGGGCTTTCGGACGCGCTGTTGCTATACCTGGTTGACGAGGAGGTTGCGCAACAAGCGCATGCGGCCGGCGTTGGGGGTCGCATCCGGATTTGCATTGGCGGCAAGTCTTCGCCAGTGCAGGGCGCTCCGGTGATAGCCGAGGCGGAAGTCGTGGCGTTATCCGATGGAGCGTTTGCCTACGATGGTCCGATGTTTGGCGGCCTGACTGGCAGTATGGGAACGTCCGCGTGGATCAAGATCGACGGTGTCTCGGTGGTCGTAGTTTGTTCCCGCGAGCAACCGTTCGATCAGGCGTTTTCCCGGAGTCTGGGTATTGAGTGTGCGAACATGCGCTACATCTGCGTCAAGTCGGCCGCCCACTTTCGCGCGGCATTCGAACCGATTGCCGGCTCAATTCATAACGTCGATGCGGCAGGCATTCACACGCATGACTTCTCACGGCTGCCTCACACGAAACGCACGCGACGGATATTTCCCGTCGAGATTCCACCCGGAAGTTGAGCGTCAAAATCGACCACTAGCACAAGCAGCATGACACTCGGGACCAATTCAATGTATCAATACGCGTAGGCCGATGTTGCTACGACCCGACCACCACAATCCTGTACGGATGGCTCGACGGACCGCATGACCGTTTTCCACCTGATCGCCGCGCTGTTGCTGGCGGGTGGCCTCGAGCAAGCATCGCAAGAACACATCGACGTCCGTGTGGGCATTGTTGCCTACGAGGATTTTCATGGCGAACTCGAGCACTTTGAGCAGTTCTTTGCTGAGCTATCGAGACGAGATCCGGCGTTGCATTTTCAGCTCGCCGTCGGCTCGTATAGCGATGTATTGCACTGGCTGGATCGACGCCTCGTCGATGTCGCGGTCTTGACACCCGGGGCTTTTGCGAGCGTCCTCCCGCGGGAAGACCGCGCTGGGCTGTGCACTTATCTCGCTACGATTCAGCTGCCTCCAGCCACGTCGACTTGGGCTTCTGCTGGACGCAAGGCCGCGGGATTTCACGACAGCTATGCGGCGGTCTGCCTTGTCTCGGAATCGTCGACACTGCGATCCCTCGGCGATCTGAAGAGGGCGGCACAGGAAAACCGTGTGGAGTTCTTGTTTGTACACCCGATGTCGGTTTCCGGTCGAGTCGCTCCCTTGAAGGGGCTGCACGAGATTGGGATCCAACCAGCAGACAAGCAAGTCCAGTTTACCCATTCTCATACGCAATCGATACGAATGTTAGCCGATACGCAGCCGGCTAAGGAACGAGTCGCATTTGTCTGGGATGACGCCGCCGGCAAGGACTCTGAGCTGGAAGCAGGCGTTCGGCGGCTTCCTTTTCCCAAACTGGAAGAACTCGAAATCCCACATGATGTGGTCGTTGCACAGTCCGAATTCAAGCATCTCGATCGCTTCCGAAAACTGCTGGACGGCGCGGAGAGCGGCCCCTATCGATTCACTCACATCATTGATTGGCGCCCACGATTTCGCACAGTACGTAACTGGCTCCGTTCAGCCGGCGGGCTGTCCGCGCCACAAGATCAACCGCGCATATCACTCGATGAAATATCACGAACTCTTCTCCAATACTCGCGTTCGCAGCCGCAACCGCCACGCCTCGCCCTGGTACTCTCTGGTGGTGGTGCGAAGTGTTCGTATCAAGTTGGCGCTGTTGCCGCGCTCGAAGAAAAACTGGCCGAGCTGCGTCGAACCACTTCCGAACCAGGCCTCGATATTGAGCTCGTTGTTGGAACATCGGGAGGCGCGATCAATTCCGTACCAATTGCCATGGGGATCTCGAGCACCGAGGCGGGCCGCCAGGCGTTTCGCAACACCTGGTGCGCACTCGATCAGCGCGAGATCGTGCGACCTTCGCTATTGATTCGCGCCAACATGGGTCTGTGGTTTGCAATGTTGCAGACGGTGTTGCTGATTTGGTGCGTGCGTCGATTCGTGCCAGAGCCCGAAAAGCGAGGACGGACGTATGCAATCGCCTATCTCCTATTAGCCGCTGCCGCAGTCTCCGTGGGGTACTTACCGGGCTCGCCCTGGCGCTGGTTGGGTACGAATCATGTCTGGCATCACATCTGGTTATGGCAAAGTTTCGGCGTCCGGGCCTCGGCGTTGACCCTGTTTGCGTTTGGCGTCGGCGCGTTGGTTTTAGAGGCGTTCAGGACCCGACGCGGTCGGCACATGATCCCGGTGGGGTTCACGAAGACGACGCTGCTGGCTGGTGTACTGGGGCTACCGCTGTTACAGGCCGGCACGATTCTCTTCCACGAAGAGACTCTTTCGAGCGGGCAAGGTATGCGGCAAACGCTAGCCGACAAGCTCCCAGACTTAATGAACAAGTACCTTACCGATCGAAACTTGCCGTTGTTGGAACTGGGCGATGGCGTCTCAGCCGAAACCCGGCTGCAAAACATTAGTCGTCAGGTGATCGAGCGGGATTTGCTGAAGCGGGATCTCGTCATCACGGGATCCTGCCTCGGGCAAACAAGCCAGGAACTGCCCTCCGATCTGTACTTCTATGCACCGGCGAATAGATCCTCCGCGGCTCCTCCCTATGGTGAACGGGGATTGTCGCTCATCGAGCGGCCGCGCATTCTGCTCGATGTGGTCATGGGATCTGGTTCTATCTTTCCCGTCTTTCCGCCGCAAAGAATTGAGAACATTCCCCGCGGCGGCGAACACATTGAACTCGTCGACGGCGGTTTCGCGCACAACAGCCCAGTCGAAGCGGCGGTCCTCTGGGGAGCGACACACATCGTGCTGATTGAAGCGACGCCCCGTGGCCGGAGCGAACGGGGGAACTTCCTGCTCAACGCGGCTTCTTCCTTCCATCATCTGCATAAGCAGGCGCAGTTGCTCGATGCGCGTTCGCGTGGAAAGGTAACCGTCTTTAGCCTCTCCCCGGAGCCGCCGCACCTTTGCGCGCTCGACTTTGCGGACAATCTCGTCGCTGCCAGTATCGAGCGAGGTTATCGCGACGCCGGCACGAACTCGTCGCCGTCCGCTTCGTTTCGAAAAGAACTGGGCGAGCCAACCTTCTCACACGTCCAACCCTCGGACTGACGCCTGCCCAGACTGGCTGAAAACCACTGCAGCGTCGGGGTCATTCTGTTGTTCGTCTCTGCGGCCCTCTGCGCCTCCGCGCTCTCTGCGTTTAGATGGTCGACG
>Ga0310121_10004186_pt1 | contig 12847 bp, 8 predicted proteins | sample CB27_Tmax_986_MG_FD_203504 | JGI IMG/M metagenome (GOLD analysis project Ga0310121, IMG submission 203504) | Marine microbial communities from Western Arctic Ocean, Canada - CB27_Tmax_986 | ecosystem: Environmental > Aquatic > Marine > Oceanic | place: Canada: Western Arctic Ocean | collected... | reverse complement strand
ACTCGTCATCACCTGCTACTTTGGCGCCCTGCTTGCGCTCGGGATTTATTTTTCACGAAGGAATACTACGACCGAAGAGTATTTCGTCGGCAGCCGCTCGTTTTCCGGCTGGGTTGTCGGTCTTAGTTTGCTGGGCACCGCGATCAGCTCCATTACGTTTTTGGCTTACCCGGCAGACGCGTACAAGACGACCTGGATCCGCTTCACTCCCAATATCATGTTGCTGGCAGCCGTGTTCGTTGCCGCTCATTTATTCCTGCCGTTCTTTCGCCGCGGCAAGATCACTTCGGCTTACGAGTATCTCGAAGAGCGATTCGGCCCTTCCATTCGACTCTACGGGGCGGCCGTATTCGTCTTCAGCGAATTGATACGCATCAGCATCATCCTCTATTTGCTTTCGCTCGTGCTTCACGAAATCACAGGCATGGATTCGACGGCGATTATTGTGGCCGCTGGCGTCTTTGTCGCGTTCTACACAGTGATCGGCGGAATTGACACGGTCATCTGGACTGACGTCGTGCAGGTCGTCATTTTTACGGTGGGCGGTCTCATTTGCTTGGGAGTGATCGTTCAGGAACTGCCGGGCGGACTCAGCCAGATTGTGTCGGTGGCCGCCGCAGACGGAAAAATGGCCCTGGCTGAAATGGTCGACGGCAAGACCGAGCCGACGTCTTGGGACTTAACGGTGCAGCGCAAGACAATCACCATGATGCTTATCCTAGGGTTTACCAAGTGGCTCCAGCACTACTGTTTTAACCAGAATATTGTCCAGCGATACCTGGCGGCCAAGAGCACGGCCGAGGCTCGCAAGGCGATGTTCGTCGCGGCCTTCCTGCGCGTGCCGTTGTGGGCATTCTTCTTTTTTCTGGGAACCAGCCTGTACGTGTTCTTCCAGGTGTTTCCCTCGCCTGAAGCGGCCGCAATGCTCAATGGCCAGTTGAAGGCGGAACAAGTATTGCCCTATTTCATGATCCACTATTTACCGCCGGGCCTGGCCGGATTGGTGCTGGCTGCAGCGCTCGCGGCCGCCATGTCATCACTCGATTCGAGCATCAATGCCATTTCGACGGTTGCTGTGGTCGACGTCTATCGGCGTCACTTGGCGCGCGACCGCGAAGATCGGCACTACTTGAGGGTCGCGCGCGGACTGGCGACGCTGACCGGCGCCGTCATGATCGTCGGAGCGATCGTGTTGCTGCACACCGAGACAACGACCATTGAAGACACCGCACTAGTTCTGGTCTCGTTGTTCGGCGGAGGCATGTTGGGCGTTTATCTTATCGGATTCTTGACCACCCAAGGCGACGCACGAGCCATCGGCGTTGGGATCGCCTTTACGGTGCTGTTTACTGCCTGGGCGATGTTGTCGAAGACGGAGTGGCTGCCTGCGGCGCTCAGGCCGCCCTTCGACCTGTATTACACGACCATCTTCGCCAATTTCGGCATGTTCTTCGCTAGCTACCTGGCGGCAGTGCTCTGGCCAGCGCGTGAGCGAGATCTGACTGGTCTGACCGTGTGGACGCAAGACGACGCGCAGCAGGATTGATTAGCCTGAAACACCTTTTCACCGACAAGCAAACATACAGGAGCGGAGTGAGATGTCAGACTTGAGACCTGAGACTAACGACCAAACACCACCACCCACCGCCCACAAACCACAAACCACCAACCACCACCCCAATACCCCACCACCCCACCACCCCATGATTCGTCGCCAGTTTTTGAGAATGGTGGGGCTTGCTGGAGCTTCGGCGGCGGTGCCGCTCTCGTCGACGGCAGCGGAAGCGGTTCAGGGTGCACACGGTGCCCGACCGCTCAAGATTACGAAGGTCCAGCCGCTTGTGGTGCGCACGCCGCAGAGCGATTTGCCCGCGGAGGAATTAATCGAAATGCCTCCGCTCGGCGCTGTGCGCGGCCGCACAGGCATCGAGCGACGGCTGGACCATGCGAGCCCCTCGCGGTTCAAGGGCTATCGACAGACGACGTTGGTCAAGATTACGACCGATCAGGGCATCGTCGGATGGGGCGAAGCGCACGCTCCTGCCGCACCGCGGGTCCATGCACGGGTCATCACGGACCTGTTGGCGCCGATACTCATCGGACAGGACGCCAGGAATGTTGGTCCCTTGTGGGACAAGATGTACTCCAGCCAACGGCTGCGAGGCTATGCGACCGGGTTCTACACCGAGTCGATTGCCGGGGTCGACATCGCCCTCTGGGATATACTCGGCAAGGCGCTCGGGACGCCCGTCTACCAATTGCTGGGAGGCAAATATCGTAGCAAGATTCCGACTTACCGCAGCGCCGGCACGCCGGATAGCGCCGAAGAGGCGATTGCCGAGGGCTTCACTGCCGTGAAGATGGGACTGTTCAAGGGCGCCGGCGGGGACGATTTCGATCGGGTCGCCAAAGTTTCGGCCGCCGTTGGTAAACGGGGACAACTGCTGGTCGACTCGTTGGGGGCCTTCAAGCTGCACGAAGCGATTCAAGTTGGCAGGAAGCTCGACGCATTGGGGAATATTGGCTGGTTCGAAGATGCCCTCATGCCCGAAGACACAGCGGGCTACCCAGTATTGGCTGAAGCTCTCGATACGGCCGTTTGCGTGGGCGAGACGCTCTCGAATCGTTTTCAATTTCGCGATCTGTTCGTCAAGCGGGGCGCCGACATCGTCAATCCCGACGTGGGCCGGGCTGGCGGGATCACCGAATGCAAACGCATCGCCGACCTGGCCGAAACGTTTGGCCTGCTTTGGTCGCCACACGTCAGCATCGGATTGCCGCCGTATGTCGCGGCGTCGCTCCACCTGGCCGTTGCCACGCCCAACGCGGTCATCATGGAAGGCGGCAACATCCACAAAGCCGCCGATGTTGGCGGATCGCGCGGCAACGTGCTGCTGAAGGAGCCGATCAAGTTCGAGCCCGGAGCGGCCGTGGTTCCTGAGGGACCCGGGTTGGGCATTGAATTCGATGAGAAAGAGTTGAATAAGTACGTCATCAAGTAGCCATTACACTCCGTGTGATGAGCGCACAAACAAAGCGCGGCCCCTCCTCTAGTCCACAGACCACGGTCCGCCGACCTCCACTATCGTACGACGCGTCCAGTGACGGCGCCGCCGGCGAGTGCTTCGATCTCTCCGGAACTGGAGAAGTTGAAGTCGCCAACGATCGAGTGGGCCAAGCAGGAAGCGGCGGCGGCAAAACGGACGGCATCGGGCGGGGCGGCGTACTTTTCACCATTGAGCGCAAACATCAGTGCGGCCGCAAAGGAATCTCCTCCTCCGACGCGATCGACAATGTTGCGCATCTCGTAGGGCCGATACTCGCCATTCTGCTCGGGAGCAAAATAGGCCCGGTCCGCGTCGACGTCAAACAGCATGGCTCCCCAGTTGTTGTGTGAGGCCGAGACACTCTGCCGTAGGGTGGTCGCCACCATCCGCAGATTGGAGAACTCCTTCACGACTTTCCGTGCCACATGGGGGTATGCCTCGACGTCAATGCTTCCAGCCTGCACATCGCTCTGGCCAGCATGAATGTCGAGCACGTCGCTGCAATCCTCCTCGTTGGCAATCAGCACATCGACATGCGGTAGCACTTTCCGCATGGTACGACCGGCCAATTCTTGGGTCCCGGTGCCTTGTTCCCATCGCCAAAGTTTGGCACGGAAGTTGAGGTCACACGACACGGTCAATCCCGCCGCCTTTCCACGCTGGACGGCCGCAATCGTTGCGTTGGCGGCGTGTTGCGACAAGGCCGGAGTGATTCCGGAAACGTGCAGCCAGCCAGCGCCGTCGAAAGCAGATTCCCATTGGTATTCGTCCGGCGGCGTGAGGCTAATCGCTGAATAGTCGCGATCGTAGATCACACGGCTGGGCCGTTGGTTGGCTCCTGTCTCGACAACAAAGATTCCGAGACGTCCTCGATCGACCGCCAGGACGTGCCGTGTGTCGATTCCCAACGCTCGCAACGCCGCCAGGCAACCATCAGCCAATGGATTCTTGGGCAGCGCCGTCACATATCTTGCCTCGGCGCCCATCATCGCCAGCGAGGCCGCCACATTCGCTTCGGCACCGGCGAATGTGACGTCGAGCTGCCCGGGTACCGCCTGTGCCAGGCGAAGGTGGCCAGGTGGGGCCAGGCGTACCATGATTTCTCCAAAGGTCACAAAGCGGATCATCTGTAGATCTCCTCAATTACGTTGCAGGGCGCGCCCTATCGGCAATCTTGCGGGCTTCGACCGCATTATGCCTGATTGTTTCCCACTGCTGTCGTCGGACGAGATCGGCCGGCGCCAGCCATGAGCCACCCAGCGCCAGCACGTTGGGATCGGCCAGATAATTGGCCATGTTGCCCGTGTTCAACCCTCCCAGAGGAATGAACTTCAGCCCAAAGTGTGCGTAAGGAGCCCTCATGCTTGCCAGTTGCTTCAAGCCGCCCGAGGACTCGGCTGGGAAGAACTTGAGCTCGCGGCAACCCAATTCGATCGCTGCTTCAATATCGGAGGGAGTCATGACACCTGGCGCGAAAGGCAGCCGGCGATGTTGCGCGTGCTCGACCACACGGCGATTCAAACCGGGTGCGACACCGAACGATGCGCCCGCCTTAACAATCTGATCGACCTGCTCGGTGGCCAGGACAGTACCGACCCCGGCGAGCATATCGGGCACGTGCTCGCGGATTTGCTTCAGGCAGTCGACCGCCGCCTCCGTCCTGAGGGTCAGCTCGATGGCATCCACGCCTCCCGCCATGAGCGCTTTGGCCAACGGCACGGCGTCGTCAACATTGTCGATCACCAGCACGGCAATCAGACCCGATCGTTCAATGCGGCGAAGCATTTCGTCTGGGAATTGTGACCGCATCAGGCGGTATCTCCTTTCAGTTCATTGTTCCACATTGCCGCACATGACCCAGATCGGAGACCCGCCCGCCTTATACGGAACTGTCGAAACTGAGGACGTAGGTCGACGCTCTAACACTCACGTCCTGATTCTGACGGCCCGACCGGGCAAGTTCAAGCCCTCGGGCCGAGTCCCCGCGCGATCATTCAAACCGCGTGGCGGCAAGATCAACGTGAAAGATGCTTCCTTCATGCGTCTCGAATTTAAGGTAATAGAGGCCGGTCTGTTGAAAACGAGGATGGAAAGCGATGCACATAAATCTGGCAACCTGATCACTAACAAGTCCGGGTAGTACTTGATCTCGTGGTGCGGAACCATGTTGCGGCTGCGCATGGGCTGCGTCCCGTTGGAGATGCCGTACATCCCAGTGATCCAGCAGGACCGGGTCGGCGCACAGACCGCGGCGTTGTCGAAACAGTGCGTGTAGCGAAAGCCCTCTTTGGCCAGCATGTCGATCGTCGGCGTCTTAGCGTTCGCTCCGCCATAGCAACCGACCCAGGAGATCCCGTTGTCTTCACTGGTGATCCATACGATATTTGGCTTCTTCTGAGTGGCTATCGCACTCGACGCGGTGCCTAACATCAGCGACGTCGCCGGCGGGCATCCCAGAACGATGAAACAAGCCAGTATCGATGCCAGGAAGCGGTGTTTTGAATGCATTATTGAATTCACAGTTGGGACTCATGACTGCAGTTTTCTTACGGCTAACTGAATACTTGCCCCGATCGCGATCAACCCGCTTCCAAAACTCAATAGAACCACGCGCCCTTCGGCTTCGCGCAAGCCAAGCACCAACATCCAGAGCCCGAGAACAAACAGACTGTACATCACCATCCGGGCCGGGAATGGATCGAAAGGAACGGGCGAATCTTCCGCTGGGATCTCGGCCTGCACCTCATCACAATGGGCTTTCACTCGATCCGCGCCTGCATCGACACCACGCTTCTTCCACTGGAATCCGATCAGCATGAGCACCGGAAGAATCACCCCGACCAACACTTCGACGTTCTTCGTGTTCTCAGCCAGGTAGTTTTTGGCCGCCCACCATCCAGATTCCTCTCCGATCATGGGATTGGTCGCCAACCCAAATCGCAGCGCGAGCCCGATTCCGAAGCTGGTCAGCGCGACAATGATCATATCGCGAATGCCAATCTTCTGACTGAATAGGCCCCACAAGGTGGGAGCAAAGAGAGGCACGACGAGCAGGGAGTTGATCGAGATGATGAGTTTCTCGGCGCCCCCCATCTTCGGCACCATGATGGCCGCCAACACCAGCAACGCCCCCAGCAGCACGGTGAACAGACGCCCCATCTTCACCAAAGCCGGTTCACTCGCCTGCGGATTAACAAAGGCCTTGTAGAAATCGTTTGTCAGGACACCGGCAAACACATTGAGCTGCGAACTCACCATGCTCGCCGTCGCGGAAAACATCGCCGCAAACATCAGTCCGAGCACGCCTGGGGGTAAGACCGATTGCGCCGCAAGAATGTAGGCCTGCTCCTTATTCACGCCTTCCACCTGCCCCCGATAAAGCAATGGAGGCAAAAGCCAGAACAAGGGTGTCACCAGATACATGATGCCAAACAGATAAGACGACTTCTTGGCCTCACGAGGACTTCGCACAGCGAGAAAGCGCTGCACAAAGGCCCACTCGGCCCCAATCATGAAAAAGTGAATCGTGACCCAGCCAAACAGAAAGAACCATCCAAACTGGCCAACGATCGGATTAAAGAAATGCTCAGGCACTGCCTCCCGGTAGGCCGCCACCCCGTCCATCTCCGAGATCATGAGAATCGCGACCATGAAGACCACCACAGTCAGCACAATGAACTGCAGCACGTCTGTCATCAGCACGGCCCAGAGGCCACCCTGCATGGTGTAGACCACGACAATGGCTCCAAAGATGATAATGGCCCAGGTCAGGTCGAAGGGGATGAGCGCCACCAGCAGAACTGCTAGTGCGTAGAGCGACACCGAAACCCCCAGAATCCGCTTGATCAGCATCGTCCAGGTGAAGAAATGCAGACCGGTATTACCAAACCGCAGTTGGACGAACTCGGCCGGCGTCGAGACGCCAAGTTGGTTCCACTTGCCCGCCACAAAGTAACCAACCAGCAGCGCCGCGATACCGTAGCAGGTATTGATCGCCACCGCGACAAAGCCGAGTTCGTAGGCAATCCCCCCCCAGACCACAAATGTTCCCGCCGAGAACATGGTCATGAACCCACTGAGGCCCGCTGCCCACCAGGGCGAGCTACGGCCCGCCGAGAACATCTCTTGCTGGCTCTTGGTTCGTTTCGCCGAAAGTGTGCTGATAACAAAGATTCCAGCGACATAGAGCAGAAGAGTGAGGTAGTCGGGCGTAGTCATGCGGCTGTAATGGGTGTCATGTTCGCTAGCATGGCGTCCGCAGGTTCAACTCCATGGCCTGGGGTGCTTGTCAGGTGGTAGGCTCCCTCTTCGCAGCTCAGGGCATCGCCAGTAAAGTGGCGGAAAGGCCCAAAGATGGAGTGTTGGAATTCGTGGAACGTCGTTCCCTTTAGCGCCGCACTTGCCTGCAGGCTAGCGGCAAGGAAGATGCCTGAGCCAATCGTGGCGTGGGGAATAATTTCGAGTCCCTGCTGCTGCGCATACCGTCCGATACGGATGAATTGGGTGATGCCGGTGTGCCCCATCTCGGGTTGCACGATGTGGCAGGCCTGGCGGTCAATGCGCAGACGGGCATCGTAACGAGTTCGCCACTCTTCACCCACGGCGATTCGGGCTGCGGAGTTTTGGGCAACCATTCGCAAGGCCTCGATCTCTTCTGTCGCGACGGGGGCTTCCAAAAACCAGGGATCTTCACTCTGGAGATCCTTCGCTAAAGCAATCGCTTCGCCTACATTTAGTGACCAATGGAGATCAATACCAATGCGAACCTCTTGCCCCAATGTCCGTCGGAGCGCTTTCAACTCGGCGACAGCGCCTTGATCTGCAACAGGTAGAGCAAACTTGAAAGCATCAAAGCCTCGCCGTTGCCACGATTTGGCGAGTTCGCATCGCTTCTCCAAGGTATCCTCCGGGAGACCCGAAACGTAGGCTGGAATATTCTGGTGCTGAAAGCCACCTAGTAGCTCCGCGACTGGAACGCCGGCGATCTTTCCAGCGATATCCCACAAGGCGATATCGATCGCTGAGAGAGCATCGAGATAGAAACCTCCCGTATAACCGCGAACGCGCATCAAGTCATAGAGGTCATCGTGCACGGCCTCCACCTCAAATGGGTCTCTACCGACTACAAAGTTGGTGAGCAGGTCAATGATGATCGCCGCGGTGGCCTGTGGCGCTACGAGGCCATAGGTCTCTCCCCAGCCAACCACGCCGTTTTCGGTTTCTAGACGAACCACGAGTGAGCGGCTGTTCCTCGGATAAACCGTGCGATTGCCTTGGCGAACAAAATACCCTGACTCGTTCACCGTTTCGCCTTCACGGAGCGAACCGAGATAGGGACTGTCCTGGCTGAGATCCACCAGGTAGACCTCAATCTTAGCAACGGCATCAACTGAGCTGGTTTGATTCATGGAAACGCGGCGTCCAAGTCAGCCATCAGGAGATCGAGATCTTGGCGGGTGTAGTCGTCGAACTCCGGCAAAGGCGCCCGTACGTGGAGTGCGTTGGCAACGCCCCGCTTGCTCAGCACATACTTGGTCAAGCGCATGCGATAGATGGTTTGTGAAACCAGTAGTGGCAGGCTGAGACGATACAGTTCGCGCGCACGGGTGTGATCTCCGCAGCGATGAGCATCCCAGATCGCGACATGGAGATCAGTCAACTCCACTGCCGGCATAGCACCCAACGCGCCCCGGTCCAATTCATCAATCAGATAGCGGGCGCCACCGCCTCCAAAGACGGCTTTCAAATGAGGGATTCCGGCCACCTGAAGTGATGTGATCGCCGGACCGGAAGGCAGGGTTTCTTCTTTGACGTAGGTAATGGACGAATTACCGGCAGCCAGTGAAGCCATCGCATTGGCATCGAGCCCCGCCCCAATCGGAGTCGGCGCATTTTGCAGAATGATCTCAGCCTCGGGCAAAGCCGCAGTGATGGTCGCAAAGAATTCGCGGTGCGCCTCAAGATCGTGACCCAGCCCATGGGGGGCCATCACCATGAGACAATTGATTCGGTTGGCGTGGGCCTGTTGCCCCGCCCCGATCACTGCATCGGTGGTCGGGGCGCTGGCCCCTCCCACGATAGGGACACGGCCGTCAACCTCTTCAGCTACCAGGGTTATTAGCTCTCCCCGTTCTTCGGAAGAGAGATAGTTGTACTCGCTGGCGACTCCGGGGAACACCACCCCGTGGGCGCCGGCGTTGAGAGCGAATTGCACCACCGCGCGTTGTGCGTCGTGATCGAGCGCATCGTCATCGGTGAACAAGGTGGGAATGACAGGAAAGATTCCGTTGAGCATATTGGTAGGAACGTTGAGCCTATTGGTAGGTATTAGTCAGGAAAGCGTTTCTCGGGTTGAACTACCGGGTGCGAAAGGTTTCGCTTTCGATCAGCGCGAGAATGAGGTCTCGGAAGCCGTTGCCGTTTTCGTGGTTCTTTTTCACAATGGCTTCGATCTCATGCTTCTCCGCGTAATTGGGAGCGCGGCCAGTGGCGTAGATCATGAGTTTCTCGGCAACGCATTCCGAGAAAAGGTCGATGTTGTCGACCAGCCAGGCTTTGAACTCGATCGCATTCTTAATCTCAGTTCCATCGGGAAGCGTTCCTGAGGGGTCGATCTTGGCGTTTATTCCGGGCCATTCGGTTCGCCAGCGTCCTACGGGATCGTAGTTTTCTAACACAAACCCAATCGGGTCGATATGTCGATGACAGACGGCGCAAGCGGCGTCTTTGGTATGAGCGGCCAATATTTCTCGTGGGGTCGAGGCGCCCTGAGTGTCGGGAGTGAGTGCCGGCACGTTCTTGGGGGGCTCTGGTCGCGGAAAACCCAAGATATTCTCCAACACCCAGACACCGCGAATCACGGGTTGGGTGTCGACTCCGTTGGCGGTGGCCATGAAGATGGCAGACTGCCCCAGCAGACCGCCATATCGCCCTCCTCGTTCGATTTCCAGGCGCCGGAGCTTGCGTAGTTCTGAAGCGCTCAGTTTCACCTTTTCGCCACGGGCCATCGGGGGAGTGACGCCGTAATTTCGCTCCGCAAAACCGATCGAAGTGAAAGTGAAGTTCGGGTCGATGAAATCCGTCATGGGAAGGTTCTGTGTCAGGATTTCCGTGAAGAACTGTTCGGTCTCATACTTGGCGATATCGATGCTGGTTTTGTTGAAGTCGAATTTCGGATCCGGCATGATGCCGTGCAGGGATTCGGTATCGAGCCATTGTCCGACAAAGCTCTGGATCATGGGATCCGTGTGGTCTGTCGGCATGAGACGTTCCGCTTCCCGTCGCAGAACCCAGTATTCCATTTTTGAAGGATCCGCTTCGGAAGGACGGGTGGCAGAGAGACGACCGCGCCCGGCCAGGTCGATGAGAGTTTCGTCGGGTGTGGCCTGTGTTAGAAAGTATGACAGTCGAGTGGCGAGGTCGAAATCATCCATGCCGTCGGGATCGAGGCTACGATAAAGGAATCTAGGCGAGATGAGAATGTTGCGAAAGAGCAGGTGCATACCTTCCTCGTAGGTGTGGCCCTCATCCCAGTGCCGGGTGGCGATGGTGAGGTAACTTTCGATCGTCTCGTCACTGACGGACTTTCGGAAGGCACGCGGAAGAAAATCAGACAACATGCCGCGGACAAACTCCTGCTGGGATTGCGCTTCGTGGGGAGTTCCCATGATCTTGAGCTGTCGCTCCCGCCGTTTCACCTCGACAGGGCTCTCAACCAGCTTCGAGGGGCCTTCAATGGTCAGGTGGTGAATCTCCATGGCCGGACCGTTCGTGTGGTAGAAATAGCAGAGGCAGTCTGCGATAGAAGTCTTGCCTTTCTTGGCGGTATTGAAAAACTCCTGGGCCAGCGCGGAATCGGCTGAGACGTGGGTCAGATCGAGATCTGGATCTGCCATGTATTTGGAAACGGAATCCCACCCGTTACGTCCCCGCAGAGCGGAGAGCCTTGTTGGCTTCTTTGGGTCTCCGGTTGGAAAGATCACTTTCAGCCAGGCGGCGAGGAACCTGGGATCCTCTTTTCCCAACTTTTCGAAGGCCTCACCAGTAGCCGGGCGGTCGTGTGTCATCTCCGCATTTTTCCAACGGAAGAGAACCGTTTCGCCTTCGTAGAGGTCGGCCTGGAAGGCCGTCCGTTGAGGCTCCTCGCTGGTTACTTTGATTTTCTTCAGCAAGCGGAAGTCGTGAATCTTGGAGCGATCCGTCGCGGTCACGGCGCGTGCGTAGACTTCAAGAATCATGGCCTCTTCGAAAGGGGGCCCCCTGTCCGACAGGAACTTGGAAGCGTCGACCGAAATTCGGTAGGTCCCGGAATCACTGATCTCGATCCGGCTCGGCCAACTACAGCTTCGCATGATGTCGACGCTGCGCGATGCCAGGCGGAGAGCATCACCGTAAACTGACGCCGCCGAGAAGCTCAACACCATGTCCTCGGGACCCGCGTTCCAGGTTTTCTTCTTGGGAGCCGACTTTGTTGGCGGAAAGACCTGGTCGGCAACATCGCGAGAGACTTTGGCGTAGGCTTCGAGATGGGACGGCGACAGGACGAGGCCTTCGCCCACGTTATTGAAGCCGTGCAACTCGGTATCGCCGGGAAAGCCAGTCGGGAGCTTGAAGTCTGGCAGGTTGAACAGTTTTCGGATTGTGGCCTGGTACTCGGATCGACTCAGGCGACGAGGCAATGTCCCGCCTATCGGCGTGTGCTTGAGGAGTTGTTTATCAAGCCACGCGGCCAGCTCGGCCCGCTGCGCTTCAGTGGGCTGTGACTGGTCAGCGGGTGGCATGATCTGCTGGTCATTAACACGCAGAACACGTTCCCAAAGTTCACGACTGTCCTGGAGAGTCCAGTCGATGTTCCTGGTACTGAGGGTACTGAGATTGACATTTCCCTCGCCCTCGATCGAATCGTGGCAATCGATGCAGTACTCGTTCAAGATGGCTGTGGGATCTTTCGCACGAAGATTTACGACGATAACCTGCCCGATGAGGAGAGCAACGGTGGCGCAAGCTGGAAGCTTACGCCATGGTCTGGATGCGAATATCATTACAACACCTCGTTCATGTTGCGTGACGCGTTCGAGAAACTATCAGTCTCCATCCCGAATTTCTGCATCAGCGTGATGAAGAGATCCCCAAGAAGCGGAGCCTCTTTTTTCGACAGGTCGATCGCTACGTGTCCCTGGTGTTTGAAGCCTCCGCCGGCAACCAGGGTTGGCAGGTTCCTATTACTGTGGCGACTGGCATCCCCCATTCCGGTGCCGAGCAGAATGACGGTGTCGTCGAGCAGGGACTTCCCTTCAGGATTCTTCTTCTCCTTCAGCTGTTCCAGAAAGCCCATAAAACAGCGAACATGAGCCGTCTCGATCGCCACCAGGTCGCGTATCATCGCGGGGTTATTGCCGTGGTGGGACAATCCGTGATAACCGGAACCAAGCGCTTTTCCGTCGAAGGAAAAAACCTGCCCCAGACCGTGGAGGAAGAACGAGATTACGCGAGTCGACTCGGTCTCGAGCGCCAGGGTCATGAGGTCATACATGATCGACTCAGCTTCGATCTGCAGGTTCGGGGTGATGGGGTCGTAGCTGGGAAGTTTGTAATCCGGTTCGGGAACCGGGTCGTTGATGGTGTCGAGTTGGCGCCCCATCCGTATCTCCACGGATCGGAAGGAATCAAAGTATTCTTCCAGCTTGTCGCGGTCACGACCCGATAGCGATTTTTGCAAACGCATCGCATCTTCCAATACCACGTCGAGGGAGCTTTGCCCACTGCGCAGCACGTATTCAGTGCGGGCGCGATCGGCTTTG
>Ga0310121_10004185_pt1 | contig 12847 bp, 10 predicted proteins | sample CB27_Tmax_986_MG_FD_203504 | JGI IMG/M metagenome (GOLD analysis project Ga0310121, IMG submission 203504) | Marine microbial communities from Western Arctic Ocean, Canada - CB27_Tmax_986 | ecosystem: Environmental > Aquatic > Marine > Oceanic | place: Canada: Western Arctic Ocean | collected... | reverse complement strand
GCCTTTGTTGCCGAATATGGGTTACTTGGTTTTAAAATTGATTTTTCGTTAAAGGAATCTTGGTCTCCAGCATCACCATAAAGCTCATCAGTAGATACATGGATGAACTGCTTGTCATGTTTTCTAATCCCCTCAAGTATCGTATATGTGCCAAGAACATTTGTTTCAATGAATGGTTTTGGGTTTGCAATACTTCGATCCACATGGGACTCGGCTGCAAAATTTACAACAAGATCAGTATCTTTTATCAGACTATCAATTTGAGTCTCATTTCTAATGTCATCTTTGACAAAGTTGTAATTTTGATTATTTTCTAAATCTTTCAAATTTGCTAAATTTGAACCAATTGTCAATGCATCAAGATTTGTTATTTTGGAATCTATATTATTTTTTAGAAAATTTCTAATGAAGGTACTTCCAATGAAACCAGCACCACCGCAAACTAGAATTTTCATAATTACAAACTTAAAATTAATTATTTAACTCTAATGTCAAGATGTATCACTATACACAAAATCATTATCTAAATTTTCTAATAGTGACAACTTGTTATCCTTATTTGAAATAATCGGTTTCTTTATTGGCCATTGTATATCTAATTTGGGGTCATTCCAGATTATGCTCCGTTCATGTTCTTGCGAATACTCATTACTTACCTTGTAAAGTACATCAGCCTCATCACTTATAACACAAAAACCATGTGCAAATCCTTCTGGCACATATAATAAGTTATGAGTATTACCAGAAAGAATCTCACTTACCCATTTTCCATATGTTGGAGAATTTTTTCTGATATCTACTGCAACATCAAAAATTTTTCCCTTCAACACAGTCACCAGTTTAGCCTGTGCCTTTGGAGCCTTTTGAAAGTGTAAGCCTCGAATAACACCATTAACAGAGTGAGAAAAATTATCCTGTACAAATTTTTTATCTATCCCATTTAAAAAAAAATCAGATTCCTTGAAACTCTCAAAGAAAAAACCCCTATCATCAGAAAATGACTGAGGCTCAACAAATATGACATCAGGTATGCTTAATCTTTTGAAAGTAAATGGCATAGAGACTAGCATATGAAATACGATAAATATGTTTTAATTTTTTAGATACTGTTGCTGAGATTTTCCTTTGGGTTAATTCCCGGATGTTTTGCTAAATAATCCTGATATGCAGCAATAGATTCAGCAGGAGAGCCAATCTTACCTACCTTGCCCTCTTTAAGAAACATTACAGTATCACAAAATTTGCTTACCTCTGCCATGCTATGACTAACAAAAATTATTGCCTTTCCGCGTTTTTTAAATGACATTATAATGTCAAGACATTTCTTTTGAAAATTAACATCACCGACAGCAAGAACTTCATCTACAATTAGTATATCAGGGTCTACTAACACTGATGTCGCAAAAGCTAGCCTCATTTGCATTCCGCTTGAAAAATTTTTTACTTTTGTATCAGCAAACCGCTCAAGTTCGGCAAATTTTATGATCTCAGGGACTCGTTTAGTTATATCCTCTTTTTTAAAACCCAACAATATGCTACTTTGGTAAATATTAGAAACAGCAGTTAGCTCAGGATGAAACCCAAGTCCAATAGATAAAATAGGAATTATACTGCCCCTAACATCTACTGAACCAGAGTCAGGAGTGTATATTTTTGAAATAATCCTTAGAAGTGTTGTTTTACCGTCTCCGTTGCGTCCTATAATTCCAAATATCTCACCCTGTTTAACATTAAAAGACACATCATCTAATGCCTGTAAAATTTCAGAATGCCTCTTTTTATGAAAAAAACCTGCTGCGCTTTCATAGATTGAATCTCTCTTTTCATGGAACAGATTAAATTTCTTGGAAACATTTTTTACGCTTACCGCATAATCTGACATTTTACATATCCTCCGCTATTCTTGCTTGGTATTTTCTGAATATTAGATAGCCAATGACAGTTATTGCTGAAATTGAGCCTACCGCATAAAGAATAGTATTGACAGATGGGAGAGTTCCATATAACACTACATGGTGAGCCATAGTTACAATCTGTACCATGGGAGAGAACTGTAATACGTTTCGAATCGTCTCGGGTAACATATCAAACTGGTAAAAAATAGGAGTTAGAAAAAATCCAGCAGATAATACAACCCCCCAGATAAACTCAGTATCCTTGAATTTTGCATTCAAGACCGACAGAGGGAGTGCAATACCCAGAATTAGAAGTAATTCTAGTGCTAGAACTAAAGGTAAAAGAAGAATTGTAATTGGAGGAACGAATTGAAACGAAGCCATGAAAATACCCAGCACCGCTAATTCACAGACAAGCATTATTGCAGATGTAATTCCAGCACTTAAGCCAGGAATAGATCTTGGGAAATAAATTTGAGTGATCGTTGCTGAACGATTTGTTAGGCTGCTTAACGCAAGTGTTGTTCCATTCTGGAAAAACCTGTAGCAAATAATACCTAGTAATAGATAGATTGGAAAATTTGGAATTTCAAATTTAAACATCGTAGAAAATACAATAAATAGCACTGCAAGAAGTAATAATGGCTCAACAAAGCTCCATAAAACCCCAAGTACGGAGTTGCGATACCGAATTTTTAAATCAGACACTGCAAAGTTGAAAAGAATTCCCTTTGTTTTCCACATTTCTTCGCGAATGGATGTCATGTCTTCAAATAATATGTCCAGGATATAATAGAATCCATCAGAGTTTCGTTCTGATCAGGTGAAGTTTTGCTATTGAATAGTTCCATCCAAGATTAGTGTTGTAAAATGGATCTCCTTGTTTCAGATAAGACCATTTCTTGATAAATAAAAAATGGTTTTCTATAGCAAAAAATGTTTCAGAAGTTTTTTTAATTGTAGCAGATCCTTCGTGAAGTAATCGTGCAAATGGCGTATAAATTACATGAAGGTTATTGTCGAGTGTTTTCAAACACAAATCAGCATCACCATAAAATAAATCAAAATTATCATCATACCCACCCACTTTCTCAAAAATTGATTTTTTTATTAGCAGGCAAGCTCCAGTAACAGCAGAAAAATTTCTAATCACATTATGCAAATTAAAAAATCCTTTCTCATTTTCCATAATATTTTCAAATACATGAAAGCCGGACCCAGATTTCAAAAACACAGCGCCAGCATGCTGTATGGTCCCATTTCGATGAAGTAACTTAGCGCCTACTATGCCTACGTCATCCTGTTCACATATGCTTACCATTTCTGTTAACCAATTAGGATCAATCACCTTAGTATCGTCATTTAAGCACAAAATGTAATCTCCCTGTGCTTTTGTAGCTCCCAAATTATTCATTTTGGAAAAATTAAAGGCATCTTTGTATGGGATTATTTCATAATCTAGGGAATTGTAATATTCTAAAGTCTTGTCATCGTCAGTATTATTATCTACTATAATAATTTCAAAATTTTTATAATTTGTGTTATTCTCAAGACTTTCAATACATCGTTCAAGTAGGAGTTTATTATTTTTTGTTGGAATTATAATGCTAACCTTGGGCTCATTTTCTAACAAATACTTAACACGTAAAGTGTCTATGGCTTTGCCACGTTCTACCTCTGCATTTAATCCTAATCGTTGAACGTGTTGAGAAAGAACCTTGGTCTGATCAATGTTATCCGTTTTAAGTATAGAACAACAAGGGATAGATACGTGAACAAATTTATTTGAAATTTCGGCACAGTGAAGTATTAAATCATAATGAAAATTTTTGTCTAGCACAAAATTAGATAATTTGTCTAAAAGCTGTTTGCGTATAACGAAAGAATTTCCAATGTAATTGAAACTACGTAAAAGATATGGACTCCAATCAGGCTTGAAAAATGGGTTTACTCTTTTTCCTTTTTTACTAATAAAATCTTCATCACAATAATATACATCACCAAGAAAATTTTGGTTGATTTTATTTACAATATTAAAAAGAAAATCATAGTGTAAAATGGAAAAATTGCTTGAAAATATAAAATAATCAGCCTTTGAGACGGACATAATGTCATGTATTTTTGGAGAATCTACGACTAATTTTTGAAAGTTGGAAATATTATTTTGTGAGACAAATGAATCAATGTGTTTTTCACTGGATGAAACTAGTACAAATTCAAAATTATTATAAATCTGAGTTTTTAGTATTTTTTCGATTCTGGGGCTATCATTATCTACAAAGAGAACGAATGAAAATAAAGGAGCCGTAGAAAAACCTTGGATTTTTGATTGTGATATATTTTTTTCTAAGTTATAATTTTCTAACAAATCATCATAATTAAGAATAAATTCATCTTCGATATCTTGAGGAATTGTATCAGGAGAAAATAATTTTCCTTTTTGTGTGAAAAGTTCTTCAAAAGCTACTCGCAAAAAATATGCGTAGCCATACTCATTAATTAATTGACGTGAAATTTGATATAGTTTTTTTAACTTTTGGACTCTAGAGTTGCTTGGGTTTATTTGACTCATACTGGTTGTATTGCGTATTCTTAGATAATAACCAATCTTTGAATGGCAAAAGAAACTCTTTGGTTTGAGGCATGACAAGACCATATTCAGTTGACCATTGAATCATTTTTTGGTAATCAAAATTTAGCATAGACTGGGACAAAATATCCTTTTTTTCTTCAGCAAACAATACTACAACTGTTGCAAGCGTTCTATATGCAGCAAGTTCAAAGCTATCATAAAAATTCCAAGCCTTACTAGTACGAGTAAATTTAGAATAAAGAGCTAAAATTTGTGTTGCATGTTTCTCCCAAGAATATTTTTGAGACAATTCATAAGCCTTTACAGACTTGGTTTTTAAAATATTATTTTTATTTATTTCAACCATCATTGCAGCAATATCATCAATATTGTAAGGGTCAACGAGTAAGCCCGAATCTACTACCACTTCAGGAGGAGCATGTTTGTTTATGGTTATTGATGGAACACTACAAGCCATAGCTTCTAGTAGTGGCAACCCAAATCCCTCATGGATCGAAGGTAAAACCATTGCATCAGAGCCCTGAATTAAAGAAATTAGATCATCTTCAGGAACAAACCCCAATTGAATAACATCTTTGTATTCTTTGATTTTTTTAGAAATTAACGGTAAAGTTTTTCCGACTAAAATTAGCTTTTGAGGAATTTTCTGCTCTCTTGCTTTTTTAAATGCGTCTAAAATACGAAAAAGGTTTTTTCTGGCATAGTTAATTTCGCTGATGTGTATGAAATAAGATTGATCCGGAAGATCAAATTTTCCAAGAACAGTCTTTCTAGTTTTAGGTTTATTTTCAGATGGTTTGAAAATATCATGATTTACGCCATGGGGAATAATTGTCATCTTGTCTTTTGGAATTTTTAGATATTCGTACATTTCGTCTAGTTCGGATTTTGTAACAACATGGATAGCAGAAATTTTATCAACATGTTTATGCCATCTTGAAACTTCTTTTTTTATTAATGGTTTGTGCCGATTCCAAAGAGATTTGTCAAAAAACACTTCTTCGCCGTATATCACTTCATCAATGCCAGATAGCCCCAAAATTAGATTTTTACAAAAAAGTGTTTTATCTGATGGAAAAGCATATCCGCCCATATTTGGAATATTGATACAATCATAATGTTGGTTGATATCACCAACTCCCAGGTCATCCTGACGCAGTGCAGTGATTGTAAAAGTTTGTGTCTCATTCATTATTTTACCAAGCTCGCGAAACATGTTACGAGCAATACCCATCAAGCTAGATGCGTGTACATTCCAATCAATTACGATGCCTATACGCATATTTGATTCACGTTTTGCTTTTGAGATAATTGTTTAGGTGAGTAGATCATTTTTTCTTCCAAAAAGCCAATTTTCCTAGTCTTGATTCCAGATCATGTATGTTCTTTTCAAGATTTTTAACGTATTCTTTTTGTTCTTTTATGGAATTTTCATGTCCTTCAATTATTTTGTCCTTTTCAGCTAAGGCACGTTCTGTGTATTCTTTTTGTTCTTCTACAGACTTTGTTAATCCTCCAATTAGTTTTTCTTTTTCAGATAGTGCCTGTCCTGTGTATTCTTTTTGTTCTTCTACAGACTTTTTGTATCCTTCAATTAGTTTTTCTTTTTCAGATAGGGAACGTCCTGCGTATTCTTTTTGTTCTTCTACAGACTTTTTGTATCCTTCAATTAGTTTTTCTTTTTCAGATAGGGAATGTCCATCTGTCATAGAATCTATTTCTTTGACTAAAGATTCTGTGTATTTTTTTTGTTGTTCCAATTTATCTTCTAATTCAGAGACTTTTTCAAAAAATTCTTTTAGTTTAGGCAACAAATAATTTTTAGGAAATTGAGATACAAATCCAAAATTTTTAGTGGAAACTGTCTTACCTTCGCCAATCATAAAAATATATTTTAAAGTGTCAGAATCAGAAATTTTTTCAATCATGCCTAGTAACTCAGATGGAATTAATGTATCATCAAGATTCATTTCTTGTGATGAAAACTCCTTTTTTATTCTAGATACTTTAGTTACATGCAGATTATTCTGATTTAAGAATTGTAGAAATTTTTCTAAAGTATCAATTCTTGTGTTGTTAAATTCGTTATGAAGAATATTGCCGACTAGTAAATTGATGATATTGGTTATATGGAAAAAATTTGAAGTTGAACATATGATAGTTCCTCCACCATCTAAAATCGAAACTAGGTTTCGTATGAAAAGCTCTGGATAGTTGATTTGTTCAAGGAGATTATCAATGATTATTGTACCAAATTTTTGATCAAATTTTGAAAGTTCGTTATGAAATGTGTTTGTTAATAACAAGTTATCAATATGAATAGAAATACTGTGGTTTGTATTTGTTAATACTTGCAAGTTCTCATTCGATAGTGAATTAATCATCTCAGAATTATCTGAACAGAGCAACACATTTCCAGAAGCATGATCTAAATGTTCTTGAATTATTTGTATCTCAGAATTTTTACTATTGTTGGAATCAGTCATAAATTATCATCTACATACGGCATTTTATAATTTAGTTCAAATCATAGACAAAGTCAGATGGGATTGTTTTAAATTTCAAACTAGACCCGGAGAATCGCCCCTTAGCGTTTAACATATGCTGATAGTTATCAGTTAAAGTATTATCAGGATCTTTAGACACATACCATTCATGTTTTTTAACTCTCATAGATTCATCTAAACTCGCGCAGTGAAAAATTTTTGCATTACTTAAAACTGGACGTTCTATGCCTACCATATTAGTAGGAATGCCACCACAATGTAAATTTCCAGGGTATGGAGTTTCATTAATTATCAGATCTGAGGGTTGATCTTTTAATCTAAACATACGTTTTTGCCAAAACGATGAAAATGCACCATCGAATCTTATTTGGTTTTGTTTATCCCACAGTGTCAATAATTGAAATTCAAAAATTTGTGCATCAGGATGCAAAATATCTAGTTCTGCCTGAATAATCTTTCCAGAATTAGGAAGAAAAATTTCATCTCCGTCTATAACTAGCAATACATCAGGTTTTCTTTTTAATGCCATATGTAATAAGAAATTTCGATCACGGGATTCATCAAGTGTAGATTCAGTTCTTGTATGGATATCAACTACTTTATCAAATTGTGTACAAATTTTCTTGGTATTATCAGTGGAATTATCATTCAAGATTACTATCTCGTCACAAAAATCATAAATTGATTCAATAGACTGTTTAATCCACCTCTCTTCATTTTTTATTCGATACATAGCTACAACTTTTTCATTCATTAAACTGAACAAATAGTAAAGTGTGATAAATCTATCGAAAAAGCAACAATTTGCTAATAAATTTGATGAAATAGATATAAAACTAATTTGTAAATTATGAGTATACATGAAAAATGAACAGCGTGTAATCTTAGGTATGCATGTGGGTCATGATTCAGGAGCATCCCTAATACAAAATGGAAAAATCCTTGCTGCTATCAGTGAAGAAAGAATTAGAAACTTGAAGCATTATAGTGGAACGCCGACAAAAAGTATTCTTGAAGTACTTAATATTGCAAAAGTTAATCCTTCCGACGTAACTACAGTAGCAATAGCAGGATTAAAATCTCATAATTATAAAGCATCACAATTTTCCCATCTGCTTTTATCAGATGCCTTTCTAGATTGGAGTTGCTTAAATTCGAATCCAAAAGGGTTGGAGCATTTTGTTTCTCATAACTCCCATTTGAACATTTTAGATGAAGTCAAAAAAAGCCTTATAGAAATAGGAATTAGTATCAAGGAAATAGTTTTTGTTGAACATCATTTAGCACATGCAGCATCAGCATATTATCTTGGTCCTTGGAATTTAGATGAGGAAATTTTAGTTTTTACGGCAGATGGAGCGGGGGATGGAATTAGCAGTACAATAAGCATTGCACAAAAAGGCAGAATTGACAGATTGAAAGATTCAGTAAATTTATACTACAATTCAGTTGGATTAATTCTCTACAGTAACATTACCACATTTTTAGGAATGGATGGAGACTTTGATCATTATAAAGTGATGGGGCTTGCCCCATATGGAAAACCTGAGAAATGTGCTCAAATAATGAAAAATATGATAGATGTAGATAAAACAAATCCGTTAAAATTTACAAATCTTATTGGACCACACGGAATTCCTTCACAAACCACATTGAGGAGAATCCTTTCTGGTCAAAGATTTGATAACATTGCAGCAGCATGTCAATCATGGTTTGAAAAATTAACAACGGATTGGATACGTGCAGGAATTAAGAAAACTGGAATAAGAAAAATAGCTTGTGCTGGGGGTGATTTCATGAATATCAAGACTAATAAGCTAATTTCAGAAATGGAGGAAGTTGACGATGCATTTTTTTGTCCAGCTGCTGGCGATGAGGGACTTGCTGTAGGAGCAGCGTTACAAGCTTATTTTGAATTGTCAATTCAAGATGGTCGTATTCCTGTCAAAACCACTTTAAATGACATTTATTTTGGAACAACTTTTTCTAACGAACAAATTAAAAATGTGCTTAAGGAAAATGGTCTTTTGAATGATGCCCAGTTTATTGATGATATTGATGAACAAGTCGGAGAATTACTCGCAAAAGATAATCACATTATAGCCAGATTTAATGGACAAATGGAATGGGGTCCACGTGGTCTTGGAAATAGATCTATTTTAGCAAATGCCTCAAATTCAACAATAACAAGGAAATTGAATCATGCCATTAAAATGAGAGATTTTTGGATGCCTTTTGGTCCTTCAATTCTCCAAGATAGAATTGATGATTATCTAATTAGAGGAACATATTCACCGTATATGATCCTGGCATTTGATACTACCAACAATCGAAATGACATATCTGCTGCCATACATCCGTTTGATCTTACATGTAGACCTCAAACTGTTTCCTCAAAACAGAATTTAGGATATGCTAAACTATTGAAATCATTCGAATCAAAAACAGGTATTGGTGGAATTCTCAATACATCGTTTAATCTACATGGATTTCCAATTGCGTTCAATCCTGAAATAGCTGTTTCGACGTTTAAAAATTCTGCACTAGATTACTTAGCAATTGGAAATTATTTACTTGAAAAAAGAAATAATTAATGCGAGATAAAATATAATTTATAAAATTATAGACAGAATCAATAATCATAAATTGGACTAGAAAAAATTTTCATTCCATTTTGTGCTAAAATATCATTGGGATCATTTTCTATAAGGCTTTTAAAAATAGGTACTGCGTGCTCCTTGCCTAATAGATGCACTATGTGTAAGGATATACTCTGTAGTACAGATGTGTCACTAGAGGTAATTTTTAGAGATTTCAAATAATAATTTACAGATTGGGCATATTGTCCCATTTGTTCCAATACAATTCCTTTAAAATACATCATTTCAAAGTTATTGGAATTAGTTAATAGAATTTGATCTAGATAAATCAGTGCCTCTTCATATTTCTCTTGATTAATTAAAATTATCGCTTTACTGCGTGATGCATGTACATTAGATGGTTGTATAGATAAAATACGATTAAAATATTCTATTGCCTGTTCTGTTTTTCCAAGTATTTCGCAGGATTTACCTTTCCGAATTAAAATTTCAATATCAGTTGGATTAATGATTAAAATCTTATCTAGATAAACCAGTGCCTCTTCATATTTCTCTAGATTAATGAAAATCATGCCTTTTTCTTGTAACATGACAGAATCTTGCTTCAAAGTTTCTAAAGATTTGTCAAATAAGGAATAAGATTTTTGAAAATTCTTTTTTGAATATTCCTCAAATGCTTGTTTGAAAGATGAAACTATACTCAATAACTTATTATAAAAAATCTTAATGTTAATCAATGTTTTGAAATTTAGGATTAGGAAGATAAACTAAAGTCAATACAAATATCCAAAGACAATTTTATAATATTTTTATTTTTTAATAACATCATGTCACATGGACTTTTTAGGTATTGACGCATATTCTAGAGATTCTAGAATTTGTTTTTCAACATCCTTATAATCCATTTGTGTATTTCTTATTTGATTATAAAAAAATATCAAACCTTCAGGATCAATCGATCTATTAAAATACTGTTGATAGATTTTGTCTAGTTTAATTCCTATTTCATCATTAGGATCGATTTTTAATTCAGTGTATTGTTTTGTCAATTGGTTTTGTTTATTTACTGACACTGCAAATTCGCAAGTTCTGCATAAAATATCTTCATTCTCTGAACTCATTTTTCTAACAATCTCTTTGTACGTTATAGATTGAAATAGATCTTCATAGCTACAATTCGTTAAATTTCCTAATTTGTATTCCATACTCCAATCTTTACAACATAGAACAGTATCTCCATTGGGAAGTATAATTGGTGGTATATCTTGATTTTTCCTAGATGGATTCATGGAGCATAAGATGGGTCCTGAAATTCTATTAGTTTGTTTTACAAATTCTATATGGCCCGCAATACTCACCATTACACTTGGTTTAAGATCAAATCCAATAATATTTTTGGTTTCATTGGAAATTGTTCCCATTGTCATAAAGAAAACATTTTCAATTGATGATGAAATGATTTTTTTGAGTATTTCATTATGCTGTGTTAGTGCTATTTTTGCATATTTTTCATTATCTGCTAAATGAATAACAAATTTTTGGAGATTTATTTTCTTCAAAATATCAACATCGTTAGATGTCATTCCCACCAACGTCGAAAATAATTCCACTTGATATCCATTATCCGATGCAAATTTCATCATTTTTCCACATTCGGGATGAAGGAAAGGTTCAGAAAATCCTGAAAATCTAATTAATACATTTCTTGGAATTTTTTTTATTATTTTTACGAACGTTGAATATGACATAAGAACAGGATTGCCAAATTTAATTTGTTCAAGATCATTCTTCAATGCATAGTTTGACATACTGACTTCTTGAGGACAAAACTTACACTGAACTCTACAGCCCATATTTGTAGTGAGCTCTACAGATTTATGTTCATATTCCAGATCATCCATCTCTGTATTCTCCTTTCATTAAAAATTCTCACACCTCTAATTTAAGTTACTTTTGCTTTTAAAAATTTTGTGAAACACTGCCACAAAATAGAAGTATGTTTTTATTAATATAAATTAAAACCGGTTTTATGAATATTTTAGGTATTTCTCATTTAGCACCATCTCCTTTCGGACATTATACATCTGTAGCAATTTTGGATGATGATTCTAATTTATTTGCAATAAGTGAAGAAAGATTAAGTAGAATTAAAAATGATGGTGGTTATCCTTCAAATTCTATACAGCTTTGTCTAAATCAAAATAATTTAAGACTAGCTGATATTGATAATGTAGTAGTTGGGTTTGGCTTAGAAAAACAACACATAGGTCAAAAAATGAAGGAAAAGTTTTGTTCCTATGCTAAAGATTCTGGATATAAGAAAACTGCAATTGAGAGAAAAAATCCTATTTTTTATGATCATCAATACATTCATGCAAGAATTGGGTATGCACTATCTGGATTCAAAAAAGCATTAGTAATTTCTCTTGATGGAGGGGGTGTTGATAATGGAGAACCAAACTCTGGTGGAATATTTCTTGTAGATAATGGTAACATACAACCGATCAAATATTTCCCAATGTATCACTCATTAGGACTCACTTATGGGTGTATTACAGAAATCTGTGGCTTTTCCATGAGTGAGGGTGAGGGAAAAACTATGACCCTCGCACCCATGGCAGAAAATGAAAGCAAATCAGATAAAGAAAAAATTTACGAACATATGTGCAAAGTATTTCCAAATTTCAAGGGAATAGATGTAAAATCAAATGGCGGTGTTACATTCACTGGAAAATTTTTGCATGATACCACAACAGTTACTATAGTGGACACTAGACTTTTACTTTTAAAAAGACTGTACCACAAAAATCTAATTGCATGGGCTGCACAAAAACGAATTGAAGATATTCTAATTGATTTTGTTTCTAAAGCTGTAGATACGACTGGAATCAAGAATGTTATTTTCAGTGGTGGAATTTTCCTTAACATGATAATGAATATGAAAATTCAACAAAAATTTGGTGATAAACTACATCTATTTTTTAATCCTGTTTGTAGTGACCATGGTAATGCAATTGGTGCTGCGTTAGAGGAATATCACCAGAAAACAGGAAAAAACCCAATACCGCCATACATGTCATTATATCTTGGCAGTTCTTATTCCGATGAAGAAATTTTATTTTCGACCAAAAAATTCAACTTCAAGGTAAACAAGGTAAACAAGGTAGACACTGCAATAGATCTAATTGAAAGTGGTAAAGTTATTGGTTGGTTTCAAGGTCGTTCAGAATTTGGCCCGCGTGGATTAGGTAA
>Ga0310121_10004181_pt1 | contig 12857 bp, 17 predicted proteins | sample CB27_Tmax_986_MG_FD_203504 | JGI IMG/M metagenome (GOLD analysis project Ga0310121, IMG submission 203504) | Marine microbial communities from Western Arctic Ocean, Canada - CB27_Tmax_986 | ecosystem: Environmental > Aquatic > Marine > Oceanic | place: Canada: Western Arctic Ocean | collected... | reverse complement strand
GACATTAGCAAACTCGAAAACATTCTAAATTGGATTCTAGGTAATGATGAAGTAGGTGAGTCCATGTTTGAGATGAAGAAATCTCAATCACTCAAGGGCACAGTTAAGCGTAATGAAAGAGTTTACGATATAGTAATTAAGGATGTGACCCCAGACCCTGAAGAAGTTCCTGATGAAGTTTCTATTGAGTGGGTTTCAGATTTTGGTGAAGGTCACGAAGATTTGAAGGAATAAGTCCTTCAAAACACTTACCGCTAACGGCGGTTACTACTTCTCTTATATAGCAGTAGCTTGTTGGATCTAATAGATCTCAATGAGCGTTTATAATCAGAACAATAGTCATAGTGCTATGAAACACATGGAACGTCTACATATCATTATGCCAATTCATAATGTTCCCTTTCAAATTTTTCAGAGATCTGTTAATTCTGTATTGAGGCAATCTTTTAGAAAATGGAGATTGACTATAGTCGAATCTCAAGAAAGTTTGAAGCTGAGCAGAGCTTGTAAAGAGTTCGTGGAAGAATTAATGTTAGAAGATTCTAGAGTAGTTTACAAAACTCAAAGAGGTGTTGGAGTTTCCTCTGCAAGAAATCAAGCACTAGATGAAGAAAGAACTAGTCTAGTTGCATTCTTAGACGGAGATGATTGGTGGGAATCTACCTATCTTGAAGTAATGGCTGGTTACGCTGGAGCTATGCCTGAAAAAGATATTTTTTGGTGTAAAGCAATGTATCAAAATAATGTAGTTTCTCAATTTACAGGTGGACACGATGTTCAACACCTACCTTTCGAAGAATATGAAGATATAGAATATGTTCATGAAGATCTTTATCATTATTATTTTATGACTGTGCCCGTTTATCCTAGTGGAATGGTAGTGAGAAGAAAAGCGATCGAAGAAGTAGGTTTGTTTGATGAAACAATTAATAGAGTAGAAGATGTTGATCTACTGATGAAATTAACTGAGCCAAACATCGAAGGAGTTTCAAGGAAATGTTATTACGTTAATTTTCCATTAATGTATCGAGAAATGAGCAAAGAAGATACTAAGATGGCTTCCTGGATCACAGACAAAGAATCTCAAGAGTTATTAGCAATAAGATATCCATTGCCGAATTCATATAATCAGCCAGCACATATTCCTGATATGGATTGGAGTTTAATTTTAGATATTGTAGCGCCCCTAGAGCAGTAAGTATTAAATATGTCCTACCTACTAGGATCCATATAGTAGGTGGTATTGTGAGTAAAGATAATTGTGAACACGAATGGGTTCTACATTCACCACCATATCAATCTTATTTTATTTGTAAATTGTGTAAAAAAATTAACTACACACATTCTGGTGGATTAGGAAAAGGAATGGTAACCTAGAGAAACATATAAATAGGTGGAACTACTATCTGGAAGTATGGGAGAATCTCATCAATACTGTATGACCGAAGAATACCTTGATTGGTTAATGACTTTGAATGGAGATCAATTAATTCACATAGTTGCCCGATTAACGGATCGGACAATTTCCCTACTATCGGAGCTACATCCGGGTGGAGAGATACCTAAAGTAATTCTGGAGTTACTTCATATAGAGGAAACCGGAAATAAAACCCATATTCTTGGTAGCATTAAAGATATGGGAAATGGTGTAAAAGAAGGAATTTGTTCAGACAACTGTTGGTGCAAAGGTGCTATAGATATAGTGTAATCAAAGAAACTAAGGAGAGAATATACATGAGTTTAGATGATCCAAGAGTCCCACTAGGAATGGAATGCTCAGCTTGTAGAATCATTAAAACAGATTTGATAATTCATCCTATAACTCAACTCTTAACTTGTCGTCTGTGCGTGGCCAATGATGATTGCTTCGGTCCAACATTCACGGGGGCTTGAATACATGGAATCGGTTGCTTTTCAAAATTCATGGAGCGGAAAGGGTTATATTTTTCATTGTTGCATAGATGGTGGGAATCTGCCTATGTATATTCATAAAAGTGTGTCTGTATGCCCCGAATGTGGCATAAGTGTAGGTCCAGAGGAATATTCTGATAATACTGCATAGTTATATAGGTGATGACCAGTAAAATACACTATGGCTGGAAAGCTTAATGGACAAAGATGCTACTTAGCAGGGCCAATCGATCATGCTGAAGATGACGGGATCGGTTGGAGAATCATGATGACGGAATGGTTATCTGAACGCGGGGTCATGGCATTGGATCCGACTAATAAAAGGACATCAAACACTATTTTTAATGAAATTGGTGCTGAACAAAAGAATTTAGGTCAACTTAGGGAATTAGGCCGTTTTCACGAGTTAAGAGATGCTATGAAACCAATAGTTTTAGCAGATCTAAGAATGGTAGAAGTATCTGACTTTTTAATTGTTTATCTGGATCCTTCCGTGCAAATGTGTGGAACCTGGGAAGAACTCTTTGTTGGGCTACGCCAACATAAACCAGTTTTGGTTGTGGTGAAGGGCGGTAAACAAAAGTTAAATTTCTGGATGTTCGGTCGCATTAATCCTGATTTCGTCTTTGATTCTTTCGAAGATGTGAAGAAATACTTACAAGGAGTAGACGATGAAACAATTAGAGCAGATTCTTCTCGTTGGATCTTTTTCGATTACAACACAGATCCTGAAATCTATTTGAATTTCCCACAAACGTAATTACTAAATAGTAGAACAAGGAAGTAATTAATGGTAATTCCTATGATTATTGAAGAACTAACTAAACTCCCTGCTACTTCGTCTAGAGTGGCTTCGGATACAATTACTGTTCTCGCGGATGAAGCTAAACACCTCGATGATGTAATAGATCATGTTTTACATGACTTGGAGCACAAGAAAGTATTCGGAATACCTGAAGATATTTTTCTAGTTCTAGCTATTGATGCAATATTAATTTCATTAAGACTCTCAAATAAACTCAGAACTGGGCAGTTCATAGGAGCCAAAGCGGTGGGAACTGGATTATTGATTGGTTCTCATTTACTTGGAATACCTGGAGCTTGAACGAGATGCAATTAGATAAGGGCCTTTCTGAAGATGTTGTTAGATCAATCTCTGAATTTAAAAATGAACCTCAATGGATGACTGATATACGCATAAAAGCATACAATCATTTTGTATCTCGACCAATTCCTACTTGGGGTAATACTGAGAAATTAAATGCATTAGATTTTAATGATATTTGTTACTTCTATGTAGAAGGGGAAACAGCAACCGATTGGGATGAAGTTCCTGAAAAAATAAAAAATACTTTTGATAAATTGGGGATCCCTGAAGCAGAACAAAAATGGTTAGGTGGTGTTACTGCTCAATATGAGAGTGAGTCCATATATCATTCGATCAGAGAAGATTTAGAGGAACAAGGAGTAATTTTTATGGATATGGATACGGGCTTAAGAGAACACCCTGAGCTAGTTAAAAAATACTTTGGGAAAATAATTCCTTATTCTGATAATAAATTTTCTGCCCTCAATACTGCTGTCTGGTCGGGAGGCTCTTTTATCTATGTGCCTAAGAATACTAATGTGACTATGCCTGTTCAGGCGTATTTCTTTATTAATAGGGAAAACATGGGGCAATTTGAAAGAACTTTAATTATAGTAGATGAGGGGTCATCCCTTCATTACATAGAAGGTTGCACAGCACCAGCTTATTCTTCAAATAGCCTACATTCAGCTGTAGTGGAATTAATTGCCCACAAGGATGCTCACATAAGATATACTACTATTCAAAATTGGGCTGACAATGTTTATAATCTTGTTACTAAAAGAGCAGTGGCTCATGAAAATGCTACTGTTGAGTGGGTGGATGGTAATATTGGAAGTGCTCTAACAATGAAATATCCCGCCGTTATTCTTAAAGGTGAAAATTCTCATGCAGAAATAATATCTGTTGCTTATGCCCATAAAAACCAACACCAAGATACGGGTGCAAAGGTTCATCATTTGGCATCCAATACAACTTCCAATATTTTATCTAAAAGTATTTCAAAGGATGGAGGCAGAACTTCATATAGGGGCTTAGTGAATATCTCTAAAAAGGCAGAGAATTGCAAATCTAATGTAGTTTGTGATGCATTATTATTTGATGAATCTTCTCAAGCAGATACTTATCCTACAATGGAAATTAGTAATTCGTCCGCGATCACAGAACACGAAGCATTCACTTCTAAAGTGTCTGCTGCTCAATTATTCTATTTAATGACTCGAGGACATACTGAATCAGAAGCAAAAGCATTAATAGTAAATGGATTTTTCGAACCATTTAGCAAGGAACTTCCAATGGAATATGCTGTCGAATTGAATAAACTCTTAGAATTAGAAATGGAAGGCTCCATAGGTTGAATGGAGTGAGTAACATGGTAAGATCCAATTTAATAGAACATTTCAAAGGTCAAAAATTGGATGACGATATCTGGGTGTTGCCTTCAGACGAAGATACTAAAGAAAGTCGTCAGCTACAAGCTTTAGAATTTAAAAATAAATTACTGTTAATCACCTTCGGAGCTATAATTGCATTATTCGGATTTATGGTGCTCACATACGGGGTATATTGGTGACTAATAGAGTAATGTTAGCGATCCTGGTTTGGGCGTTATTTACGATCGGATCCTTAGCGTTTTTCGTTAAGCTTGGTTGGGCTTAAAATATATAAGAAGTATTATGTAGTTCGCACCCACATAATTTACTATGGTAACGGAGTCTCCATCAAACCCTTATGCTACCAAAAAGGTAACTCCACCTAATCGTGTTGTATTAATTGATGCTGGTTATTTTATAGGCAGACAAACTAGGTGGTGGCGACCTAAAGCGGGCCCCAGGTATCGCTGGGCCAAATATAAGAATAATCCTACGGGAGCGACTTTAGCTTCATTCCGAAGAGCTTGTGCTAAAGAATTAAATAAAGATCTAGGATTTCTTAAATTTAGAATTAATCAAATGGGGTTCGGATCAAAGTCAGCAGCTCATGGAACAGAAATAATCGTTTGCTATGACGGAGTAAAAGGTAAAATCGGTCGTCTCGATGAATTCGTTGCCTACAAAGCGCACAGGAACGCGAACTCGGAATGGAAATCAGAAGATGGCTCAATACCTGACCTTCGCACTAGCTTCACAGAATATGGTTATAATCCCGATCAACTCATTGCTAACAAATCGGGAACTTGGGGCTGGAGCTCATGTTATTCAGAATACGAAGAAGCTGATGATTGTTTAGCAAAAGAAGTATCTAGAATTCTAGCTGACAAGACTAACTATCCAGATCCCAAAATTTTAATTATTACGAGTGATCAAGATATCTGGCAACTATGGGGTGGAATCAATTCTGGATCCAACTCTAAGTTTTCTGATCCTTTTCAACATCCAGGAGTTTTACAAATTCATAACATGGGCCGCTTAATAGACTCTGCAGCAGAATTAAAAGCATTAGATATTCCTTCATGGAGTCTCTATCCAGATCACAAAGCAATTACTGGTGATCCTTCCGATAACATTCCAGGCTGTCCAGAAACAGGAGCCAAAAGAGCGTCTGCACTAATAAACACCTACGGGGGTCTTGAATCCATCCCCGAGGAGTATTTAACAATCGCTTTCGTAGCAGATGCAGATTATATTTCTGACAAGCTCGAAGCTTGGAGAAAGGAAAAAGATTATACTTACAAATATTGTATTGAAAATTATGGGAACTATTTCCATGGGTTGCTTAAAAAGAACATACTAAAAATTCATGGAGAAGATTACGAAACTATAAAAGATATTGTGGACAATAAGGGTTTTATAATTTCTAACTATAAAGAAGATTGTATAATCTATAAGAGAATAATTAAATTGCCCTTTGATAGTTTTAGTTAATTTGGAGATAGAAAATGAAAAGGTGGTTATTCTTTGGATATGAGGTGGAGGGTCGCCTTCATGATGAAATCTATGTGCAATTCATGGCGAACGTTTTTTCGGCGGTGACAACGGCGGTTCTCATTGGGGGCTACCATGTTATCTTCCATTTGTGATGACTGTTAAGAAGTATTAAGTAGCTAATTCCCTCTAGAGTATACTATATGGTGAACGAATTACGTTTTGATCGCAAACTATTGGAAGACGCAATAGAGTTTGCAGGTCCAGAGGGGGATGGAGCAAACCGATTAGTATATCACTTTTTGTGTATGCTGCGACAAGCGGGCTGGAATTGGAGAATGGAACATCTTGTTGTATTATATGATGGGGAATCTGAACCCGATTATGATGAAGAATACGCGAATTATTTAGATCGTATGGCAAGTGGATTACCGGCTACTTGGTCCCATTCATTAGATGATATTACGGAGGAAGAATAATGGCTATATTTACAGACCACGAAAGTGTGACTCAATTTACACTAGGATTAGTAATAATATCTTTAATCTTTTTAGGATACTTATTATTTAGAATTCGTGAGATCGGCGCAAATGTAGAATGTATGCATGAAGGTTTTCATGAATTGATATTAGATGTTGATGAAGATTCACAAATGGAATTCATTTCCCAGCTAGATCTGTCAGATTATGTTTTAGAATTTGCGGATCACTTAGGGCTTCCAACTTATAAACATAATTCTTCGGAGATCCCTAAAGAAAATAATTCAAGTGATATCTCAGATTGGGATTCCGGATCAAATAAGTGAACGCAGGGTTTAAATAGGTGATACGCCTATGGAAATATATGGTAGACTCAGTAGATGCTGAAGATAGGTGGTCTGGTTTTAGAGCAGAAGCACATGATGAATATCATGCTGCGGCGGATCCAGATCTAGACCAAATGGATGAGTGGGAGCTTATGCAAGACTTAGTTAGAGTAACGGTTACAGAATTAGAAGGAGAACCTAATCCCATATTAGAACAATCTCTAATACAGGAAATGTGGAATATTATTTATCCTGATGCGCACTGGGTTCATGTAACATACGATACCAATGCTTTCGGTTGGGGCAAACATCACATCATGCCATTTATGTTGTATGATGATTGGTTAGTGAATCAAGATAGAATAAATTTTGAGACCGGCAGAGTAGAGGATGGAGATTTGATGACAATTATAGGCAGCTATTCTCGAGTGAGACAAGAGAGAAAAACACGAGCCGCGTTTAATAAACAGTTAAGAAGCAAGTTTGACGATTGGAGGTGATTTATTGACTCAAGAAATTAATAAGAATTGGACAGTGGATATTCACGAAGATCCTTATTTTGCATTGCAACTTAATGGAGAGCACAAAGCATTGCCCTCTGGAGATTTTAAGCTGGCCATTCCTGACCGGGAGAACTGTGTTTTAATTGAAAGGAAAACTTGGACGGATGCTTATTCTTCTTTTCGAACTCGTAGGATCGAAGATCAATTAGCAAGAATGTTAATAGAAACTCCTAATGCTATTCTTTTGGTAGAAGGAAATCAGAAATCTCTTTACACTAATGATAAAAATCAATTAGAAAATCTAATTAGTTTTCTCAATAGAATGTCCGCAGAAATTTGTCCCGTAGTTTATACTACTGGGACTAGTGGAACAGCTCGTTATCTAAAAGCTCTAGAAATCAGAGTTGCGTCAGGAGAATATGGGAGACTAGTTAGAAAGCCTACGATAGTGTCCAGTTCTAGAAACAAACATCACGCATTATTAGAATCTATACCGGGGATCGGTCGAGCTTCTGCAAAGAAATTACATACTATGTTTGACTCATTAGCAGATTTCATATCACAGATGCATAACGCAGATCCTGAAACTTCACCACTAGTCTCACAAATAGGTCCTGCGAAATTTGAGAAACTTAAAAAATTCGTCGATACTCAGTGGCCTAATAAACCAGCAGACCGTAGGGTCTTGAAGACATATGCTGATAAGGAGTAATAATATGTTACCAATATTAGAGTGTTTAAGTTGTAATGAAATTATAATTTATACAGAAAGTGGAACTGTTCCAGGTCATAAAAATTGTAATTGTGGATCACTTAAAACCACGCTCACAGTTCCAGGATACGTTACGATAACTTCAGATCCAAGTGAGTATATAATTAGTTGGCCCGAAGAAGAATGAGAAGTCTTAAGTAACAGTTAATACCACTCTTAATTACCATGCCCCCCAGTTCCCAAATGGTGTCATTTGATATTTTCGTTTACGTGGATTATGCCACGGATACCATTAGTGAAATAGAAAATTTTGAGGAGGAATAATTATGATAGTTTATTGCTACGCCTGTCGCCGTGCTATTCAATTAGGTGAAGGATATGAAACTGATAGATCCGGGAATAGATTTCATATTTCATGTCATAAAAATAATATAGTAGTAAAACCTTGGGGAACTCGGAGAATCTGAAATGTCCGATTCTTGGAAATTACCGCCCTGTGTAATGTGTGGTAATATACAAAGGGTGCACAAACCTTGCCAATTATGTGGGGATTTATATTGTTATTCACTACCTTGGCAACGTTCTTGCTATGGAAAGCATGACTGTTTTGGTTATGATGACTACGGACAACCAGTTTTAGGATGAAGCAAAGTCATTAAATAGTCGCTAGGACGAATACATAATATGCCTAAAAGTGCATATACTTGTTGTCTTTGTGGATCTGAGGAATTTGGATATGGGAACAATCCGGATCCATTAGGAAAGATGCCCGCCTGTTGTTGCAACACTTGTAATTTCACTAAAGTTATTCCCGCAAGAATTGAGGGCATGATGAGTAGTAGAGAATTTTCATCTGAGGATACACAGGAACAAGCCGCAGCAGCAATAGTAGGTGGAATATTTACTGTATCTATGGGGGCTCTATTAGAACATTTAGGAACCGCATTAAAAAACGAAGACGCACCTGCAGCTACGTTTTTCAAAGATTGTATAGATTATATGGGTATGGCCATGGTGTCCTCCTATGAAGAAAACACAAAGAATTTTCCAAAGGAAGTTACAGCTGCAATTGATATGACATTAGGAATGACTGCTCAACAATTAAGGAAGTGGGAAGAAGACCCCTCCTTTGAAGAATTAACTAATTTAGGATCCTCAGAGAATCCTGATGTTGAAACAATGAGCGAAGTAGTGCTCGAGGACGCTACAGATTTCGAAGATGATTTCGGTGTTATGTATTCGAGTGAAGATGAATGCGAACACGATTGGTTAGCAACCGCTTGGGAATGTCAGAATAAGGGTTGTGATGCATTAGTTCATGAGGGCGACACAGAAGACGTTGGAGAATGTGTAGCAACAATTACTGGACAAGATACGGATCACTGGTGGAAACCAGGAAATTTCGTATGCCAAGATTGCGGACTAAAAGAAGAATTTGAGGCAGAATCATATGTCGACTTCTTTTCACAAATAGAAGAATTATTAGAATCTACCGCAAAAGATGGGAACTGGATGTTGGATGCTACTACAAATCCAAAAGATCCAGATTCAGTCATGGTGGAAGTTGAATTCACACCAAAGGATCCATCAACGTTCTTTGACATCATCGAATAATATTAAATAGCAGTTTAGCGACATTAATAGTATGGTCGGTATGGGTGGTAGTTCCAATTCACGCGATCCTTCAGAAGTGGAAACTTCGAATCGAGAAATATTTACTACATTTGGAGGAGCCATGTTGGGTATAGGTGTATTACTCACTGGAGTATCATTAATTATTGCTTCATTACCCACACCAGAACTTTCTTTCAACCGATCTATCACCGAAATGCTAAGTCCTGATGAAGCCTCAAAAGCAGCCAGAGCCAGATTAAGAAAAGCCAAACTTTTGAAAACTACTGCACCAGCAAGAGAAATGATAAAAATCGCCCCTCGGATAGCAAGTTCTGATGAAGCCTCAAAAGCAGCCAGAGCTAGATTAGCTAGATCTGCCGGAGCAGAAGAATTTGAAACTGAGGGTATCGAAAGATGCGAAGATGAACGATCATTTTTACTGGAGCTCCTCACGGATCGGCAACTTAACGAGTTCATAGAATATATTAACGAAGAATATGGAGAAGAAGGTTATAAGAAAGTAGAGAAAGAATATTATGCCGAAACACTCAAGAAAGATTCTTGCTGTTGTGGAGCTACTGTAGAGGACCCTTGTGCGTGTATGATTGAAGGCGTTATGGATTGTAGTGCTGTTGAACCAAAGTGTCCTTGTTATCAGGCTAAAGAATCCTTTGCTTATGAAGCAGAAGAATTGATACCTATAGGCACAAAGGTTAGAAGTTATGACTTTTGGCCGCATGATAAAACCTGCTATAAGGAAGGTGTAATTGTAGATCATGCACCTTCTCCGAGTTGCAGTCCTACTTGTATGCATTATCACATCCGAACCACAAAGGTGGTTAGGAGAGGCAAAAGTCGAGACGTTGACGAAGGAGAGATTTTTATGACTCATCCATACGCAGATCCGTGGGATCAAGAATACGCTGGTCAATTAGCTCCACATATTCAAGTCATATCTACCGCATTCCCATCAACATCCACTCAATAATATTAAACACTTAACTTTATATAGGTGCTCCCACTATATAAATATCCATGCCTGGATCCAGATCTACACCAATTAACGCTCTGGACTATCGAGATGAGATATGGCTCAGAAATGCCTACTTAACTAAGAATCTTACTATGAGCTCCATTGCAGCCGCTTGTGGAGTCTCACCGATGACCATTCAAAACTGGCTGGATAGATACGGGATACCCACGCGCCCGCGCGGGAGAACTGTATCATCCGTTCATCCGGCACAACAACCAAGAAATCGAATTCATTATGTCAAAATAACTAAGCAAGAATATGATGCCTTAAAATCAGATCGCGCTAGATTTCTCATCAAGACCCCGCAGGGTCTTGGAGACAATCCAAAGGAGGATCCAGAATGAATCCCGAAGTCGTGCAAGATCCAAACGCAACCGTTACTGGGAAAGTTTCGGGAACTATTTTGGCTGGGAACTTCAAAGATGTTCTTAAAGGATTGGAGACACTTGGTGATCAAACCATATTTACATTCACACAATCTGGACTAATCGTAGGCATGGTGAACAATGATGTTTCTACATTAGTAAAATATGAACTTTCTAGCAGTCTTTTCGAAAACTATAAATTTAGTTCTGATCAGTTCGATCCTATTCGTCTCGGAGTAGTTGTAGCTAGAATAAAAGATATTACGAAAACACTTACTACCAAGGACACACTCGGATTTGAATATGATTCTTCTAATCCCACAGTATTAATTATTTCTGCAGGTCCGATCAAGAGATCCATTAAATTAGTTGCTTTGAAATTACTTCGAGAATTACCAACTCTCCCTGAGACTACTTACGAATATAATTTTGATATTCCTCTAAAGGCTCTAAAAGATTATCTCAGAGCCGTGGCCAAAGTTCAACGAGATTTTAGTTTTATAGTTAATGAATCCAAGAAAACATTAACATTAATTACTGCTGGTGATTCACCAGTGGAACTTCAATTGAAACCTGAAAATTGGAACTGCACGAAAAGTTCTCGTTCCACTTATAGTATTGAAAAATTGTCTCAGGGTCTCGCTGTTGGCAAGAAAACTAATGTGACTATCTATGGTGGTCAAGATTTAAATATATTATTCAATTGGATGCAAGTGGATGGATTTAACTGTTCATGTTTACTAGCACCCAAATTGAAATAAGGAGTGAATTAAATGAGAACAAAACCTACAAATTATGAAGCCGCAAAAATACTCGTTGCAGTGGGAGAAACCATAACCGTAAATCAGTTAATCAGTAGATTACTGGATTCAGGACGAAGAGAGTTACCAACAAAAAGAGAACTAAGTGCTCGGATGACTAAAGATCCAGAATTCATAGTTATAACTCGATCGAATGGTAATCAACCTACAGTTTTCATGCGAGCAGATAAGTAGCGGTGACTTGAACTCGGAGGTTCAAAACCCGCCGCTGTCGCCAATGTGCGAAGCCTTAAATAACTAGACACCGAATGGAATAAGTCCTGGATGGATGAAGATGACTGAGCAAGAAAAAGAAAACGATTACTATGAGCCCCAAGGATTTGCGGCTACAATATTTCAACAAAGATATTCGTTGAACGCAAGTGAGTCATGGGAGGAGGCGTGTAGGCGTGTCGCCGGTCATGTTGCTGCAGCCGAAGTAAATGGAACAAGAACAAAGTGGGAAGATAGATTTTTTGAAGCTATGGCTCACAACCAATTTATACCAGGTGGAAGAATTTGGTATGGAGCCGGAAGGCCGAAAGGACAATTGTTAAATTGTTTCGTTGTGCCAACAGAGGACAGCAGAGAAGGTTGGGGAAAGACAGTTTCTGATATGCTAATTATTTCTGGAACTGGTGGAGGAGTTGGTATGAACTTCTCACCTATTCGTCCAAGAGGGACTAGTATCAAAGGAACTGGAGGAGAAGCTACTGGTGCAGTCTCACTGATGGAAGTTATTAATCAGACTGGAGAAGTTATCAAATCTGGTGGCGGTAGAAGAACAGCACTTATGTTGTGCTTAGATTATAAGCACGGAGATATTATGGAATTCTTACACAAGAAATTTAATAAGGTATCTCTAGAAGATCCAGAAGAATTAGATGCAGCAATAAGTTCTGCATTCCCTTATCTACCAGAGGGTGAAAAAGAAGCAATGGTTTCAGCTGCTGGAGCCTTATTAGAAGTTCCAACAGATCCTGAATCTGAATCTAATTTAGATGATGCCACAGTTTTAACTAAAATTCTTAGACCCTTAATAAAGCATGAGAAAGATCAAGTTCTCAAAAACGCTAACATCAGCGTATTAGTAGACAATGAGTTTTTCGAAGCCGTTGAAAATGAGGACGACATTAAAGTTACTTGGAGAGGTAGTGAAGTTA
>Ga0310121_10004180_pt1 | contig 12859 bp, 7 predicted proteins | sample CB27_Tmax_986_MG_FD_203504 | JGI IMG/M metagenome (GOLD analysis project Ga0310121, IMG submission 203504) | Marine microbial communities from Western Arctic Ocean, Canada - CB27_Tmax_986 | ecosystem: Environmental > Aquatic > Marine > Oceanic | place: Canada: Western Arctic Ocean | collected... | reverse complement strand
TATAAATTAAAAGAAATAGGCATGCTAGCGTCTACCATTGAAAATATTGATTATGCGATGGTGTCGTGGCTTAAAGAAGATTTAGATTTGAGTGCCCGCAGCAATGAGGGATTCGTCAATGTACCCGTGTTGTGGCAAATACCCGAGCGCGCCTATCAAATTAAACACAATAAAGATTTAAGAGATGATGCTGGCGCTATAAAATTGCCCATTGTATCAGTGGAGAGAACAGGCATCACCAAAGATCCTAATCGAAAGGGAGGCTTTCAAGCGCAAATATATTCTACTAAGAAAAACGGCCGCACCGGTCGCATGGTTATTGCTCGTAAAATTGTACAAGACAAAACACGCAATTATGCCGTGGTGGGAAATACGCGTCTTGCCAATTATACTTCAGGAAAAGCTCAGCGCAATATGCCGCGAGTAAATAAGAGAGTGGTAATACAATCTCTTTCTATTCCTATACCTGTTTATATTAACGTAGAATACAAAATTATTATTAAAACCGAATATCAACAACAAATGAATGACTTGATTGCTCCCTTTATGGCGCGCACCGGACAAATAAATGCTTTTCTAATGCGGCGAAACGGACATTTATATGAAGCCTTCATCGATCAGGGCTTTATCCAAAATAATAATGTAGCCAATCTAAATGAAGATTTGAGATTATTTAGTTCCGAGATTAAGATCCGGGTATTAGGATATTTAATTGGCGAGGGAGAAAATGATGATCGTCCTATCGTCCGAATCGAGGAAAATGTGGTAGAATATTTGTTCCCCAATGAAGAGACAGTTCCTGAAGGGAATGAAAATCTTTTTCTTCCATAAAGGAAGCGTTTCGAAAACAAAAATACTATTTAATTAATGATTGCACTATCAATTGTCGTACTTTATTATAAGGAAACCATGTAATGTCAGTTAAGAATTTTAAATTTGTATCTCCTGGAGTATTTATCAACGAAATTGATAACTCCTTTAGGCCCAAGCAGGCTGTAACTATCGGACCCGTCATCATCGGTCGCTCTTCACGCGGACCCGGGATGATTCCGACCACTGTAGAGTCTTATTCGGATTTTGTTACAATGTTTGGAGACACCGTACCTGGTGGCGCTAGCGGAGGCGATGTATATCGTGATGGAAACTATCAATCTCCTATGTATGGAACCTACGCGGCCAAGGCATTTTTGCGGTCTAATGTGGCTCCTGTTACGTATGTGAGGCTATTGGGTACACAGAATGTGGATAACGATGGAACTACTAGCGGACAAGCTGGATGGAAGACGACTAAAGCGCTTGCTCAGGACGTTACTTCGAATGGTGGCGCTTATGGTTTATGGGTATTTACAAGCGGCTCTACTCGTCAAACTACGACTGGTAGCTTGGCAGGCATTTGGTATCTCAACTCAGGAAGTGCCATGTATCTCAGTGGAACGCTGTTGCAACGAGGAATCGCTATTGCGGCGAGCGCCTCTATTACTGCTTCTGCTGGCGCTATAATTGGAGCCTCCAGTGGCTTGTTTACTATGATGCTTACCGGCGCCCGAGGTGTTGAAAAGATTAAGTTTAGTCTCGATGATACGAACGATAATTTTATGCGAAAGAAGTTTAACACCAATCCCCAATTGACTTCAGATCAGGGTGTATTTTATCCATCCGCTTCCGCTAAAGATTATTGGCTTGGAGAGTCGTTTGAACAACAGTTGCGCTGGGGTGGTCAGCCTGATAGTAAGTCAACTCCTACAGATTTAGCCACTTCAACCACACTTCAAGGAGTGGTCTTAGCTATTGCTAGCGGATCGAATAGCCCTGCAAATATGAAGGGGCAAGCTATGACTGATGCTCGTGCCGGTTGGTTTATTGGTCAGGATCTTGGAACGTCGGCACAATTTCAACCCTTTAGCACTCAAAAGTTGTTTCGCCTTATCGGTCGAAACCATGGAGCGTGGTTATATAAGAATGTAAAAGTATCTATCGCCAATATTCGAGCTAGCTCTAATGCTAATACGGATTACGGAACGTTCTCCATTATTTTACGTAAACTCCAAGATACTGACAGCAACATTGTGGTGATGGAAAGGTTTGATAACCTAACATTAGATCCAAGTTCGCCTAACTTTGTCGCGCGCCGCCTAGGCGATCAGTATTATACATGGGACTCTACAGAGCGCCGACTTAAGCTATACGGAGATTATCCTAGTCAATCGAAGTTTGTTCGCGTTGAAATGAATGCGGATGTGGAAGCAGGCGCAACAGATGCGGTTCTTCTACCTTTCGGTTATTACGGCCCTCCTAAGTTTGCAGATGTATATGGAATGACCAACGTAAGGACCACACGGGGTCAAGGCATCGGTGGTTTGAGCGCCCCCGGAATAACTTCGCTTCCTGCCTGGAGCGGCTCTAGCTTCGTTGGCGCAGCATATGTTACGGGTTCAACAGGTATTCCCGCCGGAATTGGCACTCCCTTCAAAGGTGACTCTCCGCCCACGATGGTATCGGGGTCACCTGCAGAAGCCGGCGGCCCCCCTGCGCTTCTGATGGCTTCTGTGTCATTTCCAACTGATCAGTTGAGAGTATCCTCGTCTGATGGTGGTTTAAGTGATCCTAAGAATGCGTATTTTGGGTATACGACGACGCGTGATCAGACCAGTACACGGTCCGACCGCAGCGCGGCAGATTCGCATCGACTCTTATACTCTGGATTCCCGGATGATCCTACGTCTGGGGGGATTGCCGGTGTAAATCCGTATTCATATATTTTTACACTGGACGATATTGTTGTGACGCCTAGCAAAACGACCTTTTATTATCAATCGGGCTCGCGCCAAGGTCAAACCAATGGTGGCGCAGGCGGATACGATGCCGGCACATCTTACACTTCTGGTTCTTATAAGAACCTCTTAGCCTCTGGCGTTGATAGATTTACGGCACCCTTCTGGGGAGGTTTCGACGGGTTTGATATCAAGGTACCGGACCCCATGTATAACGGGGCTATGACGGAGGGCACCTCTACGGAACTCAACGACTATGTATATAACACGTGGAAGCGCGCGATGGATACAGTCGCAGATCCCGAGTTCATTAACATGAATTTGTTAACTGCGCCGGGTCTTACTGTCGAAAGCTTGACCACCCATGCGGTAAATGTCTGTGAAGAACGAGCAGATGCCATGGCACTTATTGATTTGCCCGATGTATATATTCCGTCTTCTGAGAAGTATTACTCAGACAAGGCTAGTCGCATTGGAACAACTCCTAATTCTGCGGCAACTGCGCTTAAGAATCGACAGATTGACTCCAGCTATGGATGTACTTTTTATCCGTGGGTCCAGTGCCGAGACGAAGCAACCAGTAAATTGGTATGGATTCCTCCCACTGTGGCTATGATGGGTGTTCTCGCAAGTTCGGAAAGAAAGTCAGAACTTTGGTTTGCGCCTGCTGGCTTCAACCGAGGCGGACTAAGTGAAGGTGCAGCCGGAATTCCGGTTGTTGGGATCTCTGAGAGACTAACATCTAAAAACCGCGATACGCTGTATGATGCCAATATTAACCCCATTGCATCCTTCCCCTCTACGGGAATCGTAGTCTTTGGACAGAAGACACTCCAAGCACGTCAATCGGCTTTAGACCGAATCAATGTGCGAAGGTTAGTAATCTTCATGAAGAAGCAGATTTCTATCTTGGCTTCAACAATCCTGTTCGATCAAAATGTTCAGTCCACCTGGAATAGGTTTATTGGACTGATTGAGCCGTTCTTGGCAAACGTTAAGATTCGATTTGGTATCACGGATTATCGTCTCATTCTCGATGAAACGACGACCACACCAGACCTTATTGATCAGAACGTTCTATATGCGAAAATTATGATTAAACCGGCAAGGGCAATCGAGTTTATCGCCATTGACTTTGTCATTATGTCTACGGGCGCATCATTCGATGATTAAAAGAATAGGAGAGATTTTCTCTCCACCAGACTATTTAAATTAGATTAAAGGAGATCCTTAAACATGCCTTTCTGGTCAACAAATTTCGGTGAAGGGGATACCACCCTTAAAGATCCTAAGAGAAAATTTCGATTTATGGTAAATTTTCAAGCTATTGACGCGGAGGTAGGCAATGGCACCATGTGGTACGCTAGTACGGTAAGCAAGCCTGGATTTACGATTAATGCTGCTGAGCATAAATATCTTAATCACACTTTTTATTATCCGGGTAATGTTACCTGGGCTCCCGTATCAATGACTTTGGTAGATCCGGTTAATCCGGATATGACAGCCACCCTCTCAGATATTATTCAGCGATCAGGATATACTCCACCCGGTCCCCCCACTTCGGAAAACGGCGGCGCCGGCACCATCTCTAAAGCTAAGGCTGCAAATGCGATGGGGGCTGTTCAAATTATCCAACTTGATGGAGAAGGAAAGAAATTAGAAATGTGGACCCTTATCAACTGTTTTCTTAGTGATGTAAAATTCGGGGAAATGTCCTATGGTGACGATGCCTTGCAGGAAGTTACTCTAGAGCTTAAATATGATTGGGCTCAAGTTACCGTTGAGGAGAAGTCCTCCTTGGAGAATGGCCAAGCCGCCGGTCACCAGTACTTCAGCCCAGGCGGTTAAGGTATAATAGATTATAAAACGAGAGGTGTATATTGTCTAGAAATAAAGAACGTCTAGGAGGCGTTCAACAACCGGATACGAATCCACCCCCACAAGCAATGCAAGCGGATACGGGTGGCTTCTCCTTTGTCGTTCCCACAGAATTTGTGGAACTTCCTTCAGGTGGTAGGTTTTATCCCGAAGGACATCCTTTGCACGGTGAAGAGAGTATTGAGATCCGCCAGATGACAGCAAAGGAAGAGGATATTCTTACATCGAGAACGCTTCTTAAAAAGGGCGTGGCCCTCGATAGAGTGATTGAGAATCTCATTGTTAATAAAAGAATTGATCCTGATTCGCTTTTAGTAGGTGATAGAAATGCTATTATTATTGCCACCAGAGTTTCGGGCTATGGAAACATGTATGAAACTCAAGTAACGTGCCCCAGTTGTGCGGAGAATCAACAATATAACTTTAACTTAAATGAAGCAAACATATATGGCGGTCAAGATTTAGAAAAATTAGATGTCATTGATAACAAAGATGGGACCTTTAATATCGTATTACCCAAAACAGGCTTAACGGTGACTTTTAAACTGTTATGCGGGAAGGATGAAAAAACCTTAATGAGTGGAATCCAAAGCGATAGAAAGCGCAAAAATGAAAGAACAGTGACGCGCCAATTGGTTAATACCGTCGTGGCGGTGAATGGAGACTCCTCCGCTGACGCCATCAATTATTTAATTGAAAATATTCCATCAATGGATTCCCGTCATATTCGTCTATCCTATCGTCTAGCTGCTCCTAACATCGATCTAGCTCAATATTTTGAATGTAGTGAGTGCGAGTATACCCAGGACATGGAGGTTCCGCTTACAGCGGACTTTTTTTGGCCTGACCGATGAATACATGCAGAACATCTATGAGCAGTTTTTCTTTTTGAAATACTCAGGTGGATGGTCTTTCTCGGAAGCGTATAATCTCCCCGTAGGGCTCCGCAAATGGTTTGTGGAAAGATTAGTTAAACAACTAAAAGATGAAAAAGAAGCGATTGAACAGGCTTCTAATAATAAGGGTGGTAGTCACCAAACTTTATCTGCCCATAATCAACCACAACGTCCAGCGGGACTTGACCACTTTATTAGAGACGGACAGGGTAAGTCATAATCCCTGTCTTTTTTTATGGACAACTATTTAATTTAGATTAATCTAAAAGGATATTCTTATGGCTGACGATATTCTCAATCCTTTAAAAAGACAAGACGTTTCTAAAGAACAGTTAGGGCTTCAACAAAAGGCGCTTGATCTTGCAAAAGAAAATCTTGCAGTTCAAAAGGAACTCATTAGTGAATTTCGCGAAAAGAAAGATTTAAATGAAAAAGAACAAGCCTCGCTGATCAAGGCGATCAGCATGCGCGAAGAACTGCGCCAGATTGTTAAGGAGGAAAAGGATGAGCTTGAGGTAATTAATCAAACGAGAAAACAGATTAATGCCGAGAAAAGAGAAGAAATTGCCTCCACTGAAAAACACCGCGACGTTCTGAAAGGCATAGCAGACTCGGATAAAGACAGACTAGAAGTAGCAGAGTTAGAAAAACAGATCGCCAAAGAGCGTTATGAGTTGATAAAGAAAGCCGACGAGACAACTCTAGAGGCTCTCAAAGAAGCAAAAAAGGAGGCAGAAGAGGCGGCGGAAGCTTTTGATGAATTGAATGAGTCTCTAGATGACGCCCAGAAAAAGATAACCGGCGCCAAGAACGTTGGCAAAGATTTTGCCAAATCGTTTAGCAATATGCTTAAAGGGGATTGGAGCCTTTCGGACGCCATGGATGTGGACAGTGTGATAGGAGGGTTTAAGAAACTGGGACCCTTGTTGGGCGACATGGAATCATTCGCAGCGAATTTTAAAGATCTTGCATTTGGACTTTTGAAAGGTATCGTTAACGCAATTAAAGATTTGGCTTTCGAATTAGGAAATGCTGAAAGCGAATTTATGAAAAGCACAGGCGCCAGCCGTGACTTCGCGAATAGTCTGACGACGACATATAAAGCAACGCGTAAATATGGAGTATCCGTTAAAGAAGTCGGAGCCTCGATGCAAGCCCTCCATGGGTCTTATACTGATTTTACAATGATGGACCGTACCCTGAGAGAAGAATTAACCGAAACCGGCGCAGTCTTAGCACGCTTAGGTATATCGAATCAAGCGTATGCGGAGGGTATTCAAAATGCTACAAAGATGTTTGGAGTATCTGCCGGACAGTCTGACGATGTCATGAGAGAGATTACAGCACATGCCATGGATTTAGGAGTGGCCCCCCAAAAAATGGCGTCTGAGTTTGCAAGCGCGGGTGGTGAGCTAGCCAAATTTGGCGATCAAGGTGTTAAAGCATTCAAAGATTTACAATATATTTCTAAGATTACCGGTCTTGAAATGCAGAAAGTGTTGGGAGTGGCTAACAAATTTGATACATTTGAAGACGCTGCCGAACAAACCGGTAAACTCAACGCCGCGTTAGGTGGCAACTTTGTTAATGCCATGGACATGATGATGGAAACGGATCCAGCGGAAAGATTTATGATGATCCGAGACTCTATTTTAGATGCTGGATTAAGCTTTAAAGAGATGAGCTATTATCAGAAACAGTTTTATACTGAATCTCTAGGGCTCAACGATGTTGGAGATTTGGCCATGATGCTTTCAGGCAATATGGAGGGATTATCGGGACAGATGGGTATGACAGAGGAAGACTTGATATCAATGAAAGAAAGAGCATTAGAAGTAGCAAGTTTCCAAGAAAGACTGAATGCGATGTTTGCTGAGATGATTCCTATTATTGAGCCTTTGATTAAGGATCTTCATACATTTACTTTGTTTTTATCTGAGAACGCAGACGTTATTAAAAAGGTAGTAGGAGTCATGACGCTCTTAATCGGCATCATGCTCATTTGGACAGGAGTGGGCGCCACAGCCGGAGCCGCTGCTCTTGGTTTAAGCGGTGCTCTTATAGGAATCCCTGGATTTGCGAAAGATATATATGAAGCGTTCATGGGGCTTGTTAAATTTTTGGCAGGACCCTTTGTAGATGCGTTTGTTGATATAAAACAATTGTGGACGGATTTTACGGAGTCACTTACGTCTGAAGATATTGAAGCAGTGATGACTTGGTTTTCATTGTTGGGTACCTATCTGAAATTTATGTTTTTACCGATCATTGGTGCCTTGTGGTTGATTATGAAGGTAATTGCTGTTGTCTTTGAAGGAATCGTCCAGATCGTACTTGGAATGACTTGGGCGTTTATAAAACTGAGTAACATGATAGACCCGGTCATCATAGCGTTTACCGACCTCTTTCAAGTGTGGACGGATTTCTGGACCACCGGCCAAACGGTGACGAAAACTTTAGAAAAACTTGCTTATGTCCTCTTTGAAAAACCCTTTGCTTCGAGTTTTCTTGAAGGAGTGTTTAAATTTGCAACCGGATTTTTGGATATTGGAAGTGTGATAGAGGACCTAGTCTCCCCCATAACCAACCTTGTAAACGCATTCACAGCATTAGGAGAGGTTATCTTTAAAATCTTTAGTAGCGAAGGCATAACTACATTTTTCGAAACTGTCTTAAGTTATGTCGACAAGCTCATGACCCCCATCAATAATATCGTTACTGCCATAGCTAGTATGTTTCAAAACATATTCAATCCCACCGCATTTACCTCCATGGCCACATCAATAGCCGCCATCACAGTAGCCATCGCGGAGATGCCCATGTCCAAAGCGTTGTCCTTTACAGCTTCGATGGCGTCATTTGGTGCAGCAAGCGCAGCGTTAGCGGTTGTATCAAAGGTGGCGCCAGGGGTGGTAACAGCCGCGATGGGAGGAGCGGCGCTTGCCAACACAACGGCTACCGTGATTAATACGCGCGAAGTAGTGGTAAAAACACAAACAGGCACAACCCCCCAAAACAACCAACAAATGAAAGTGAATATCCAATTAGATGGATTGGACCTCGTAAAGTTCCTACAGGGAACGGTGGTAGAGAAGATTGGAGAGCTAAGTCGCGATGCGCTTATAAGCTAATAAGGAATATTGTAAATGACAACAGAAGATTTTAAATATAATCGATATACAGATGGTGTACCTGCGGGAAGCCAGGATGTATATGTAGATGGTAGTGATGCGCTAGCAACTAATGCTCGCCTGGTTGTTTCCTTTCTGCATGTCCCTACTCAAAAATCTGTGTTCTTTAAAGCATTTATTACAGCTTTCAACGAAACATATAATTGTGATTGGACACCGGAAACCGTATACGGTCGCGGAGATCCTATTTATCAATTTAAAAATACCCGCCGGCAAATTAATTTAACATTTATAGTGCCGGCAGCCACAGATGGAGAAGCTTATGAAAACCTAGGAAGAGTCCAAGCATTAATTCAATTTCTCTATCCGCGTTATGGGGAGGTTAATAGTGCTACTACCATTACCCAAGCCCCCCTGGTTCGAATGAAAGTAATGAATCTTTTACGTAACACAAATGATGCCTTTTCTGCTCAAGATATGCAATATGGAGACTCCCCCACACTAGGAGAGGTTCTTGAACCAGGGAGTGATAAGTATGAGAACTATAAGACCCTTGGACGGTACCAAGCACATGATGGGTTGTTAGGAGTTATTGAAAATGTCACCGTTAATCATTCTGTAGAGGGTGAGACCGGCGCATATGTAGCAGGATCTAGTACTATTCTTCCCAAAATGTTAGATATTCAAGTTTCGTTCTCGGCGATCCACGAACATACGATGGGATGGACGGCTACGGAAGATGCTATAGATGTCTTTGGTGCTACTGATGCGCGCATGACAACAGTAAAACAAAAAGGAGGCGGCAAAAAGAAATACCACGAGCACCGCTTATTTCCTTATGGGGTGGCTTTATCAAGTGCCGAGGCATTAGGCGCCCAACTAAACCAAGAGGCGCTGTCGAGCACCGGAGATGGACCCCCAGCGGATGGAGAGACTCCTCTGGCAGACGCGCCCACCCAACAGGATACTGAGAATGCTGTGGCCACTGCAGATGCCGTCGTTCCCGGGGGTCTCCCTGAAGGATATACGCTCGGTGCCTACGTTGGCACGAATGATTCTGGCAAAATGTACCAGATTCTGGACGCGTTCGGGAAAGATGTTGGCGTTTTCGTTGACCAGGAATGAAGGAGTTAAACTATGTCGAGATACATTAATGATGATATTTTACTTAATTCAAGTGAATATTACGAACCGCTAAGAAAAGAACGCGGAGTAAAACAAATTGAGCAATATGCAACAGTCGTAATGCATCAGCCTACCGTGGCTCAACGGGCAGCGCTGCTTACCACCCCTTATATTTGGACCTACGGAGATAGATTTTACCAGCTTGCTAGTCAATATTATGGTGATCCGACTCTGTGGTGGATAATAGCCTGGTACAATGGTCGACCTACAGAAGTAGATATCAAGCCAGGACAAACTATTAGGATTCCTTTAAATTCAGCCGATGCATTAATTGCATTAGGATATTAATATATGGCTACTGAAGAAACCACTGAAGAAGAGGAACTGGAAGAGTCTGGCACTAGTGATGCGTCCTATAGTGCGGAGCTACTATCGGCAATTGCAAAGGCGGCAACGACTTATAATTCCGAGGTGGCCAAGTTCGCTACTGCGTTGGGCGCCCCGCACGGGCTCTCGGGTGTTGGCATGGACATCCATATAGGGTTTAAGAAATTGGAGCCCTCTGTAATCACTCAGGCTGAGACTCTCGCAGGGAATTTCGAATCATCCGAGACCAGTGAGTCTCAAACGGATGCATCGGCTGCCTCCGTTGATACTTTTAGAAGCGCGCTCGAAGCGACCCTAGGTATTACAGTTATAGGTCAGGGGACGACCTTAGACGGGAAGGTGGAGACAGAGATAGCCTCTTCGGTAGTAGAAGAATATCAACATAAGTACGACATCTTCTCCGTTAGAACGTTTGCGCTAAAACAAGCTGACGATCCCCCCATTTGCTCTGACGCAGCGAATTGTCGTGCTCAAATGAAAGCCGCCAGCAAGGCGCTGGACGCGATTCGGACCATAGTTGAAAAGATGCAAGAGCTTCAAGATCAGCTAGATGACGGCACAAATGTGGCCGCTGCGCTGAGTACTACGGATAGTAGTGACAGCAATGCGCAGGCTGATGCCATTGAATCGGCTCAACAGGCAGAGCGACTCAGACAGGCTGCTGCCGCGGCACAACAAGCTAACGAGAGAAAAAAGAGAAACGAAGCAGTGATGGCGGCGGTTTCCGGCAGCATCACTCAAACACAAATCTTATATAAAGAGCAATGCTTTTTAATGGCACGGATTCATAGTCTTTTGGACTACAAGCTAACCATGACTTCTAACGGACTGCCATATACAAGTGGTAATGGTAATGTTTCCATTCTTGCGGCGGGCGAACCTTATGCATTTATGAATAAACTCACTCAATACCCTAATACAAAAGAGTTTTATGAGATGGAGCCGGGACATCTTTCAAATTTAGTTCCGATGATACGCTTGTACAAGGTCTCATCCGATAAAAGCAGTGGAGAAGAAACCCAAGTTGAACTTCACTTTAATGCCAACCCTACTTATAATGAGATACAGAGCTATTTTAAGGACAAGAACAAAAGAGGCTTCGGTGCCGGCATAAAAGACTTTTCTTTTACCTACGATGGACATAATCCTTTCGCGGCAAAAAAAAGCATTAAAGCAAAATTGGTTCTTTTTGCTAACGGCATGGATGAACTCTTTAAGTGTCGTGGCGCCGGAGGATGCGACAGCGACGATGCTAAAAAATATAGTAGATCTTATCGATATATTGATCTCGCTTTAAAAACTGGAGGAGCTAAGGCAGCAAAAAAGGCAAGTGGGGATGCGGCTAAAAATTTAGATAAATTAAATTTTCGCCTTAAAGCAGTGGTTGGATGGGCCCTTCCAAAAGGATTTCCTAATGCGCTTGATAACCCTGCTTTACTAACGGCTCTTAACAACTCTTATGTAACATTAAATTTAACTCCAACAATTCACGAATTCGATTTGAATGAGATGGGAGGGGTTACTTTTACTATTAATTATTTAGCATATGCAGAAGAGTTTTTTGATCAACCCCAGTTTAATATCTTTGCGCCGCCGGAAATCTCCGCGCGGATGCTATTGCGTAAACTAATATTTACTAATATGACGAATAGTAGCGACTGCCAGGCATCAGAAATTAGTGAATTAAAAAAACAAGAAGCCGATGGAATTGCGCTAGAAAAGAAGGCAAGTTTAGAATTTATTACCACACAATTATTACAAGCAGGGCCTGACGGAAAAAGCAAAGTTAAATACATTAATCTTTCCCGGATAGAATTGGTTAAATTTCAAAATGAGGGGGTTTTTTATGAGCCTCCCCAAGATGTGACGGGCTTGATTGTTGATACTGTTGATGATCATGCGGTTACCAAGGCAGCCATGGCAGAAAAAACGAAGTCTGACGCGGAGAAAAAAGAGAGCGGAGGAGATAGTAAAAAGGAGCCGACCGAAGAGGAGAAAAAATTTGAATTTTCTAAATTAATGATGGCGCCCGACGCAGAACAAATACCCTTTTTCTTTGTAAGTGATTTAATAGATATCATCTTGGAAGGGATTGGAATAAATTTAGAAAAATTGCCCCGCAATCTCGGGGGTGAATTTTCAAAAATAGATCAAAACTTTCCAGCATTCGCGACTGGTCTTGTCGATAAAACAACTATAAGAGCCCAAATGAAAGAACAACATTCTATAATAGATCAATTTAAAAATAGATATCAAAAGTTACGTGTAGTCTTGGGTCCCTTGGGGGTGCGAGATCCTAAAGGAGTATTCATTAAAAATGTAAGTTTAGGAGATTTGCCTATTTCATTTAAATATTTTATTGAATGGATGACTAAAAAATTATTAGCCTTAGACGAGACGGAGTATAATCTTGCTAAGTTTTTAAATGATTTTTTTAATACATTAATCAAAGAATTTCTAAACAATGATACGTGTTTTAAAATCAATACTAATCAAAAAACACGACTAACACAGGCGGTACTTACTTCTTATAAACCGACTAAAGTGTGGCACACGCCCGATGATCTCACACACGCGATAAACCTACAAGGCGACACGCGACTCGATATGAATAAGGTGACCGAAGAGCATATGCCTCTTTTAAACATTTCGGGACCTAAAGATCTTCCTA
>Ga0310121_10004178_pt1 | contig 12861 bp, 11 predicted proteins | sample CB27_Tmax_986_MG_FD_203504 | JGI IMG/M metagenome (GOLD analysis project Ga0310121, IMG submission 203504) | Marine microbial communities from Western Arctic Ocean, Canada - CB27_Tmax_986 | ecosystem: Environmental > Aquatic > Marine > Oceanic | place: Canada: Western Arctic Ocean | collected... | reverse complement strand
CAGTCCCGGGGCGATGCAGTTGATGCGAAGATTATAAGGGGCCCACGCTTCGGCGCAGCAGCGCGTCAACGCGATCACGGCCGCCTTGGATGTTGAGTAGGGCACTTGATACTCACGCGGGCGCAACACCGCAATCGATGAAATCGTGACGATCCGTCCGAATTTACGCTCGATCATCTCGTCCTTGACGGCGTAAATCATGTTAAACGTCCCGTCCAGATTGATACCGAACGTCTTCTCCCAGATTTCCCAGGTTACTTCGAAGGCGGGGATTGGGATGGCGATGGCGGCGCAGTGCACCAGGAGATCAATGGGACCGAGTGCCTCGCGCGCCTTCGCGACGATGCGTTGCGCCTGCGGCGGCTTGGAAACGTCGCCGGCGATCGCAACGGCTTTAACACCCGCCGCTTCGATGTCGGTCAGCGTCTGTTTAGCGTCCGCTTCCCGAGAAAAATAGTTGACCGCGACGTCGGCCCCTTCGCGAGCAAGCCGAAGCGCGACGGCGCGCCCCAGCCCGCGCGTCCCACCCGTGACAAGCACCGTTTTCCCCTCGAAAGTTAAAGGCGCCATGAAATCTTCCTCCGGTTTACCGTAAGCTCATAAGCGACGTTCAATCGACTCCAATGAGTGGCGTCGCGAAGTGAGCCGTGCCTAACGTGACTCATCCGCGACATGACGCGACGATTCGCCCCGGCCTCCGAATGGCTGAACGCGATATGATCGTTCACCTCCACTCATCGACCCCGTACCGATCCAACGCTCCTTCGTCAAAACGGAAGCCGATCCCAGGCTCCTGAGGCACGGGGAGCCGGCCATTGACGGCTTGAGGAGTTTCTTCCATCAGCTCTCCGAGATTCACCACCAAGGCGTCGGCGAAATACTCCACCATCATCACAATAGGGATCGAAGCGACCAGGGAGACGTGCAGTTGATGCCATGCGTGTGGATAGATCGGGACGTCCTTTTCGGCCGCCATCTCGGCCACCTTGCGGAATTCGGTGATGCCTCCCAGCACGGTGGCGTCGGACTGTAACACGTCGGCCGCCTCCAACTTCAGGATCTCGGAAAAACCCCAGCGAGTCGCCTCGATCTCCCCCGTCGCGATCGGGACGCCGACCGCGTTTCGAATCGCGGCATGACCACGGATGTCGTCCGGCATCAAAGGTTCTTCGACCCAGAACGGTTCGACCTCCGCCAGCGCGTTGATGGCGGGGATCGCAGAGGCCACGTCGGGCCAGGCGTTGTTGGCGTCCAGCATGAGCAGCCGGTCCGGTCCCAGCATCTGTCGTGCTGCCCGCGCGCGCTGGAGGTCCTCCTCCAAGGGGAGGCCCCCCACTTTGATCTTCACGGCCTCGAAACCGGCTTCCACATAACCGCCGACCTCCTCGCGCACGTGCCCAACCGGGTCCACTCCCTCCCAATAGTAACCTCCGCTGGCATAGCAGGGAACGCTTTCGCCCTTGGGGTCGCCCAGCAGCTTGTGGAGCGGGACGCCGCGCGTCTTGGCGAGGATGTCCCAGATCGCCATGTCGATGGCGCTCATCGCCCGCAACACGGCGCCGCGTCGTCCCATCAGCAGCGCATCGCGGTACATGCGGGTCCAGACCGCCTCGACCGAAGCGGGGTCGGTTCCCACCACGTGGTCGCGTAGGAAATCCCTGACGAATTGGGTGACGAGATGGCCGGCGCGGTCCCCACAATAACAGAACCCCATGCCCTCGACGCCCGTCTTGGTTCGGACGCGGACGATGGTGTAGTGACGGGCCGTGATAGCGCGGGTGGAGAAGGCCGGCGGTTTGCGCAGCGGCACCGCGACGGTGCGGGCCTCCACGGTCTCGATGCGATCGTCCGTGGCCGATAAATCACCCATGCGCCCCCCTTTCGCCGCCGTGTACCCCCGAAATATTCCATCCTAGAAAAACAAGAACCGTTTGGGTTGATAAATCGGCATTAGACCCTCCCGGGTTCTTGTTCATCGTTGGGCAAAGCAGATGGAGATGAATTGGCATCCAAGGCTGACAAGCAATCGATTCTGTCTGTTCAAACTACGCCGCGATGCGTTCGTAACGGTGGTGAAAGCCGCCAGCCACGGGGATGGAGATAATTTGGGCGGGCCCAGCAATCGGACTGGGTTTTGCTTGGGCTATCGGTGTCTCACCAGCTAATCCTTGGTGGGGACGAGCAATGTGGTAGTACTCGTTGATGTATTCTCTGAGCAATCGTTGAAGGTGTTCCTGATTCAGAATGATCACGTGATTGAGGAGATCACGCCGGAGTGTGCCGATGAATCGCTCGACGTAGGGGCTCTGCCACGGACTTCGATATGCGATCCGCACCTCCTCAATCCCACATCGTTCGAGAAATGCCTTCACACCGGCACCGTAGATGCCGTCATTATCGCGCAACAGGTAGCGCGGTTGCAAACCCAAAGGCATCGCTTCTCGCAATTGCTGAATAACCCACGCCATCGATGGCGTAGACGTCACGGCGAAATGGATGGCTTTGCGGCGCCCGTGGGCGAAGACGAGGGAAACGTAGAGGGTTGAAAAGCCGATGGTCGTGACCGTCAAGAAGTCTATCGGCCAGGAGACATCGAGGTGATTGCGGAGAAACGGCAGCCAGGTCGAGAAACTATTCCTGGGATTCCGGGGTTTGACCATGTATTTGCGTATCGTGTCCTCGCAGTGAGGATCGAAGCCAAGCAGTCGCAGCGTGTCGCGAATGCGTTCCGCACTCCACGGCGGGTTTTCTCGACTGAGCTTTTGGATAAAGCCCTGCATCTCTTGCGATATCGTGGGTCGACCGGCCTTCGACTTCCACCGCCAAAAAAGCCGGTAGGCCTGGCTGTGCCATCTTTTGACCGTTGCTGGCTGCATGAGCTGGGTCAAGTTCTGCCACTGGTCCAAAACCTTCGATAAAATCACCCATAACAGCCGAAAGGCCGGAGTGAACCTGGGCCTTGGAACCTGCTTGTGCTGGATTCTCTCCCGGCAGCTGGCCAATTGGCTCTCGACCGCGAGCAGCCGAGCCGCCAGAACTGCCCTGGGCCAGGCCAACGTCCAAACGAAGGTCATGGCATAGCCGAGGAGCCGCTGGAGGAAAAAAACAAGTTGGAGACGTTCCTGAAAAGGGCCTGATAGGTTTTCATGAGCGGAGAATAGACGGTTTCGCGCCCCAGATCAAGGATAGCGTAAGTCCTTCCATATCAGCAGGGACGGTATTCTTAGGGGGACATGGGGCAAAAAGCTTGCTCACGCCGGTCCATGAGCGTAAGAATCGACGCTCCGCGAGACGGGCAACCGGTATGATAGGTGGGATGACGAAAATGGAGCGGATTAACCTACGTAGCGACACGGCGACCCAGCCGACCCCCGCCATGCGACGCGCAATCGCCGAAGCGGCGGTGGGTGACGAACAGAAGCGCGAGGACCCGACCGTCCAGCGGCTCGTCGAACGGGTCCGCGAGCTGCTTGGCGTCGAAGACGCCGTCTTCCTCCCCTCGGCCACCATGGCCAACCAGATCGCCCTAGCGGTCCACGCGGATGGCGGCGATGAAGTTCTCGGTCACCGCTTATCGCATGTGTTCAACTTTGAAGCGGGCGGGCCGGCGTATCTCTCCCGCGTGATGTGCCGGCCGCTCGACGGTGAGCGGGGCATGTTCACGCCGGAGACGGTCGAGGCGACGACTCGGCCCGATGATTATCATTTCTCACGCCCGCGCGTGCTGATCGTCGAAAACACAACCAACATGGGCGGCGGGGCGGTCTGGCCGATCGAGCAGGCGCGCGCCGTGACCGAGGTGGCGCGCCGTCACGGCATGGTCTGCCACATGGATGGGTCGCGGCTGATGAACGCGGTCGCGGCGTCGGGAGTCACGGCCGATCGTTACGCGTCCCACTTCGATTCGGTGACGCTGTGTTTTTCGAAGGGCCTGGGCGCGCCGGTGGGGGCGGTGCTGGGCGGCAGCGGCGACTTCATCGCCCAGGCATGGCGGTACAAACACCTGTTTGGCGGCGCGATGCGCCAGTCGGGTATCATCGCCGCCGGGGCGCTCTTCGCGCTCGAACATCATGTGGAGCGCCTGGCCGAAGACCATGCCCACGCGCGGCGCTTGGCCGAGGCGATCTCCGACCTGCCCGGCATCCGGCTGGACGCGGGTCATGTCGAGACCAACATCATCATCTTCGGCATCGATCCCCACTGCATGTCGGCCGCCGACCTTTCGCGGCGAATGGCGGAAGTCGGCGTCGATTTTTACCCCGTCGGCCCCCAATCGTGTCGGCTCGTGACCCATCTCGATCTAACGACGCCCATGATCGATCGGGCGATCGAGGGGTTTCATTCGGTTCTCGACAAACATCCCCGTGAGGCCGAATGTACCCATTCATAATCATAGCCATTCCGCAGGGCTGTGGGATGGCTCTGACTCGAAATCGTAATTGGGGCCGTAAGAACGGCCGGCGATTTTGAACTCGTGCAAGTGGCAATCCCACCATCCCATGGCGCGCTGGATGACGTGGTGCAGCTCGGCCAACGTGATGTCGGAAGAGACCGCAACGCGCCGCCAGATCGAGGGCTTGCTGTCCGCGAGCGTGATTTTGATCTGGTATATCTCGGTTGGGGGTTTTGGCCGCGCGCTCTTGCGCCCGTGGCATTGTTGTTGACTTGCCACAGGCCCTAAAGTCTGTCAACCATATAACCAAAACTCCCATAAGCGTTCCCCCGGGAGTCACGACGGATCATGACGGTAGCTCTTCGCGATCTCATATGCAGCAGGCCAGGCTGATGGGACGACCGTCCATCAAACCTTCCGCCGCGCAACCCCTCGAGCAGGCCTTGGCCGAACGGATCCTGGTCCTCGACGGCGCGATGGGGACGATGATCCAGGGATATGGGCTCGAGGAGCCGGATTTCCGTGGCGACCGTTTCGGCGATCATCCCAGGGATCTCAAGGGGAACAACGACCTGCTGTGCCTGACGCGGCCCGAGGTGATCGAAGAGATTCACCGGTCCTTCTTCGACGCCGGCGCCGATATCATCGAGACCAACACCTTCAACGCCAACCGTATCTCGCAGGCCGATTACGCCCTGGAGGGGATCGTCCATGAGTTGAACGTGGACGCGGCCCGGATTGCCCGCCGCGTCGCCGACGCCAAGACCGCCCAGGACCCCTCGCGCCCGAGTTTTGTCGCCGGGGCGATCGGGCCGGCCAACCGGACCGCCTCGCTCTCCCCCGACGTGAACAATCCGGGCTATCGGGGCGTTACGTTCGATCAGTTGGTCGACGCCTATCACGAGCAGGCGCGCGCCCTGGTGGAGGGGGGCGTGGATTTGCTGCTGACCGAGACGGTCTTCGACACGCTCAACCTCAAAGCCGCGTTGTTCGCCATCGAGAAGTCCTTCGAGGAGACGGGCCGGCGGCTGCCGGTAATGATCTCGGTCACGATCACCGACCGCTCGGGCCGCACGCTCAGCGGTCAGACGGTCGAGGTGTTTTAGTATTCGGTCGAGCACGCCCAACCGCTGTCGGTCGGGATCAACTGCGCGCTCGGGGCCGAGGAGATGCGGCCCTATATCGAAGAGCTGGCCGGTCTGGCCGGCTGCCGGATCAGCATCCACCCCAACGCGGGGCTGCCCAATGAGTTCGGCGGCTACGACGACACGCCCGAGCACATGGCGGGCGTGATCGGCGAATTCGCGCGCAACGGCTGGCTGAACATCGCCGGGGGGTGCTGCGGGACGAGGCCCGAACACATCGCGGCGATCGCCGAAGCCGCCGGCCGGTGTCTCCCGCGGGCGATCCCGGCGATCGAACTCACGAGCCGTTACAGCGGCCTTGAGGCATTTCGAATCAGGCCTGAGTCCAACTTCGTGATGATCGGCGAGCGCACCAACATCACCGGCTCGCCGAAGTTCAAGAAGCTGATCAAGGCCGAGGACCTGGAGGGGGCGCTCGGCGTGGCGCGCCAGCAGGTCGAGAACGGCGCGAACATGATCGATATCAACATGGACGAGGGGCTGATCGACTCCGAGGAGATGATGACGCAGTTCTTCAACCTGGTGGAGGCCGAGCCAGAGATTTCGCGCGTGCCGATCGTGATCGACAGCTCGAAGTGGAGCGTCATCGAGGCGGGGCTAAAGTGTGTGCAGGGCAAGGCGGTGGTCAATTCGATCAGCCTGAAAGAGGGCGAGGAGGTCTTTAGAGCGCACCCAGGTTGCTGAGGCGTTACGGCGCGGCGGTGGTGGTGATGGCGTTCGATGAACAGGGCCAGGCCGACTCGACCCGGCGGCGCATCGAGATCTGTGCGCGGGCCTACCGCATCCTGGTCGATGAGGTCGGGTTTGATCCCACCGACATCATCTTCGACCCCAACGTGTTGACCGTCGCGACGGGCATCGAGGAACATAACAACTACGGGGTCTCGTTCATCGAGGCGACGCGCTGGATCAAACAGAACCTGCCCGGCTGCCGAGTCAGCGGCGGGATCAGCAATATTTCATTCTCGTTCCGCGGCAACAACCGCGTGCGCGAGGCGATGCACGCGGCGTTCCTCTACCACGCCATCCAGGCGGGACTGGACATGGCCATCGTCAACGCCGGGATGATCGAGGTCTACGACGAGATCCCCAAGGACCTATTGGACCGGGTCGAAGACGTCTTGCTGAACCGCGGGCCCGATGCCACTGAACGCCTGGTCGACTTCGCCGAACGGATCAAAGGCGAAGACCGTGGCGTCAAGAAGAAGGAAGACGCGGCGTGGAGATCGGGAACGGTTGAGGAACGCCTTGGTCACGCGCTGGTCAAGGGGATCGTCGATCACATCGACGCGGACGTCGAGGAAGCGCGCCAAAAACACGAACGGCCCCTGTACATCATCGAAGGCCCGCTGATGGACGGCATGAACGTAGTCGGCGACCTGTTCGGGGCGGGGAAGATGTTCCTGCCACAGGTCGTCAAGAGCGCGCGCGTGATGAAGAAGGCCGTCGCGTACCTCTTGCCGTTTATGGAAGCCGATAAGGATGGGGCCGGCGGCCGAACAAGCGCGGGCAAGATCCTGATGGCGACGGTCAAGGGCGACGTTCACGACATCGGCAAGAACATCGTCGGCGTCGTGCTCGGGTGCAACAACTACGAGGTGATCGACCTGGGCGTGATGACGCCGTGCGATAAGATCTTGGCCCAGGCGCGCGAACATCAGGTTGATTTGATCGACCTCAGCGGCCTGATCACGCCGTCGCTCGATGAAATGGCGCACGTGGCCAAGGAGATGCAGCGCGAGGGGCTGGCGACGCCGTTGCTGATCGGCGGCGCCACGACCAGCAAGATTCATACGGCGGTCAAGATCGCCCCGTGCCACCAAAACCCGACCGTGCACGTCCTCGACGTCTCCCGCGCGGTGGGTGTGGTTCAAAACCTCATGAACCCCAAGAACAAGGAGGCGTTCGCGGCGGAGGTGGCCGAGAACTACGCGCGTCTGCGCGAGCATCATTTAAAGAAGCGCGGCGAGAAGAGGCTGCTTGGTTTCGAACAGGCGCGGGCAAATCGGCTTTCAGTCGATTGGTCCGACGAGCCGATCGACCGGCCGCAATCGCTCGGGGTCAAGACGTTCGAAGATGTTGCGCTGGGCCGGATCGCGGAGTTTATCGATTGGTCGCCGTTCCTTCACGCGTGGGAGCTTAAGGGCGTCTATCCGAAGATATTTGATGACCGGCGCTGGGGCGAGAAGGCGCGCGAGCTGTTCGACGACGGCCGCAAACTGCTCGACGCGCTCATCGAGCGCAAGCAGCTTCGGGCCAACGGCGTAATCGGCATCTTCGCGGCCAACAGCGACGGGGACGATATTGAGATCTACGCGGACGAGGGACGCGGCGAGGTGCTGGCCAGAATCCACGTGCTGCGCCAGCAGGAACAACGCGAGGCAGGGCGCGCGAACCTCACGTTGGCCGATTTCGTGGCGCCGCGCGATTCGGGCCGCGTTGATTACGTCGGGGGTTTCGCCGTGACGGCCGGGACGGGGATCGACGAAGTGGTCGCGCGGTTTGAGGCCGATCACGACAACTACAACGCGATCATGGTTAAGGTGCTGGCCGACCGGCTCGCCGAGGCCTTCGCCGAATGGATGCACAAGCGCGTTCGCGAGATCTGGGGTTACGGCCGCGACGAACAACTCAGCAACGAGGACCTGATCAAGGTACGCTACCGCGGCATCCGCCCCGCGCCGGGTTGCCCCGCCTGTCCCGATCACACCGAGAAACGCGCGCTGTTCGATCTGCTCGGCGTCGAGGAGCAGACCGGGATCACGTTGACCGAGAGTTACGCGATGCTGTCGGCGGCGTCGGTCAGCGGTTATTACTTCGTGCATCCGCAAGCGAAGTATTTCGACGTGGGCAAGATCGGTCGTGATCAAGTCGACGCCTACGCCGCCCGCAAGGGGATGACCCCCCAGCAGGTCGAGCGTTGGCTGGCGCCGAATCTGGGCTATGAGCCGGAGGATGCGTCGGGTAGGTCGGCGGCGATGCAGGATTCGGTGGGGGTCTGAGCCTTCCTGAATGAAATAGCCGGTTCATCAACGACAAAACGGCGGCAAAAATGTCGTCTCGCAAAACCCCCGACAGGGGGTGAAGGATTAAAGCCCAGGGCGAGGCTTGGCGAGCCCTGGGTCTGGGGCCGGGTCAACCGCGAGCCCCCAAAGGGGGCGTCGGATCGAGGGCGGACCGGTTTGTCCGTCGTGCCGGGGGACTCGCGCGTGACGAACTCCCAGATCGAGGCGTCGCCGCGGGTTTTCAGACGCATGCGCATCTCACGGATCCGCAAGATGTACCCATGGGGCTCATCGACGTGGGATAATGATTGAAGATGGTCCCCTTCCCGTGGGAACATCTACACGTTAAAGGTGTCTTCAAAACCAAGCATTTTTGCGCAAGGGAGTTTGTTCCATGGTCATGAATCGTTTGGGTCTGCTGGGCCTTAGCCTGGCGGTTTTGCTGTCCTGGCATGTGATCCTGTTTGGCGGCTCCGCGGCGGCGCATTCCCCATCCGAGGTTGATCCGCCGCTGCCTCGGGTGCCCGAGGGGACCCAAGTGCGGGTGGTCGCGGCGTTCACCTCGGAGGGGGACGAGGAGCCGGTTCGCATCGCGGCCCATCCCGAGAGCGGGCGCCTTTACGTGTTGGGCGGGGGCGGTGATGTTTACGTCGTGGATGCGCAAACGCAATCCAAGCGGCGGCTGTGGGGAGCTGAGGATTATATCGAACAGCCGGAGCGGCAAGACCTGAATATCCCGTTGCCGATCGACGCGAAATGGGTCAACGGGCCGATCACGCTGCGGGCCACGTTGTGCCTTGGCCTGACCTTCGACCGCAAAGGCCGGCTTTACATCGTCGCCAATGTGCAACTGCCGGCCGATATCTTCATCAATCGGGTGGATATCTATCGCACCGGGCCGATCTCGGAGGGAACGGACCCGGAGAAACCCGAGTTATGGACGCGCTTCGATTATCCGTACGGCGTGGGCGGTTTTAATCATGGGGCGTGTCGCATCGCGCAGGGACCCGATGGGATGATCTATTTGGGGAGCGGTTCGCGCACCGACCACGGCGAGACGGGCGACTTGCCGCACATCAGCACCTTCGGCGAGGGCCCGCATCCGGACATCCCCGGCGGGCCGGGGTTTTCGGACCAGGGGCTGACGGCGTGCATCCTCCGGTTTGATCCCGAGCGGGGCATGCAGGAGCCGGAAGTTTTCAGTCGCGGCAACCGCAATCCGTTCGGTTTCGATTGGGACGGGCAAGGCCGGATGATCGACGTCGAAAACGGGCCCAACGCCGACCACCCCGAGGAAATCAACGTTATCCGCCAGGGCAAACACTACGGTTTCCCATACGTTTTCGCGAACGGCGAAGCGCCCGCTTACGACGACGCCGTCGAGGCGCCGGATTCTTTAACGCTTGAACCGCCGGTCCGCAACGTCGGCCCGGGGGGCCTGATCGGCGTGACTCCGATGTACAGCATGACACCCCACGCCGCGCCCACCGGCCTGGTCTATTACGGCCACGGCGAACTCCCCGAGAGATACCATCGCACGTTTTTCATGGCGCGTTACGGCAACCTGGCGAACTACGAAAGGATCGGTTTCGACGTGCTGAATTTTCGGATCGAGGAAGTCGACGGCGTATGGACGGCCACCACCGACCGGTTCCTGGACCGGCTGAACCGGCCGATCGACCTGTGCGTCAGCGGCGGTAAGTTATACATCGTCGAATACTGTCAACAGAACGAAACGTCGGGGCCTGGAAGCGATGGTTATACTAAGGGTGGCCGAGTCCTGGAAGTCTCGGCCGCGAATTAGACGACCGACTTAATAAACCTTCCGATTCATCACGCTCTTCAACACCTCGATAACCGGCCGATGAGTCGCAGGCGACATGAGGTAGAGACCCGACCATCTCTCGCGTTTTACCCAGCTTGCCTGTTCGATGGCGATGTCCTTGCCGACCTTGGCCTGGTCTTCGATCTTTTCGTGGGCGCCCAGGCGTTCGAAGATGGCGTCGGGGACGATGACGCCGGGGACTTCGGCGACCCGTTTGGCGTGTTCGAGGCTGGTGAGGATCATGACGCCGATCAGGACCTTGACTTGTTTGCGATACGGATCGAGGACGTCGAGCGGTTCGTAGCGGAACGTCGGCTGGGTCATGATGTAATCGACGCCGTTGTCGATCTTGCGCTTGAGTTTGTCGACCTCGTGTTCCATGTCCAGCGCCTCGGGCTCGAAGCCTGCGCCGATGGTGAAGTGAGTGCGCGGGTCGGCGTGTTTGCCGAGCGGCACGGCGCCGAAATCGACGCCCGCGTTCAGGAAGCGATGCGTGTAGCCGATCATGGCGACCGAATCGAGGTCGAAGACGGCGGTCGAGCGCGGGTAGGTGGGCGACATCTTGAGCGGGTCGCCCGTGATGAACACGAACGTTATGGATGCCGTTGGCGCCGTAGCCCATCAGCCGGCTTTGCAAACCCATCAGGTTCAGGTCGCGCGACGTGAAGTGGGGGATGAACTCGAGTTTATCGGCGGCGTCGGGCGCCCAGCCCAATCGATGACGCGCGAGCTGAATAAAGTCGCCCGGCGGCATCAGCGGGATGCCGCGCGAGCCGTCGGTCACGTCGAGCGCGTCGGCCAGGCCCGACTCGTCCAGCTCGCCGATGAAGTCGATCTTGGCCTAGGTCAATTTGGGGCCGGTGCCGCGTGGCGGGAGCATCTCGACGCTGGCGACGAACTCGCCGTCGAACAGTTTCCTCGGGAACAAGCCGTTGGCCTTCTTGGCCTCGGGTCCCACGGGTGGGAGCCCTGCGTGGACTCGCGCCTCGCCCAGGTCATGGACCACGACCTGGTGCGACCGCAGGAAGTTGCGCATCTCGTTGATATGCGGGGGATGCACGTCGCAACACCCGCCGATCAACCGCACCCCGCGCCGCGCCAGCGAACGGGCGAACGACCCCATGAATTCGGGATTGACGCAGCTCATGTAGCGGCTGTCGATACGCTGAAATCCTCTGGCGTTGGGGATGACCGAGAGCAGGATTCGGCCCTCCTCGACCGCCGGGAGTTTCTAGACGGTGTCGATAAAGGCCGACGCCTCCCACGGGGCGCAGCAGTTGACGCAGGCGACCGGGACGTCCCACTCGATCATCGTCTTGATGTATTGCGCGGGGTCGGGTTCGCATTGCTCGCGGTTTTCCGAAAAGCGCGGGGAGACGTTGACGATCACCGGAGGCGGCTGGTCCAGTGCCCGGATGACCTCGAGGATCGCCATGATGTGGATCAGTGAGGAAAAGGTCTCGATCAGGATGGCGTCGACCCCTTCCTCGACCAGCGCGCGGACCGGCGCGCGATAGGCTGCCTTGATCTCCTCGACCGAGGCTTTGGCGTCGCGGGGCTGGCCGACCGAGTCCAGAACGAAAACCTTATCGTTCGCCGCCGCCTGTTCAAGGTAGTGCTCGATGGCCCGGCGAGCCACCCTGGCGCCGGCGCGGTTGATCTCGTCGATGCGTTGACTTTCGCCCAAGCGGTCCAGGTAGCTCCGATTGGCGGCGAAGGTATTGGTCTTGATGCATTGCGCCCCGGCGCGCAGGTAGGCCAGGTGCACGTCCTCGACCAATTGGGGTTTATCCAGGTTGAAGGCCTCGTAGACGTGGTTCATCTCCGAAAGGCGCCCGGTCCGTTCGAAGATATACGTCCCGATCGCCCCGTCGGTGAGGAGGGGAGACGCTTGAAGGCGGGAAAGGAACTCGCTCATCGCCGGGATACTCGACTTCCGCCGTCGTGGAAATCTCGGGCATCCCTTTGACCAGGCAGTCCCCCACCCCATTCGGCGGCTGCTCGATCAGATGCATCATACCGCGAAATCAGGGCCGGCGGCCATCGAAACCGTACGTGAACGAAAGGGCCGGTCGGGTCGGTCAAGCCGGGCGCCGAATCGCCCGTCCACCGGCCCCGGTCGGGCTTGGGCGGAAATGTTGGCTTGCGCCGCCAGCTTGTCGCCCTGTAAGATAGGTTAGTCGATCCTGAAAAAGCCCTGCTCAAGCAGCCCAGCCGATCAGAGCTGAACTCGGGTGAACCAGAGGCATCCGTTTTCGACTCGTGATTTGCGCCAGACGCAGCAAAAGATAATGAAAAACAGCCGCGTGGGCCAGCAGTTTCCTGAAATTCATCCCCGCCGCGCTCCCGATTGCATTGAACGCGTTGCCCTCGGCGTCCCACAGCCGGCAGCGATCCATGCGGTGTTCTTGTTTGAGATGCCCGATGCCCGGTTCGATCGCCGCTCGTCGTTTCATCCAGCGCCACAGCCGCGCGGCCAGCTTGCCCCGTCGC
>Ga0310121_10004176_pt1 | contig 12864 bp, 10 predicted proteins | sample CB27_Tmax_986_MG_FD_203504 | JGI IMG/M metagenome (GOLD analysis project Ga0310121, IMG submission 203504) | Marine microbial communities from Western Arctic Ocean, Canada - CB27_Tmax_986 | ecosystem: Environmental > Aquatic > Marine > Oceanic | place: Canada: Western Arctic Ocean | collected... | reverse complement strand
AAACCTGGGACGATAAATTACCGAAGGTGTCGTTGAGATCCGCACCCGACGATAATTCGATCGACCTGTTAAAATACCTCGCAACCCTCGCTGGGTAACCGACAAGAGTGCAAAACTAGAACTAAGACATTATGCTATTATGCCCCCTCTTCCAACCACACAAAGCCCGTTTGACAAGGGAATTTCAATATGGCTCCTGCCCGCGGATGTAGATGGCTCCTCCACATTCTGGCGGCCGTGTCGCCGGCCATGGCAGCGGAAAACGTTCGAGTTTCTCGCACCGGTCCGGTCGCCTCCAAGGCCGACTTCGAGATCGGAAGACTAGCCGAGATCAGAAGGCTAACCGAGATCGGAAGGCTAACCGGGCTCGGAGGACCAGCCGAGCTCGGAGGACCAGCCGGTCTGCCGCTCCCCAGCAAAACGCCAATCGCGATTTACGAGACGCGACTGTTCGAATTCTTGAACCGCCGGACCTATCAGGATTTGAAATGGAAGCGTGACAAGGGAATTCGCGATACCGGACCCTATATCGACGGGAATCACTATGGCACTCCTCCCTCGGTCCGCGTTTTCTATTCCCCTGAAATGATGACCTGGCTCATGTCCGGGCGAACGACCGAGATTCCCGACGGGGCGATGATTATCAAAGAGCAGTATTCGTGGCCCGCGGCTCCGCATCACGGCAAGACCGACTCGGAGCTATGGGATGATCTCCTGTCTTGGACGATCATGGTCAAGGATTCCGCCGGGTCACACGATGGTTGGTTCTGGAGCAACCCCTCTAAAGATGGAAGGACGAAGAACAACCATCATTACGAAGTTCAGGGTGACAATTACATCGGTTTTGAATACCCCGTGTCGGGGTTTGGTCACTACTGTGTGCGATGCCACGCTGCCACCAAGTCACCGGGGGAGACCAATGAATTCACGTTTTCTTCTTTACGTAACATCGAAGGTTTCCCCGGTGAGCCGATTCTGTTTCGCGTCGACGACAGCTGGCTCCAATTGGCTCGGCAAGAAGAAAAAGACGCGGAAGATGTTGATCTCAGCAACGAAGACAGGTTGGTCGAGGTCAGTGCCAAGGCGGCGCACCCGAATTGCCTGGGAGGTTTGGGCCAGACCCAGTGCTCCACTCAGCTGAATGATCTGTTCCTCACGACATTTCCCACGGTTTCCCGCCGGCATGAGGAGGATGTGCTGCATATGCCGCCAGTGACGCATGACTGAGTTGTTCGTGCCAGTCACCCAAAGGTGGAGGGTCAGGCGTTTGTTACGTCCAATCAATGCATGAGCTGTCACGATGGATTGGTCAAACCATTCGGAACCTCCATGTTCATCGGGACCGCTGACACTCAATACTACGCGGACCCGGGCTGGAATATCTCACCCCATGGCGAGTGGCGGTGGACTTCCTTGGGATTGTCGGGGCGAGACCCTATTTTCCTGGCGCAACTCGACTCAGAGTTGGCCATCCTGAAGAAAGAATTCGCCGCGGATCCAGACCTGCGTGACACAATCTCCTCCGAATTGTCCAATCTTTGCTTGAGTTGCCATGGTGTCATGGGGAAACGCCAACATGATTTAGACAATCCTCACACCGATCCACAATTCACTGTAGCGCATGTGTACGCAACCGATCGGCGCGATGAAATGCCCACTAAAGCGGCTGAGTATGGTGCACTCGCGCGGGATGGGATCAGCTGCACGGTTTGCCATCGCATGCAGCCACGACCGCAGCCAGCCGACGAGGATCGTCCCTATCTACAACATTTTCTCGCCACGTCGATCACGGGCTGGCAAGCCGGGCGAATTGTACGGTCCCTATAAGGACGATGAGCTGGCGCCCTATGCCATGGAGCATGCCATGGCCTTTACTCCCAAGCAGAGCGACTACATCAAGTCCTCGCAATTGTGTGGAACTTTCCATACCGTCACTCTACCGGTCGTCGACAAGCCGTTTCTTCCGGGTGAAACCAAAGCGGCATTGGTCGAAGCCAGGCCGATTGAGACGCTCAAGGACTATCATCACCACGTTGAACAGGCGACCTATTTGGAATGGCTCAACAGCGAATTCGAAAACGAATTTAGTGTCGATAATCCATTGGCCAAGACCTGCCAAGACTGCCATATGTCCAAGGGATTGGAGGACCCAGAGAACGATATCAGCATCGCCAATCTGGAAACACGTATTGCGGTCATCCAGGACAACACGTACCCGGATGCCGAACACCTGGCGTCGCATCAGGAGTTGAATGTGCGGCTGCGGAACGAGTATTCTCGACACAACTTTTCAGGCCTGAATGTATTTCTCGTCGAGATGTTTAACCAATTCGACAACGTACTGGGCGTCCGCAAACGTAACGTGATGACCGGAACCGAGGACCTTCCCAATGCGATCCGGAATTTTCAGGATACCGCGAACAACAAGACCGCTCGACTTAAATTAAAAACAACTTGGGACGGAGATCGATTGGAGGCCAAGGTTTTGGTGACCAGTGACGTGGGGCATCGATTCCCAAGCGGTGTGGGCTTTCGGCGAGCGTTCCTCGAGTTACAGGTTCTCGAAAGCGAGGGCGTCGACGGCGAGCCGCGGCTTGTCTGGTCGTCCGGTCGTACCAACAGTATCGGGATGTTGGTCGACGCCATCGGCGAGCCGCTATCGACGGAGTTCTTCGCCGATGACACGCGGCCTGGACGATTGCATACACAACAGTATCAGCCACATCATGAGGTGATCACGTCCGACCAGCAAGTTCAGGTATACGAAACGCTGCTGAACGACTCGAAGGGTGAGTTTACGACCAGTTTCATTCACGGATGTACGACCATCAAAGACAATCGCATCCTCCCTCGCGGTTGGTCCAAGGAAGGGCCAGCCCCCCATGCTTTGACTGGCAAGTTTCTCCGTTCCACGTGGCCAGTCGCGGGAGCTGCCACCGATCCGCTCTACATGGACGGGAGCGGAAGTGATGAGACGATTTACTCGATCAAGCTCCCCGCGGGCGTCGATCGCGGGAAACTGACGGTCCAGGCGACACTCTACTACCAGGCGATTCCCCCGTATTTTCTCAAGCAGTTGTTCGACAACGCGCCGGATAGCCCGGCCGTCCAGCGATTGCACTATATCTGCGGCAATCTCAAGCTGCAGGGAACCGTCATCGAGGATTGGAAGCTCAAAGTGGCTTCCGCTGAAGTCACTTCTAGCCTCTAATCTCCACGTCAAATTTCGTCGAGCCACGAACGACGGTCATGACAAGTGGTTGGTCGATCGAGAACAACGAAAGGATGCGATGCATGTCGTCGACGCTGCCCACGATCCGATCTTGGACGGCCACGATCATGTCTCCGGGCGTTAACCCAGCGGCAGAGGCGGCACCTTTTGGCAGCAAGCGGATCACTTCCACGGCCTGGTCGGATAACAGATCAAGCTTGCGTACGAGGCTACGGGCCAGTGGCACCGTGGTCGCTTGAATGCCCAACTGTCGACGGTGAACTCGGCCACTCTTGATAAGCTCCGCCACGACCCATTTGGCCGTGCTGGATGGTACCGCAAAACCGATCCCCTGGGCGAAAGGTATGATGGCCGTATTCACTCCCACGACCTGTCCCCGCGAGTCGACCAGCGGCCCGCCCGAGTTGCCTGGATTGATCGGAGCGGTGTGCTGAACAATGTTCTCGATCAGCCGACCGTCGCGACTTCGCATGGATCGCCCCAACGCACTGACGACACCCGTCGATACAGTCGCATGGAGTCCAAGTGGGTTCCCCATTGCGATCACCAATTGGCCGACGCGAAGGCCATCGGAGTCCCCTAGCTCCGTGAACGGCAAGTCGCTGGCGGAGACACGGATTAACGCCAAGTCGGTCGAGGGGTCATCGCCCAGTACCTCGGCCTCGATCTGGTCTCCATCCGCCGTGACCGCATCGACCGACGGCCGACCGTGGACTACGTGGCTATTAGTCAACGCGAGACCATCGGAAGAGACCAAGAATCCCGAGCCACCTCCCCGCTGGCCGCTCCGGTCGCGCACGCGCAGCTCCACCACCGCTGGCGAAACCTGCTCAACGACATGAACCACCGCTCGCGAGTAGGCGTCGAGCAGTTCGGCGTCATCGGTAGCGCTTGGCACTGGTTTGCCACCCGGCGACGATTTGCCACCCGGCGTAGGCGGCCCGCCCGGAGAATCTTCCGAAGCGAGCCGCCAATCGTTGGGGGGACGATGTGCCATGGCAGTTCTCCTTAGGCCGCGGCGTTTTCAATGGCCCGGGCATAGGTTGCCTTGGCTTGAGCACCAACCAACCTTTCCACAACCTGACCGCCATGAAACACCAGTACGGTGGGAATCGAGCTGATGTTAAAACGTCCCGCTATTTCCGGATTCTCATCCACGTTGAGTTTTCCGATCGTCACGCGCCCGTCGAACTCCTGGGCCAGCTCATCGATCACCGGTCCCACCGCTTTGCACGGGCCGCACCAAGGTGCCCAGACGTCGACGACGACCGGTTGGGAGCTCTCCAGTACCTCTTGTTGGAATCCGCTATCGGTAAAGTTTCTTGTCGTGCTCATGATTCTTCTCCTGTTGTCTTTGGTCCCATTCTAGGTGGGGCCATGTAGCCGTTCAAAAACGACACGCCGAACCGCGACTCTATCGGTCGAAACGCCGCGGTTTACGTGATTCCGTTTAGCGCACTACTAGATGGACGCTTGGTGAAGAGAATCCTTACAAGGTGAGCTGGGTTTCTTTGGCTACCGTGGAAGTCGGTCGAACAACCATTGGGGGAGATGGCCGTCTGGATGCAGACTGTTTCATGGCGTCCACGGTTGATCCGGAATCGCGCATGGATCGGAGCGATCTTGCCCCTAGCGACGCCATAAGAAACGACCTTGAAGATTGTCCACGCCCAAGGCGATTGATCCTAGCCGCGACTCTCTGCCCGCATTGCACGGATCTCCCGCGTCTTGCGTCGCACGTGGTCGCGTTTTCGTTGTCGAGTGGCTGGATCAGCCAGATACAGCTCAAACTCTTCGCGAACCAAATTTCGGACCGTGGGGTCCGTGTCCAACCCGCGAATGCGAAGGTACAGTCTGGGGTTCAGCGGCAATCGATAGAGCAACGCGCCGAACCGCCGTGCCAGCGAGTAGTTGACGACGCCGTCGACGATTTGCAATGGATTCGACGTGCAGTTGTTGGTGCCACAATATCGGTAGAGATAGTATCGTTCATTCGACCCCGCCTTGTGACTGCGCAGCAGCGAACCCACCAGAACGCCTCGTTGTTGAGCACCATCCAACGGTAACGGCGGCGTTTCCATCACGTACTGGTTCTCCACGGATATTCGCTCAAAGACCATCTCTTGGGTGGAGAGAAAACGGTGAGCGCTAAAGAGGTTTCCACTAAGTGCATCGCGGAAATTGAAGTGCACGCCGACCGGTCCGACCGCTTCCAATGAGTAGATAAAGTCCGTGATCGAATGAACGGGCTGCGTTCGAGATCTATCGTCGGGCCGAAAGAGCTCGACAGGGCGATCTTCTCGCACCATGAACCGGCTCTGGATGTGGTTTAGCCCGGACACGGATCGTAGTGGAATGCCGCGCGAGTCGTAGAGGATCTCAGGACCGTCCGGACCACGTCGCGTCTTTGGCTTGGAAAAATTGAATGACTGTGCATAGACCGACCGGACCGCGTCCAAGGGAATCGAGGCGATCCAAAATTCGCCCGCATGATAAAAGTTGCTCACCACCGCGCACGGAATGCCTGGTTCGATCGAGGCCGCCTGTCTCTCTGACTGAGACTGCAGCTGGATCGATCGTCGCGATGAATCGTCGAGAGGCTGGCCCGCGTATCGGCCAACTTGGATGGTCAGGTAATTCATTTCGCTCTCAATCGGGAAGGACGATTTCGAATCCGTGTTGTTGTCCGAGTCGCTCCAATTCGGTGACGGTTTGGGGTGTGATGCCCAACACTGGGTCCGGTGGGCGCCGGTCACTGGCAGCCCACAGCATGGTTTCGGCGACGCAGGCGAGCGTGACGTCGTCCCCAACCCCCGCGAAGACATCGAAATTGGGCTGGCCAGGCACGCGTACATGTCCGCCTTGAATCACCGTGACATCCTTTCGGCGTCGACTTACCGCCGGATCGAGATTGGAAGGGCGTGAGACGTCACAGACAACGGCGCCTCGACCTAAATGCGCTGCCTTGATGAAACCCACGATGTCGCTGGTAGCCGTCACAATCACATCGGCCATCCGCAGTTGGCCAGCCATTCCGCTGGAAAACTGAAGATGTCCTGATCTCACCAGTTCACTGACGATGGCCTCATCGTTTTGCTGGCCAAATCGCCTAGCCAGTTGACAGGTCTTTCCGGCCAGGCCCTGGTCCGCTCGCTGGGTCGGTCGGTTTTCGAGGTTGTCGATCAAAGCGTCCTTCGCCAGCAAATGGGAGACGATTGATTGGGCGACGATCCGCAGACGGCGTTCAGTGCCCTGGGGATCTCGATCGTTTCCGATCAGGACTAACCTCCCCACGGAACTGGCAAGTCGCAAGGCGACTGCCTGACCAATTTGGCCGCTGGCCCCAACCACGGCCAACGTGGACGTCAACAGGTTTCTTCGCAAACGATGCATTGCCTGGACAACTGCCTGGCCCGTGGCACTGACGGTGTAGGCGTTGCCCGAAGTGATCGGTGGCAGATGTTGACCGTCCAATGTGGCGCCTCCATGGGAGAGAATGGAAGAAAAACCACCCAATCCAATCGCTTTGGTCTCGTCGTGGGCGGTGGCCTCCACCGCCTGCTGGATCAACGTCCGTGCCTCATCCATCGGCATCTCAACCAGCTCTTGGGGCGTGTAGGGGATCAGTACGAAATCGCCATGCAGCGCGACGCCCTGAGCCGTCACGACGGTGGCCTCGCCGATGGGAAACGGATCGACGTAGTCGGCCAGTTTTGACTTCAACCGCCTTAGTTGGGTATCGTCGAATCCGTCGAGCGCCGAATCGAAACGTGCCAGATCTCGGATGTCCGAAAGATGGACGACGAATCCGAACCGGGCAGCTTGTTCGGGCGGGTCCGACTTAGGGCGGACGTTGATTTGTCTTGCGGTGGCCACACGGGATTCCGCTCTCTTCCTGCCATTCGATTTTAATGTGACGCCCAACATGGTGGATATCAAAGGAACCAAGTCTTCGCTGTCCAAGACGTCGAGTGCCCGGCCCATGGCTTCTGCAAGAAGGTCGCAATCATTCCGAGTGGCGGTTAGCGGAGGCTCGATACGAAAGACATCGTGACCGGTCAACGAGGGCGACAGTCGTACATGTTCCGTGTTAAGGAGGTAGCTGGTCAGCAGATGGATCAGCAGCTGTTGTTCCGCCAGAATGCCAAATAGCCCAGCGGACTCGTGGAAGCGACGTAGGTTCAGTCGCAGTCCCAACATGTAGCCTCGTCCCGTCACCGTTTGGACTGTGTCGGGATAACGGTTCCGCAACGCCAGCAGCCGACGTTTGAGGTAGGCACCATTGTCGGAAACTTCATGAATCAGAGCTTGATCATTTCTCTGCAATAACTCCAGGCTCGCGATTCCCACCCGGCAGGCCAGCGCATTGCCAGCGAACGTTGACGAGTGGCGGAGGCCGAACTGCCGTGAGTAGGCTCGCTCGTGTGCCAGCACGGCGCCGATCGGAACCAACCCACCCCCCAACGCCTTGGCAACTGTAAGTATGTCGGGCTCTACGTCTTGTCCGTGAAAGGCAAACATCTGACCAGTGCGCCCGAGTCCGGTTTGAACTTCATCGACTGCGATCAGGGTGCCATGCGCACGGCACAGTGCCGCGGCATCTCTTAGATAGTATGCGGGAGCCTCGATGATCCCAGCCTCTCCTTGGATCGGCTCCACGATCAGAGCCGCGAAGCGTCGTGGATGCTGCTCCAGCGTTTTACGCAAAGCAGCAAGGTCTCCGTAGGGAACAGGCTGCACGCCGTCACGCTCGATATGAAATCCGTTGCGAAACTCCTCGTTCTCGGTCACCGATAACGCGCCCAGCGTCAAGCCATGAAAGCCGCCACGGGTCGAGAGGATATCACGTCTCCCGGTCGCCGCTCGACTGAGTTTGATAGCGACCTCAGTCGCCTCCGCGCCGCTGTTGCAAAAAACTGTATGGTTGAGGTTGTGCCCCGCGGCCTCGACCAGTTGCCGGGCTAGCTCCCCCGCATCGTCCAGCAGACTGCCAGTGGCCAGACACGGCCGGGATTTTCGACGAAGATCATCGACAGCCTCCCAGATCTCGTGCGGGTGGTGGCCAAACGGTACCGCTCCATATTGAGCGATGGCATCGAAATAGGATTGGCCGCTCTCGTCAAAAAGGTGACAGCCACTCGCGGACACAAATCGTTTCAGGAGGCCGACCCGCTCCCAGAGCTCCGTTTTCACCGGTTTCACCAAAGCGGCAAAGGGGTGATCCAACAGTGTGGAATTCGTGGATGGACTCGGCTTTCTTGGTCCGCGGACGAGTCGCGACATGGAGTCGGAAGCCGAGACGGCGGCGGAGTTCGGCGACTCCGTGGTCGCGGACTCTGTCGTTGAAGGCTCTGTGTTCGGGGACTCTGTGGTTGAGGACTCTGTGGTTGAGGACTCTGTGGTTGAGGACTCTGTGGTTGAGGACTCTGTGGTTGAGGACTCTGTGGTTGAGGACTCTGTCGCTGAGGGCTCTGTGTTCGGAAACTCTGTGTTCGGAAACTCTGTGTTCGGAAACTCTGTGTTCGGAAACTCTGTGTTCGGAAACTCTGTGTTCGGAAACTTTGTGTTCGGAAACTCTGCGGTCGGGAACTCTGTGTTCGGAAACTCCGTGGTTGGGGGCTCTGGGAACTCCCGGTGGAGCAGCTCAAGAATCTCTTGCTTTTGCTGCAGCAGGTCCGCAAGTAAGGCACGTGTGAGAACTCCACGTGGCGCCCGATAACGCAGTTGATCACCTTCCGCCTCAAGCTGCACGCCGTTTTCGCGCAATCGGGTGAGCAAGGATACCGTATTCACCACTGATTCTCTCCAGTCACCGCCGCATGGATCCAGGCCGATGCTCGCGATCCAAAAAGTCCGTTCCCCACCGAATGGTAGGTTGGTTCACCAACATGAATGAAACGCAATGCATCCAGTCTAATTGGCGCCAGCTCACTTGACGACTGTTTCGATGAGGAAACGCGACATTCGTACGCGTGTAGCGACGAGATTTAACTGTTTGGAAAGGCCTGACATCCAGTGAGAGTTGGACGGTTTCGACGGCTAAGACAGGCGGCGGATCAGGCGGCGGTCCGGAGTTCATGGCCATCGATTTTCGTGGAATTGACCGTGGAATTCGGGCCTAATCAAGCGAAAACGTTGAATTTGGTGGTGTCGGTTGTTATGATGAAGGTAGTTGTAGGCCACATGTTGGTCGATTGATAAGACGGCATGATTGCACCGACCGGGGCTAAGTCGGAAACATACAAGCGGAGCGCCTAATGAACGGACGACACAATCGAATCTCCCTGGATGGGATGGCACCATGCCTGCGATGTGCGCGGTGGTTGCATCCAACGCCAAAACCTCTCTATTTGCTAGCCGCTGCTGCTTTCGCGACCACTCTGCTGCTTCTCCAAGTGAAACCGGTCACCGCCGCGATTTTCACCGCCAACTTCACCGCGGCCACCAACGATCGGTTCGCCGACGACCCGTCGTTCGTCACCTCCGCCTTTGATCTGTCGGGAGTGGGGCGCGCGCTGACGGGGACTGCAGATGGCGGCGGCCATTGGGGCACCTTGGTCGATAAGAACATCTTTGTCAGCGCTGAGCACTACCATGCGCCCAACGGTACCCAGCTGTACTTCTATCCTGACAACGATCCCACCTCCACGCCGGTGGTGCGCACGGTTCTGGGTGGGCAAAACGTTGGTGGGTCCGATTTGTGGATCGGCCATCTCGACTTTGCGCTGCCGCCTTCGATTGCCACCTACGGCTGGTCGCAAACCGCCATAACGCCGAGTAACTTCACCACGACGCTGGAGAATAGGTTTGCGTACCTATCTGGAATCAGCCCAACGACATCTGAGTATGGCACCAACAAGTTGACAAATCACGCCGTTGGAGAGAACCGGATCGAGGACTTTGAGCCCAATTTGGATCCTTTACCAGCCGGTGGAATCGTCGGCGACACGCTGTGGTCGGTCGAAAATCTGCCCAGTGATGGCGGATACACGGTCGAGACATTTGAAGCACGGATAGACACAGGGGATTCGGGGAGCCCGCTGTTTATCGTTGACGGTCCCAACCTGGAATTGTCAGGCACCGCCTGGCTGTTGGGAGCGGTGGATCTCGACCCAGGCCCGGCGGAGGACTTGCGGGATGCTAGCGTCTACACCTACACCGGCAATTACGCCGCGGACATCCAGCAATACATTGACGACAACCTAACCATGGTGATTCCCGAACCCTCGACGGTGGCGTTGCTGCTCTCCGCTGCGCTGTTGGTGCTTGTTCGTCGTCGATGGATTGAATGAAAGCACGATTCCTCATCCCCATCGAGGTCGCTGGATCTGTGGCTACCCCAGCGGTGAATTGGTGGCTCAGATCCGGCCGTTGCCGCAATGGATGGATCGGCACGATCGAGCGTTCACCGCTGCAACTTCCGTCTCACCCGAGCTCTACCAACGTCAGCAGCTCGCCAGGGCGGTCGATCACCCGCACGGCGCCATGCTCGATCAATTCTTCGCGGGGGCGAAATCCCCAACTAACCCCGATCGGGATCATCTCCGCGGCCACGGCCGTCTGCATGTCGATGGCGGTGTCTCCTAGAAAGCAGCAGGCCTCACCAGGCAGATCCAGCGAGATTTTGATTTCATTCGCGCCGGCGGGGTCCGGTTTGCGGGGAATCCCATCCCGTTGTCCCAAAACCATATGAAACGGCAGGCCACCAAAGAAATGGTCCACGCAACGTAGAGTCGCCTCGTGCGGCTTGTTAGATAGTACAGCCAGCTCAATTCCGTCTTCAACCAGCTCGGCTAACAACTGTGGAATGCCGTCGTACGGGCATGAATGACGATTCATCCGATGGCTGTATACGGTCTTGAAGTCGGCGATGCACTGGTTCACCCGCGCCTCTTCCGCGCGACCGTCGGGCAAGGCCCGCTCGAATAACGCCGCGACTCCGTCACCCACAAAATATCGATACGCTTCGTGGTCGTGGGGCCTGAATCCCCGCAGCTGCAATACTTCATTCGCCGCATCGGCTATGTCCCCCAGCGAGTCTAGGAGAGTGCCGTCCAGGTCGAAAACAACAGATTTAATTTTTGCCATGGGGCTGTGTGTGCGTTGGGGCCCGCGAACGGTTACCATTAAAGTAACCTACGCCCAGCAACGCAATGAGAAATGACGAGGGTTCCGGTACCGGGTTGTAGCCGATAACGTCCAGAGCTTGTACGTCCAATATCGAAATCGTGCCGATCACGCCTGCCGCGAGAGTGGGACTCATGAGGCCGAACCCCGAGTTGGCTTGCCAATGACTGGCTTGGCGTCCGTCACCGTTGAACGCGCCGGTGGAAAAAGTGGCCTTTTCCGTAACACCTCCGTCGATAGAGAAAAAAGGCCGATCCAGTGCCGTCGGCTGGCTGATGGCAAAATCGTTGAGGCCTCCGGTGGGTTGGTTGGGTTGAGACAGGCTATCGTCCGTGTAGCGATACAGATCCAACGGACGGAAAAGGATAAAGGCGTTCAAATCGGTGTTAGGTGGCAGAGCGGGAAGGCCAGGACCGCTGGGATCGGCGAAGAGGTCCACATCGTCCACGCCACTAATGAATCCCAGGGCGTGTGCCAGTTCGTGCGCGGCGGCGGCCACGAAGTCGAAGCTGCCGCTGGTCAATCCGTCATGGGTATCGAAATCCCAGCTGCGCGGGATCGCGTGGTCCGAAAAGTCGGTGAAGGTGATCACCGCATCGACGGTTGCGTCGTTTGCGGCGAAAGTGCCCAGGGCTCGGGCGTTGGCCAGATTGATCTCGAGAAACGCATTGTTATCGGAACCGTCCGTGTCACGGACGCGCGGCGCGGAGCCCTGGACGGTGGTGTCATTGGTGATAAAGTCCAGAGTTGGTCCTGGCTGAAAACTCGCGATGGCGATGGCGATGGCGTCCGAGGTGGAATGAGGACTCGCATCGGTGGCCAGTGCGGCCATCACCTCCGGGTAAGACAAGACTCCTGTTGCCGATCCCGCGCCACCCAACACGCCGTCGCCCAGCGGCCCGAAGTCGGCCCGAATGTTGACGTTGATCGCATCGCGAAACTGGGCTCGCCATCGATCCGCTGCGCTTGAAAAGCCTTGCAGCACCTCATTGGCCATCCATTGTGCCGCAATGCCTTGATTCCCGTCGGCCATGTCTGCCAGATTTCCCACGGGTGAAACCGTGAAGGTCAAGGCGGAAGAGATCGGAGTGAGCGCCGCCACTGGCATGCCCGGTGCTGAAGGCACGGTCGGAAGATCGCCCACCAAGAGCATTCGATAGTCGGTGCCCGCTAACTCAAAGCCGTGAGCGATGGGGGGGTGGAATCGCGCCAGCAACCCCCACGACAGCGCGGCAACCGCGAGTGCACTGGCGCGATTGAATGAAACCGAATCTCTGAACGTCACGAGATCTTCCTCCATCGGCAACCCGGAACCGATGCGAGGCCCCCAGATTGGACGCGACGAACCGGCCGACGCATGGTCGGATCGGGTGCTTGCTAACTAGTGTCTGCACGGAAACCCAGTTGGTTCGACGATTTGCTTTCGATTCCGAGCAGGATTGGACGCGAAGTTGACACGGCTGCTCACTGATTGTATCAGGTGACGCCGGTTTGCGGCATTTGGG
>Ga0310121_10004175_pt1 | contig 12866 bp, 10 predicted proteins | sample CB27_Tmax_986_MG_FD_203504 | JGI IMG/M metagenome (GOLD analysis project Ga0310121, IMG submission 203504) | Marine microbial communities from Western Arctic Ocean, Canada - CB27_Tmax_986 | ecosystem: Environmental > Aquatic > Marine > Oceanic | place: Canada: Western Arctic Ocean | collected... | reverse complement strand
GGTTAAGTCTGCCGTGATTGTCGCTACCGCCAATGACAGAGCCGTGACTGCAAAGGAGCGGTCCCGATCACCGATCGGGACATGCCACAAAAGGGGATGCAATCGGTCACCGTCTGTTTGGTCGGTTGTTTCCGGCATCCGTATGCCGGGACCGCTCCTTCGCAGTCACGGCTCTGTCATTGGCGACTCGTGGATGATCTCCTACCAAACGAAGTTTCAGCTTAGTCACGCCCCCAGGAAGCCCTGGCCCCATTCGAGAGAGAAACTTCCGGCTACTGGGGAGATTGTGCTGTCACTGCGTGGGGAAGAGTTGTCCGGCTCTCTCCTCGGAACCTGGGCTCATCTTGCTAACGAATCAAGTCGTTCGTGGCTCTGTCGGACTTGGCTTGGTAATACTGGTAGTTCACCCTCAGGTCGTGACAAGAATCTGGGCAGTCTAGTCTTGTTGATGTGGGTTGATGCTGTCGGAAAATGGGTCCCGTTCGACGCGCTGTTCGGAGACTAGAGACGTGCGACGTTCAGACGTTTCGACGTGCGACGGATTCTTGAAGGAAACCCAATTTGGAGATCAAGAGATGAGAATGCCTCTCTCCTATGTGTTTGTTCTTCTGCTTCTGCCGTTGTGGACCGGATGTAGCCTCGAGGAGGCGGACCCGAAGCAGCTGACCGAGGTGCGATCGAAGCTCGAGCAGGGCATGCCGGTCAAGATCGTCTGTTTCGGGGACAGTGTTACAGGCCTCTACTACCACACCGGGGGGAGACGCGCCTATACCGATCTACTGCAGCTGGCACTGCGTCGATCCTTTCCCGAGGCCTCAGTTACCGCGATCAATGCGGGCATCAGCGGAAACGACACGCGAGATGCTTTGGCGCGGATCTCCGAGGATGTTCTGAGCCAGAAGCCCGACCTGGTAACGGTGATGTTTGGGCTCAATGACATGACCAAGGTGCCTCTGGACGAATTCAAGACCAATCTCATCGAGATCATCAAGAGGTGCAGAGCAAGCGGGGCGGAGGTACTTCTCTCCACTCCCAACAACGTGATCACTACTCCCCGCCGACCCATCGAAAAGCTGATTCAGTATTGCGAGGTCATAAGGCAGGTGAGCCGTGAGCAGAAAGTAGCCCTGGCGGATTGCTATGCCGCTCTGGAGGAGATCCAGGAGCGAGACTACAGGGAATGGCGTCTGTTCCTGAGCGACGAGATCCATCCGAATCTGGAGGGGCACAAGAGAATCGCTGAATTGCTGGCAGGAGCGGTCAGCAGGAGTCTCGTAGATCTGGATGACGTGGGTCCGTCCCAGCCTGCCATCCCCCACACTCTGGAGTTGATCTTTCAGCGAGCACCTCTCAAGATCCTGGCGATGACGCCCACAGACGAGTGGTTGAGGGCCCCTTTGGATCGAGTGGATCCAGCTCCTCCGGTCGAGATCATCCCCTGGACGACCGAGGGCAAGTCGATCCGGGAGCTCGAGGAAGACGCCAAGGCCCGTGTCCGCCAGTTGGAGCCGGATCTAGTGGTGGTGGCCATTCCCCGCGGTGCAAGAGCAGCCAGCGAAGAAGAGTTCATTCGCAGCTTTACCTGGACACTCAACTGGTCCCTGAGTTTCGGTACTCAGGAATGGGACTGCATCGTTGTCCATCCTGACGTTGTCGATCCCCAAGGTGGGGATTCTGATCGCGACGAACTGATTCGCCGGCTGGTCCGTGCCCAGGATCTGACCTTGGTGGATCGGGAAGATTCCGACGCCGATCCCGCAGAGATCCTGCTGGGCTGGCTGGAGGCCCAGAACAAGGGTGCACGGGAATCGGCTAATTTGAATGGATGGAGCAGGGTAGAGTAATCTTTCCCATATCAGACCAAGCCAGACAAAAGGAGACGCAATATGAGCCCACAGAGTCGTCGTGGATTCCTGGAAAGTTCGGCGGGCCTGGCCACCGGCGCTACACTCGCGGCGGGAGCGCCGGCCTCAGCCACTGCTATTTCTTCATCCCGCGTCCTGGGAGCCAATAATCGAATCCGCATCGGTTTGATTGGCTGCGGAGGCAGGGGCACCGGCGATCTCAAGCAATTCTTGAGATCGACGGGATCCAGTGCGGTGCCCTCTCCGATGTGGACACTGCGCAGATGGAGAAGACGCAGGCCGAGGCCCTCGATCCGGTCGAACAAAAGGCCGAGCAGCAGACCCAGGATTTTCGCCGGCTCCTGGACCGGACCGATCTGGATGCGGGCATTGTTGCGACTCCCGATCACTGGCATGCCATTCCCACCGTCATGGCCTGTCAGTCGGGCAAGGACGTGTATGTGGAGAAGCCACTCGCACTGACCATTCACGAGGGACGGGTCATGGTCGACGCCGCCCGCAAGTACGATCGAGTCGTCCAGATAGGGCCCCAGCAGCGTAGCGCACCCCACTCTTCGGATGCCGTCGACTACGTCAAGAGTGGCAAGCTGGGCAAGATTCTCCTGGTGCGGGCCTGGGCCTACCTGGACTGGAAAGGGGAAATGCCGGTCCAACCCGACGGTCCGCCTCCCGAAGGGGTGGACTACGACCTGCGGCTGGGACCCGCAGTTGAAAAGCCCTTCAAACCGAATCGTTTTCACTTCTCCTTTCGCTGGTACTGGGACTACTCCGGTGGTCTCATGACTGACTGGGGAGCCCATATGATCGACATCGCCAACTGGGCCATGGACGTCAAGGCGCCGCGATTAGCGGTGTCCGTCGGGGGCAAGTTCGGCTATCCCTAAGACGCGATGGAGACTCCGGACACCCAGCAGGTGATCTGGGGTTCGACGAGGACTTCAGCATGGTCTGGGAGCATGCCCTCGGTGTTGGACGTGGACCCGAGGCCCGCGAGCACGGGATCCAGTTCCATGGGAATGAAGGGGTGTTGGTGGTCGATCGGCAGGGCTGGGAGGTCCACCCAGAGACCGACAAGATCGACAAGGGCGTGCGCGAATTTCGCTCGCTGGGAAAGCCCCGCCACAACATCAAGACCTACGCCTACCACCTGACACACGTTGAGAATTTTGTCGACTGCATGCGTTCCCGAGAGCGTCCCAACGCAGACGTCGAGATCGGTCACAACTCCATGATCGCCTGTCACTTGGGGAATATCTCCTTCCGTGTGGGGCGTAGGGTGGAGTGGGACATCAACCGAGAAAAGGTGGTCGGCGATCAGGAGGCTGCCCAGCTCGTCAAGAAAGAATACCGGTCACCTTGGAAGTTGTAATAGGGGATAAAAATCCTATTCGGAGAACTGAAAGGCATAGAGCTTACAGTTCCTGATCGTGAAGTGGAGACTCACATCCTTTCCGGCCAGACTCGAGGTGTCCCTGGCTGCCTTTCCACGAGACCGGAAAGGCGACGTTGTTGCCGCTCAGCGGATCGGAGTCATCCCTGCTGAATCCCTCGATCGGATTTCCTTCCCGGTCCCGGATCTCGACCAGGGCTTCTCCTCCTGCACTGGTGTCCAGGTTCAATTCCAACCGTTTTCCGTCAAAGCGCATCTGAGGCGTCGTCAGCCAGCCTCCCTGGTAACCGGCGTCCGCTGAGATGAAACCATCCAGGCGCATGATGGCACGGGAGACCGCCGACTGCTTGCCGCCGGGATGGGAATCTACCCGGCTGGCGTGATCCCAGTTGGTCCCGACGTAGTAGATCCAGATCTCATTGCCCATTCTGATCGGATGAGGCAGCCCCCACACCCACTTGGAGGCGAAGGTTCCGGCATGTCCTAGACGAAGGAAGGACTGGCGCTCTCCCACCCGCCTGAAACTTTTCCCATCTCTGCTGACAGCAAGCTGCACGTCGGCGGTCACCGGCCAGGAGGGTCTGTAGTGGTAGTAGATGGGAAGCATCGCAAAGTAGGCGTCCTGGGCTTCCTGATAGCGGAAGACGCCGGTGCCATAGAAGTCCAGTGACAGAGGACCCACTACGGTATAGCCTGGACCGAAAACGGTCTCGACCCGTTGGGCCTCTTCGGAAGCCTTGGACTGTAGGCGCTTGGGAAGAAAGTTCATCAAAGGAGCCAGGTCCTGGGAATCGGGCCGGAGGACCAACTGGAACTTCTCCCAGTGGAGCATGTCATCTGATTCGTTGTAGCCTACCATGCGCGGATGGACCTCCCGGCTGTAGCCACGGTAGCGCCCGATACGGGGTTCCCAGAACCAGCTGGGTTGGGTGTCCGCCGCCCTGAGGCCGGTGGGGACGGTCTCTTCCAGATGCCAGCGGATCCCGTCGGCCGAATACCAGAAAGCGTTGCCTCCCTTGCGGGTGCCGGGCACCGTGTAGAGCTTCGACCAGGATTTATAGCGCTTTTCGGGGGGACAGTTGGGATTGGTATCTCGGGCTACGGATCCACCTCCGACTGTCATCAGGGAAAGATCGGTGGGCATGACCAGATTGTTTTCCCGGGAGCCGTTCAACTCCACCAGACCCAGAATCGGCTTCTCGAAATGGATGCCATCTCGGGACTCGGCGTAGCAGAGGCCTCGAAAGCCTTCTCCTGGTCGTCCGTTGCCGGTGTAGAGGTCGTACCAGAGGCGGATCCGTGGGCCTTCGGGCCCGTCCTCCTTCAGGACACTCCCGTAGACGTGGATGTTGGCGCCTTTTTCCCAGGGCTGGTCCACCATGACCAGGCGTTCGCCCGTCTGATGGGGAGGATTCATTCGAAGGCTAATTCCGTCACTGGATTCGATGAAGCGGTGGTCCACGAAGAGCTGCTTCTGGTGTCCTACGTCTAGGGTTCCCGCCTCTACCGGTAGGGCGAAGATCCCGCTTGCAGCAAGGAAAACTACCAAACGGATCGCTGACTTTGTCATAGGTGAATCTCCTCAGTCTTCTGGCTAATAGTCTACTACGGTCCGAAACCAAGGGTTGCTTCCACCGTGGCAATCCAGTCAAATGCCTTGAAACTGGAGATAGAAGGAGGGGGACTGATGAAGTTCAAGGCAGCCGTACTTCACAAGTCAGGTCAAGAGCTGGTCGTCGAGGACATCGAAGCTGGACCGCTGAAGAGTGGAGATGTCCTGATTCGCCTTTGCGCTAGTGGCCTCTGCCACACGGATCTAGAAGTGATTCAGGGATCGATCAGGTATCCCATGCCCATCGTCCTGGGGCATGAGGGTGCCGGCGTCGTGGAGGCGGTGGGAGAAGGAGTCACGCTGGTGAAGCCGGGGGACCATGTCGTGTGCTCCTGGAATCCCTATTGCGGCCACTGCTTCTACTGCGATCAGGACAAGCCGATCCTATGCGAGCAGTTTGGGGCGACTCAGCCAAAGGGTCATCTTCTGGATGGGACATCGAGGCTGACCGTGGGAGGTGAAAAGCTGCACCATTACTCGGTGGTTTCCTCCCATGCCCAGTACTGCATCGTGCCCCAGACTGGGGCCATCCCAGTCCCGAAAGAGATTTCTTTCGACCGGGCTTGCCTGATTGGCTGCGGAGTCATGACGGGAGTCGGAGCAGTAACCAAGGTGGCACAGGTCTCGGTGGGTGACAGCGTAGTGGTGATCGGGTGTGGAACCGTGGGTCTCAACGTCCTGCAGGGGGCTCGGTTGGTGGGTGCCGAACTCATCATCGGCGTGGATGTGCGTCCGGAGAAGCTAAAGAAAGCTCTGCAGTTCGGCGCCACCCATACCGTGAATGCCGCAGAGGAAGACGCGGTGGAAGCGGTAAGGGCGCTCACCCAGGGAAGAGGAGCAGATAACTCGATCGAGGCTGGTGGCAACGAAAAGTCATTTCAGCTGGCGCTGGAGGTGGCACGTCCGGGCGCCAAGGTCGTTATTCTGGGGAAGACAGACTTCGAGTCCTTTGTTTCGTTTCGCTTCGGTTCGCTACTGGGGGAGAAGCAGATCACACGATCCAGCTACGGAGGCGCAAGACCGCGCCAGGACTTTCCCCTGTTGGCCAGGCTCTACCTGGATGGGAAGCTGATGTTGGACGAACTGATTGAACGACGCCTGGATCTATCGGAAATCAACGATGGCTTCACCGAGATGCGAGCGGGCTCTCTTCTCCGAGCCGTCGTTCTTCTAGATGGTTGAGATGGTTTGAGCTGGAATTTCATACGGCGCCGCGATTGCGAATATCTTTGGCTAGCTTTAGTCTCCACGCCGACGTCCTCTTCTTTCGAGCCTTTGGCTCGATACACGGCGGCCTGGAGATCACCGCCACGTCCCTTGATCGAAGTTTCTTTCTCGAGCGGGTCCGCGCAGCGGGGGTGGGACTAGGCTGCAACTTCAACCACGAGGAAGCGAAGCAACCTTAGCCAGTTGACAGAGCCATGACTGCAAAGGAGCGGTCCCGATCACCGATCGGGACATACCACAAAAGGGGATGCAATCGGCCACCATCTGTTTGGTCGCTTGTTTCCGGCATCCGTATGCCGGGACCGCTCCTGCGCAGTCACGGCTCTGTCATTGGCGGTAGCGACAATCACGGCAGACGTAACTGCAGTTTCCTTTTCGAATGGGGCAGCATCGCTGGGGGGGCACTGACCTGAATCTCTTGGACTTCGTTCGTTCGTTCGGTATTCTGCGGTTTGCCCTTTCGCCTTTCGGGTCTGCCCTGGAGATGGTGACCGCTGAATGCTTCAGACCGGAATATCGAATAGGCAGGTTCCGAAGCGACCGACCTTTGCCGTGTGGAGAAGTAGCGGATGGGAAAACGCGTGATAGTAGATGAGAATGCGGGCCAGAACTCCGCCCTTTGGCGCGAGTTCCAAAGGGTCTTGGGCGGTCAGCCATGGGAGTTTGTGTTTCTGCAAGAGACGCATCCCGGCATCCCCGACGTAGAAATCCTGGACAAGCTTTTTCGGCCGGGTGCGGTCTTGCTGACGGCGGACCGTGTACTGCACGCGAGGGCCATTCAGCAGGGCATCCGCTCCTACACGTTGAATCAGCAAGGGCAACTGACACGTCAACGACAGCCCGGCTTGAGGATCTCCAAGTCTTTACCACGAAGTGTCCACACCGAACTGCAGCGCGATTATCACCACCAGCCTGACCACGATATCAACCGCCGACTGAAGTTGGAGATGACCGAAAAGCAGTTGAAAAGGTATCGTACGGCGCGGCGCCGAATTCGCAGCTACTTCGGGTCTTCCCGTGCGATCACCCAGGTGGCTGTGACCATTGGATCCAAGACGACAAGGCGCGGTTTGCTCTGCGGCTTCGCTTTTCAATTGGCGGGAAACTCCGGACGCGGGGGACTGCGAGCAACTGAGGGTTACTGCCGTACTGCTGATAGTGAAACCAGCGCGGCATACCCGGTAATTCACGCCTTACGCGAATTGTATCTGCTGCAACTCGAACAGATCCACACACAGCTGTTTGTCATTCCCCCAGAGTCGCTCGACCTTAGCCGCCATCTGTTGAGCTCTGAAACTGTACAAACCGTCGAGCCGCTGTCCAGCTGCTTAGGCAGTCTTTTGCATCAGGCCTTCGATCTGGGCCTAGATCCCTGTGTAAAGGGCCGCTTCTTTGACGGCATGCAGCGCAAACTTGACCGACTGGATCGTACCGGAAGTAACGAATTGAAAAGCGTCGATTTCACACAGCTCGCCGAGAGCGTGATGCAGGTGGCCACCGCTATTTCTTCGAGTTTACATAGGACGGCGACGAGCGATGAGGGACATGGGTACGACTGTCAACTGACAGGCACTCTACGACGTTAGAGGACGCTAATTCTTACGACCTTTGGAAACTAGAGAGCGCCATCGGAGCCATCGAACACATGACCCACGCCCAACCGTTTTCCCTGTCATGGTAGCTGCCGGCGCTGACCCGAACCTCCAGAATCCAGGTCCCTCCGCGATCCGTTCTTCCCAGTGGCGCATGCTGCTGGCCACTATGTTCTGCTACCTCTTCTACTACACCGGTCGACAGACGTTTGGTTTTGCCATCCCCGGAATCGAAAAAGAGCTAGGACTCTCGAAGGAGGTCTTGGGTTGGGTAAGTGCGGCACTGCTCTGGAGCTACGCGGTCGGCCAGGCGATCAACGGCAATCTGGGAGACCGCTTCGGCGGACGCCGGATGATGAGTCTCGGGGCCCTGCTCTCCTGTGTTAGCAACTGGATCGTCAGCTTCGCTACTGGGTTCGGAAGCCTGATCGGGCCCTGGGCCATCAACGGGTACTTCCAGTCGATGGGTTGGGCGCCAGGCAGTCGCGTTATTTCGAATTGGTGGCCGCGCCGTGAGCGAGGTAAGGCATTCGGGCTCTATGTCTTTGCGGCCGGCATATCGTCCGTCCTTGCCTTCGTCACGTCACTACTGGTGTTAGAGGTGTTCGAGCTGAATTGGCGGTGGATCTTCCGGTTACCGGTGCTGCTCCTCCTATTGGGTGGAGGAGTGTATTTCCTGGTGGCGCGCGATCGTCCTCGAGATCTGGGCTTGCCACCGATTGGTCAGAATGGTGAGGAGGAGGCTGAAAAGCCAGGGGCACGGATAGTAGAGACATCTCTAGAACGATACCGTCACGTCTTGAACAACTGGCGTTTTATGATCGCCAGTCTGGCCATTGGCTTTCAGAACATGGCTCGTTACGGTCTCCTGGTCTGGGTCCCGGTCTATTTCCTAGGCCAGCATTACAAGGACAGCCCGGGAGGCAGGTGGATCAGTATTGCCTTGCCCCTTGGAATGGCGCTGGGCTCTCTGAGCAGTGGTTGGATCTCGGATCGTCTTTTCGGATCCAAGCGATCAGGCGTCATCACTGTCTTTCTGGCAACCGCCGCTATCGCCTCCATGGCGATGTTCTATGTGCCCCAGGGACACTGGGCTGCAGTTCCGACTCTCTTCCTTTGCGGATTCTTCGCCTACGGCCCGCAATCGACCTTCTGGGCACTGGCTCCCGACTTACTCGGCACCCAACGAGCCGGAACTGGTGTCGGGGTCATGAACGCATGTGCCTATGCGGTAGCAGGCCTGGGAGAACCATTGATCGGAAGGGTCATCGAAACCAACAATAACAACACGGCCCTGGTGTTTCCGATCGTGGCGGGAGCATGCTTGATCGGCGCCTTGACCGCACTGTTTATTCGGAGATAAGAACGCAGACCATTGCCGATGTCAGACAACACCAGGGCAGCACTATTCTCCGGGCCCAGCCAACCCCTGACGATCCAGGAGTTTCCCCTCCCACGGCTTGGTGAGGGAGAGACCCTCATCCGGGTGACCTGCTGCACCCTTTGTGGGAGCGATTTGCACACCTATCAAGGACATCGGTCGACTCCCACACCAACCATTCTGGGGCACGAGATACTTGGCTGGATCGAGGCCCTCGGCCCCGGCGATCCAGTTCTTGATTACGCAGGGCGGCCTGTGCAGATAGGCGACAGAGTTACCTGGTCGGTTGCGGCAAGCTGCGGCTGTTGCTTCTTCTGTGAACGTGACCTGCCCCAGAAATGCGAACAATTGTTCAAGTATGGCCATCAGCAACTCACCGTCGAGCATTCGCTCAGTGGGGGCCTGGCCAATCATTGCCATCTGGCAGCTGGATCCTCGTTGATTCGACTGCCCGATGAACTGTCCGATGAGGTGGCTTGTCCGGTGAACTGTGCCACCGCAACCGTAGCCGCGGCATTGCGTGTCGCCGGCGACTGCCGGGACGCCGTCATCCTGATTCAAGGTGCCGGCATGCTGGGCCTGACCGCCTGCGCCATGGCCCACAGCCGTGGGGCGCGCGAAGTCATCGCTTGCGATCTCGACCCACACCGCCTGGAGCTGGCCCGACGTTTCGGAGCCACCCGATGCGTCCAGATAGCCGATGACGCATCCGAGCTTCGCGAGACAGTTCAACAGTTGACGTTGGGGCGCGGCGCCGATTGGGCTATCGAAGTGTGTGGGGCCGCAAGTGCTGTGGAAACAGGGTTACCTCTGCTGAGGATCGGGGGACGCTATGTGCTCGTTGGGGCGGTATTTCCGGGCCCACCGTTCTCAGCCGTGGCCGAGATGATCGTGAGTCGCCTGCTGACCATCCAGGGCATCCACAACTATGCTCCCCGGGATCTTGCCGATGCGGTTGAGTTCCTGGTGCGGTACCAGCACCGGTACCCTTTCTCCGAGCTCGTGACCGATACTTTTGCTCTGGACCATGCCGAGAATGCGTTCCAGTACGCGATCGGCAGCCGGTCGCTCCGCGTTGCGGTCAAGCCATAGTGGTCAAACCAAACTTCCGTACGCATCGAGAGCGAAACTTCCCGAGCCATGGAAGCCTGAAGCGCAAGCGAGGGGTCGGGGAACACCCCGAATCTCCCCGGCTTGGCTGCTTGCCGTGCCTCAGGCCCCTTCGTCCCCCCATTTGCGCTGCCCTCCAACCCCTCGCTCGCGCTTCAGGCTTCCTCACGTTTCGCATTAATGGGCGACCTGGAGGCCAAAGCTACGGTTGCCAATGAAGTTTCAGCCTAGTGAGGCATGGCCTCAGACTAACAGGCAGTGTGTCTATCGTAGGACGGGCACTGTTCTGTCAGATGTTATTTACTGACGCTCAAAACTTGACTCAAACTTAACGAAGAACTTCAGACAAACTTTCCTAGTAGCGATAATGGTCCGCCTTGTAGGGACCATCGACCGGGACGCCGATATACTCCGCCTGTTTTTCGGTCAGGGTTGTGAGCTGGGCGGCCACTTTTTCCAGGTGGAGTCGCGCGACCTTCTCGTCCAGGTGCTTGGGCAGGGTGTAGACCTTCTTCTCGTACTGTTCGTGATTCTTCCAGAGCTCGACCTGGGCGATCACCTGGTTGGCGAAGCTGTTGCTCATCACGAAGCTGGGATGGCCGGTGGCGCAGCCCAGATTGACGAGTCTGCCTTCGGCCAGGACGATGATGCTGTGCCCATCCGGGAAGTGCCACTGGTGTACCTGGGGCTTGATCTCTTCGCGGCGGATTCCGGGCAGATTCTTCAGGCCGGCGATATCGATCTCATTGTCGAAGTGGCCGATGTTGCAGACGATGGCCTTTTCCTTCATCTGGTTCATATGCGAGGCCGTGATGATCTCGCTGTTACCGGTGGCGGTTACGAAGATGTCGATATCCGTGACCACGTCCTCCAGACGCACGACCTGGTATCCCTCCATGGCGGCCTGAAGGGCACAGATCGGATCGATCTCCGTCACCAGGACACGGGCGCCCTGTCCCCGCATCGATTGAGTGCAGCCTTTGCCAACTTCACCGTAGCCACAAACGAGCACTGTCTTTCCACCGATCATGACGTCGGTGGCGCGCATGATGGCATCGGGCAGCGAGTGGCGGCAGCCGTAGACGTTGTCGAACTTGCTCTTGGTCACGCTGTCGTTGACATTGATGGCCGGAAAGAGAAGCGTGCCGGCGTCCTGCCGCTGGACCAGTCGGAGGACTCCAGTAGTGGTTTCCTCGCTCACACCGATGAGGTCGGCCGCCATTCGATGCCAATATTGTGGGTCCTCAGCCAGTCGGCGGCGCAGCAGGGCCAGGATGATCTGCATCTCCTCGACATCGGTGCTGTCGGGATCGGGCAGGGAACCGTCTCTGGCGAAGGCGTCCTCAGCTTCGTATCCCAGGTGGATTATCAGGGTGGCGTCGCCGCCGTCGTCTACCAGGACTTGAGGTCCACCTTCTAGGAATTTCAGGGCCTGATCGGTGCACCACCAGTACTCCTCCAGTGTTTCTCCCTTCCAGGCGAAGACGGGGACTCCGGCGTCGGCGATTACGGCAGCGGCATGATCCTGGGTGCTGAAGATGTTGCAGCTGGCCCAGCGGACATCCGCGCCCAGTGCCGCCAGCGACTCGATCAGAACCGCGGTCTGGATGGTCATGTGAAGCGAACCCGAAATGCGAGCACCTGCCAGGGGCTTGGTTTCGGCGTACTCTTCACGAACGGCCATCAGACCGGGCATCTCATGCTCGGCCAGTTCGATTTCCTTGCGGCCGAAGGCAGCCAATGCGATATCGGCTACCTTGTATTCGCTCTTCACTGCAGTCGTCATTTGTCTTCTCCTTTTTTTAATGAATGCCAGTGCTCAGAGGCTTCTCCGCGGTCATCACAAACAGTTCAGGCGCCGGAAGATCCGCTCCCAAGTGGCTGTCGCGACCCCTGCTGATCAGCCTTCTCCAGTTAACGTTATCCAACTCAGCCCGGGCCATCTGCGAGGCCAGGGTCTTTGGATCGATCCCAGGAACGATTTCGTGCATGGCCTCACGAAAGCTCGTGAGGTCGTGCAGCTCGAGGTCCACGATCAAAGCCCGACCTCCGCGCTTCAGCACACGGGCGATCTCGGCGAGGCTGGTGTCGGGATCCAGGGAGTGGCGCAAAACCAGCAGCGCCAGGACGGCATCGACCGATTCGTCAGTTGCTGGAATTGCTTCCAGCCTTCCCGTCCTAAACTCGACATTGTCCAAGCCCTCTCGCTCGGCGCGCTGCCGGGCCAGACTCAACATCGCCGTCGACGGATCTACCGCCAGCACCTGGTGGAACTGTCGGGAAAGCGTGGGCAGAAGATATCCCGTTTTAGTCTCCATATCGAGCACCTTCCACTCGCTAGGCAGAAGCCCACAGAGTTCCTCCAGATGAAAGATACCGCCGAAGTGACGAAAGCGTAGATCGTTCCATTGGTGTGCCAGGCGCTCGAAGGTATCCTCTCCGCCCTCACGCGCTCGAATCACCTGGGTCAGGCGGTCCCCTAGACCCAAAATAAGCACAATTTAAAAAACAGGACCGTTTCCCGGCTCCTAGGAGTCATTTTGGAGGCCCAAATTCTAAGTTTATGCACCAAGCCACTCAGAACTCGGCTCGGCTGTTGCGGTACTGCCCGCCGATCGCTTAGGAGGAGCTATTCTGCCCCCTCTGTCGACGTTTTTAGACACACCTCACCCCAGCTCTCGCGGCCCGT
>Ga0310121_10004173_pt1 | contig 12873 bp, 8 predicted proteins | sample CB27_Tmax_986_MG_FD_203504 | JGI IMG/M metagenome (GOLD analysis project Ga0310121, IMG submission 203504) | Marine microbial communities from Western Arctic Ocean, Canada - CB27_Tmax_986 | ecosystem: Environmental > Aquatic > Marine > Oceanic | place: Canada: Western Arctic Ocean | collected... | reverse complement strand
TTATGCGCGCATAGTATATTTTTATATATTCGTAACCTAAAATTTTAATATGGAACAAGAAGAAACGGTAGATTATAACATCAGAAAGACTTGGTACAACATCACAAAAATGTACAACAGAACTGCCACAGAATATATGGCGAGCATGGCATTGGGGATGATTATCTTGAATATTGACATTTCAGAAGGAACCCCATCTACACAATTAGGGCCCAATATGGGAATGGAAGCTACTTCCCTATCGAGATCCCTAAACAAATTGGAGGGGGCGGGTGTAATTGTAAGAAAACCTGACCCGAATGACAAACGAAAAGCACTCATTCATTTAACGCCACTAGGAATGGATTGGCGTGAAGTTGCCAAAGGAGTAGTTGTAGCATTCAATAAAAAGATACAATCACATTTTGAAAAAGAAGAGATGAAAACTTTTTTTACAATACTAAAAAAGATAAATAAAATTATAGATGAAGATAAATAGACATATAAATAAAGTAGCAGTAATTGGTTCCGGAATTATGGGATCGCGAATTGCCTGCCATTTTGCAAATATTGGAGTAGAAGTTTTACTCTTAGATATTGTTCCTTTTGATTTGACAGAAGATCAAAAACAAGATTCACAAATCAAAAACTCAATTGTCAATGAAGCACTAAAAAGCACCTTAAAAAGCAAACCCTCTCCTATTTACAGCAAGGAATTTGTAAGCAGAATTACTACAGGAAACTTAGAAGATGATTTGCACAAAATAGCAAATGTAGATTGGATTATTGAAGTAGTAATAGAGCGATTAGATATTAAAAAACAAGTTTTTGAAAAAATTGAGAAATTCAGAAAAGAAGGAAGTTTAATTTCTTCTAACACTTCCGGAATACCTATTGAAAATATGTTAGAAGGAAGGTCGGAAGATTTCCAAAAACACTTTTGTGGAACGCACTTTTTCAACCCTCCTAGATATCTTAAATTATTAGAAATTATTCCAAGCACGAAAACTTCTCCAGAAATTGTAGACTTCTTAATGCAATACGGAGATAAATTTTTAGGGAAAAACATGGTGCTTTGTAAGGATACTCCTGCATTTATTGCCAACAGAATTGGAGTAGCCAACATTATGTCTCTTTTTCATTTGGTAGATGAACTGGGCCTTACAGTTGAAGAAGTTGATTCATTGAGTGGGCCTATTATCGGACGACCGAAATCGGCAACTTTCCGTACTTGCGATTTAGTAGGGTTAGACACTTTAGTTCATGTGGCAAATGGTGTACACGAAAATTGCCCGAATGATGAAATGAGAAACAAGTTTGAATTACCTAATTTCATCTTAAAAATGAGTGAGAATAAATGGTTAGGAGATAAAACAAAACAAGGATTTTATAAAAAATCAAAAGATGAAAAAGGAGAAAGACGCATTGAAGCCTTAAATCTAAAAACACTAGAATATGCTCCGAAACAAAAAGTAAAATTTGCAACTATTGCAGCAGCAAAACAAGAAGATAATTTACTAAAGAGACTAAAAATATTAGTAAAAGGAAAAGACAAAGCAGGAGAATTTTACCGTAAATCATTTTATTCTTGCTTTTCCTATGTGTCACACCGAATCCCTGAAATTACAGATGATTTATACAAAATTGACCGAGCACTTTGTGCCGGTTTTGGCTGGGAAGTTGGTCCGTTCCAGATGTGGGATGCTTTAGATGTAGAAAAAACACTTTCCAAAATGGAAGAAGCCGGTTTTAAAGCTGCCGACTGGATATATGATATGGTCAAAGCCGGAAACACCTCTTTCTACACTACTGAAAACGGAACCTTAAATCACTACAACATTCCAACAAAAATACAGGAAAAGGTTTCGGGAATGGAAAATTTTATCATCTTGGATCATATCAGAGAAAATAATTCGGTTTGGAAAAATTCAGGATGTAATTTAACTGATATTGGGGATGGTATTGTGAACCTGGAATGGAATACAAAAATGAATTCTATTGGAGGAGAAGTGTTGGAAGGAATTCAAAAATCCATTGAAATTTCAGAAAAGAATTACAAAGGGTTAGTAATAGCAAACCAAGGAACAAACTTTTCTGTGGGAGCAAATATCGCTATGATTTTTATGATGGCCATTGAGCAAGAATATGAAGAAATTGATTTTGCAGTGCGTGCTTTCCAAAACACAACTGGAAGAATCCGTAATTCTTCTATTCCTGTGGTGGTTGCTACTCATGGCATGACTTTAGGAGGGGGTTGTGAAATTGCCCTACATGCCGACCACGTTCAAGCTTCAGCAGAAACTTATATTGGCTTGGTGGAAATGGGAGTTGGCGTTATTCCTGGTGGTGGTGGAACCAAAGAAATGGCAAAAAGAGCTTCTGACGCTTATTTTTCAGGAGATATACAGTTACCAACTTTAAAAGAAAGGTATCTAAATATTGGTATGGCAAAAGTTGCAACCTCAGCACAGGAAGCAATTGAGTTAGATTTACTTCTTAAAAATAGAGATAAAGTCACCGTAGGACTCAACAATCTCATCACTGATGCAAAAGCAGCAGCACTAAACTTAGCCAACAAAGGATATACTCAACCTATTGCTGAGAAAATAAAAGTTTTAGGCAAAGATGGTTTGGGAATGTTCATGGTGGGCGCACATTCTATGCATGCAGCAGGATACATTACGGAACATGAAAAATTAATGTCCGAAAAGTTAGCTTACGTAATTTGTGGAGGTGATTTATCCGCTCCTACTTTAGTTTCTGAACAATATTTATTAGACCTGGAAAGAGAGGCATTCTTGTCCCTTTGTGGAGAAAGAAAAACATTAGAAAGAATTGAACATATGTTAAAAAAAGGAAAACCATTAAGAAATTAAGAATATGAACACAGCATATATAGTAGCAGGATATCGATCGGCAGTAGGAAAATCAGGGAAAGGAGTTTTTAAATTTACTAGACCGGATGATTTAGCGGCAGATGTCATCAAACATTTAGTAGCTTCAGTACCTGAATTAGATAAAGAAAAAATTGATGATGTAATTTGCGGTAATGCAACGCCTGAAGCAGAGCAGGGATTAAATATTGGTAGAATGATTTCCTTAATGGGATTAGATGTCATAAAAGTTCCTGGAATGACCGTGAATAGATATTGCTCATCAGGATTAGAGAGTATTGCTATTGCCAATGCAAAAATACAAAGCGGCATGGCCGAATGCATTATTGCAGGTGGTGTAGAGTGCATGTCCCCTATTCCATTTGGGGGATGGAGAATTATCCCTAATTATGATGTTGCAAAAAATAATTCTGATTGGTATTGGAACATGGGACTTACAGCTGAAGCAGTAGCTGATAAATGGAACATCAGTAGAGCAGACCAAGATGAATTTGCTTTTAACTCTCACCAAAAAGCATTAAACGCTATTGAAAAGGGATATTTTAAAAGTGGAATTGTACCTATTACAGTAAAAGAGACTTACCTAGACAAAAACGAAAAAAGACAACAACAAAAATACATTGTAGATACAGATGAAGGACCAAGAGAAGGAGGGTCGGTGGAATTATTGAACAAATTAAGACCGGTATTTACACAAGAAGGATGTGTAACTGCAGGAAATGCATCTCAAACTTCTGATGGGGCAGCTTTTATTTTACTCATGTCAGAAAAAATGGTTAATGAATTAGGCTTAAAACCTATTGCAAAATTATTGAGTTATTCGGTAGCAGGGGTTGAACCGAAATACATGGGAATAGGGCCAATAGAAGCAATACCAATGGCGCTTGAAAAAGCAGAATTAAAACTAGAAGATATTGAACAAATTGAATTGAATGAAGCCTTTGCCTGTCAATCCTTAGCGGTTATCCGTGAATTAGGGTTAAACCCAGATATTGTAAATGTAAATGGAGGCGCAATTGCATTAGGTCATCCACTTGGTTGTACTGGAGGAAAACTAACAGTTCAATTAATAAACGAAATGAAAAGAAGAAATCAAAAATACGGAATGGTAAGCATGTGTGTTGGTGCAGGACAAGGTGCTGCTGGCATATTTGAAATCTTATAAAACAAATAAACCAAAATTAAAAAATGAATAAAAAGTACATAGTAGATCTATCAGAAGTGCAATTAAGTGATCTTGAATTAGTAGGAGGAAAAAATGCCTCTTTAGGAGAGATGATTCAAAACCTAGGTAAATTAGGAGTAAATATTCCTGGAGGATTTGCGCTTACTGTGGAGGCTTATTGGGAATTTATAAACTTTAATAAATTGAATAAAAAAATTCGATCTCTTATTAAAAAAATGAAAAAAGATGATTTAGTTTCCTTAAGAAGAACTGGCTTAGAAATCAGGCAAATCATCAGAAATGGTGAGTGGCCTGAAGATTTGAGAGAAGAAATTAAAGAACGATATCATCTTCTTTCTCAAGAATATGGGCAGGAAATTACGGATGTGGCTGTTCGCTCTTCCGCAACTGCTGAAGATTTACCTGACGCATCTTTTGCAGGGCAACAGGAAACTTATTTGAATGTAAGAGGGCCAGAGCAAATTCTTACCTCTGTCAGAAATTGTTTTGCTTCCTTGTTTACTGACAGAGCAATTTCCTACCGTGATAATTTTGGTTTTGATCATTTTGATGTAGGACTTTCCGTTTGTGTACAAAAAATGGTGCGTTCAGATTTAGCATCTTCAGGAGTTGCCTTTTCCTTAGATACGGAAAGTGGATTTAAAGATGTAGTGTTGATTAATGGATCATACGGACTGGGAGAGAGTGTAGTACAAGGAATAGTTTCTCCAGATGAATTCTTGATTTTTAAACCTACATTAAAAGATGGATTCTCGGCTATTATAGAAAAGAAATTAGGGAAGAAAGAGAATAAAATTATATATTCTACTGACCCAGGACAATTGGTAAAAACCGTTCATGTTGGGAATACACAACAAGATGAATTCTGTATTTCTGATAAACAAGCCATTCAATTATCAAAGTGGGTTTGCATTATTGAAGATTACTATACTAAGCTAAAAGGATATTGGTGCCCAATGGATACTGAATGGGCTGTGGACGGACTTACAGGAAAATTATTTATCGTTCAAGCCAGGCCAGAAACCATCCATTCCAGAAAAAAAGACAATGATTTAGTAGAATATAAAATTGATAATTCTGAAAACCCAACAGTACGATTAACAGGAATTGCAGTGGGTGATAAAATCGATCAAGGGAAAGTGCAGAAAATGTATTCTCTAGATGGCAGAGATGGAACTTTTGATGGTTCTAACTTTAAGGAAGGAGATATTTTGGTTACTGAAATGACCGATCCAGATTGGGAGCCAATCATGAAAAAAGCATCTGCAATTATTACTAATAAAGGAGGGAGAACTTGCCATGCAGCAATTGTTGCTCGTGAGATGGGAGTGCCTGCAATAGTAGGAACAGAAAACGGAACAGAAGTCCTTTTTAATGGAGAAGAATTCACAGTTTCCTGTGCAGAAGGAGATGTTGGAAAAGTATATGAAGGGATAGTTCCTTTCAAATTGAAAAAGACAAAATTGGATAATTTACCGCAAACCAAAACTCCAATTATGTTGAATGTAGCTTCTCCTGATTTAGCCTTCAAATTTGCACAAATCCCTAATGCCGGAGTTGGACTTGCTAGAGAAGAGTTTATCATCAATAACTATATACAAGCCCATCCTTTAGCTCTTTTGGAACACAAGGAATTAGGAGATGAGCAGCTTTCAGAAAAAATACGAGTACTGACAAGGGGGTTTGAAGATGAAGAAACGTTTTTCATCAAACGACTTTCGTATGGAGTGGCGAAAATTGCATCAGCATTTTACCCAAAACAAGCTATTGTAAGACTTTCTGATTTTAAATCAAACGAATATTACAACTTGTTGGGAGGAAGTTATTTTGAGCCAACTGAAGAAAACCCTATGATAGGCTGGAGAGGGGCTTCTCGTTATTATTCCGAGCAATATGAGTGCGCTTTTGGCATGGAATGTAAGGCTATCAAAAGAGTTAGGGAGAAAATGGGACTTACAAATGTTACCATTATGATTCCATTTTGCAGAACTGTTGAAGAGTTAAAGAAAGTGTACAAAGTGATGAAAAAGTATGGTTTGGAAAGAGGAAAAGATGAACTACAAGTCTACTTAATGGCAGAGTTACCTTCTAATATTTTAATGGCAGAAGAATTTGCTCAGCACATTGATGGCTTCTCTATCGGTTCAAATGATTTAACCCAACTTACTTTAGGATTGGATAGAGATTCATCCTTAGTGTCCCACATTTATGATGAGAGAAATCCTGCTGTAAAACGATCTATTTCAAACTTGATAAAAGTTGCAAAAAAGACAAAAACAAAAGTTGGAATTTGCGGACAAGGACCATCCGATTATCCAGATTTTGCACAATTCTTAGTAGAGGAAGGAATCGATACCATTTCAGTAACTCCAGATTCTATGTTAAAGACAATAAAAGCAATAGCGAAAATAGAAAACAAAAAATAAAGACATGATAAAAGGAGGAGAATTTTTAATAATAGACCAAGAAGCAAATGACATCTTTATTCCTGAAGATTTTGCAGAAGAACAGTTAATGATGGCTTCTGCAACTACTGAGTTTGTAGAAAAAGAATTAGATCCTCATAGAGAGAGGTTTGAGAAAAAAGATTACAAACTTACTGAGGACTGTATGAAAAAAGCAGGAGAATTAGGTTTGTTAGGTATTAGTGTTCCGGAAGAATATGGAGGAATGGGAATGCCTTTTAACACTTCTGTATTAATTTGTGATCGAATTAGTGGTGCAAATGGCTCCTTTTCAACTGCATTTGGTGCTCATACCGGAATTGGAACTTTACCAATTTTACTCTATGGAGATCGTGAACAAAGAGAAAAATACTTACCTAAATTAGCCACAGGAGAATGGATGAGCTGTTATTGTTTAACAGAACCTGGAGCCGGTTCAGACGCAAACTCAGGAAAAACAAAAGCCGTACTAACAGAAGATGGCAAACATTATCTTATTTCAGGGCAAAAAATGTGGATTTCTAATGCTGGATTTGCTGATGTATTTATCGTTTTTGCTCGGATAGAAGATGACAAAAACATTACTGGTTTCATCTTAGAAAGATCAATGGAAGGAATCACTTTTGGGGAAGAAGAACATAAATTAGGACTTAACTCCTCTTCTACTCGTCAAGTGTTTTTTAATGATGTGGAAGTTCCGATAGAGTTGATGTTAGGAGGAAGAGGTAATGGATTTAAAATTGCCATGAATGCCTTAAATGTTGGGAGAATTAAACTCTCAGCAGCAGTATTGGATGCGTGTAGAAGGGTAATTACACTTTCTGCGACTTATGCAAATGAGCGTGTTCAATTTGGAGTTCCTATAGCAAAATTTGGAGCAATAAAACACAAATTAGCAGATATGGCTGTTAGAACTTATGCAATTGAATCAGCAACTTATAGGTCTGGAAATGAAATTGAAAAGAATATAGAGCGATTAGAAAGTGAAGGTGTTGATCGCCAAGAAGCACATCTTAAAGGAATAGAGGAATATGCTATTGAATGTTCTATTGTAAAAGTTTTAGGTTCAGAGACCATTCAGTATTGTTCGGATGAGGGAATTCAAATTTATGGAGGTATGGGGTATTCTACTGATGCGCCTATGGAAGCAGCTTACCGTGATGCCAGAATTGCCCGAATTTATGAAGGAACTAACGAAATCAACAGAATGTTATTGGTTGGTATGATTCTGAAAAAAGCAATGAAAGGAGAGTTGGATATTATGACACCCGCCATGAAAGTTGCATCAGACTTAATGAGTATTCCTTCTTTTGACAAACCAGATGATAGCGTACTTTTTGCAGTAGAAAAAGAACATCTGAATAAATTGAAAAAATCTATCTTGATGATTGCAGGAAAGGCTGCTCAACATTTTGCTATAGATATTGAAAAAGAACAAGAAGTTCTGATGAACTTAGCAGATATGGTAATAGATGTTTATACAGCTGAGTCTGGATTATTAAGAGCAGAAAAACTATCACTTAAAAATGGTGCAGAAGCTACCCAGCATCAAATTACAATGAGTAAATTATTCTTGTATTCTGCAATTAAAAATTGCCAAAAAGCTGGAGAAGAAGTTATCTTATCCTTTACAGAAGGAGATGAACAAAGAATATTGTTGATGGGACTTAAGAGATTTACTAAAGGATACGCCATCAACCCTAAAGAATTAAGAAGAGAAATAGCAGCTAAATTAATTGAAGAGAACAAATATTGCTTTTAGTATATTTGACGAATGAATTTTACAACATTTAAGTTCGGAAACGAACTTCAAGAAGGGCTTGACGGGATGGGATTTGAAAAGGCCACCCCTATACAAGAACAAGCAATACCCATAATACAAGATGGAAAAGATTTAATTGCCTGCGCACAAACAGGAACAGGAAAAACAGCTGCTTTTGTTTTGCCAATTTTAGATAAACTCACAAAAGTAAACCAAACTAATAAAGTAAAAGTAATTATTGTTGCGCCAACTAGAGAGCTAGCTAAGCAAATTGATATGGAAATTGAAGGATTTTCTTACTTTACCAATTCATCTTCCTACCCTATTTATGGTGGCGGAACAGGCCCTGAATTTGAGAATCAAAAACAAGCTTTAGTAAAAGGAACGGATATTATTATTTGTACTCCAGGAAGATTGTTAGCACACTTAAAATTTGATTATTTTGACACTTCTGAAGTAGAACATTTTATATTAGATGAGGCGGATAGAATGTTAGATATGGGCTTTTATGATGATATCATGACCATTGCTAAACGCTTACCTGAAAAAAGACAAAACCTATTGTTTTCTGCAACTATGCCCCCAAAAATCAGAACCCTAGCCAATAAATTATTGACGAATCCTGAAAGTATTAGTTTGGCTATTTCCAAACCAGCTGCAGGAATTACTCAATCGGCTTATATGGTGCATGACAGTCAAAAAGTACATTTAGTAAGAGAACTTTTAAAGGCAAAAGGAAAAGATTTGAGTCATGTGCTGATTTTTGCTTCTAGCATCAAGAGTGTAAGAGAAATAAAAAAAACACTTAATAAAGCAGGCATGAGAGCTTCTGAAATGCATTCTGGATTAGATCAAAGCGAAAGAGAAGACACCATCCGAGATTTTAAAAACAAAAAGATAAGAATATTGGTTGCGACCGATATTTTATCCAGGGGTATTGATATTAAAGAAATAGAATTGGTAATCAACTATGAAGTGCCTCATGATGCAGAAGACTATGTACACCGCATTGGAAGAACAGCAAGAGCTGACAGGACTGGAGAAGCCATTACTTTTATCAATCAGAAACAAGTCCGTAACTTTAAGGATATTGAAAAACTGATTGAAAAAGAAGTTCCAAAATTAGAATTGCCTAAGAGTTTTGAAAAAGCACCTGAATATACAATAGCGCCAAAAAACAAGAAGACTAGTAAAAATTCTTGGAGAAAAAAACGAAATAAGTAATGTTATTTAATTCCATAGAATTTGCAATATTTTTACCTATTGTTTTTATTTTATATTGGTTTGCTACTAATAAAAACCTCAAATTACAAAACCTACTTTTATTAGGTGCTAGTTATTTTTTCTATGCTTGGTGGGATTGGCGCTTTCTTTCACTTATAGTGTTTAGCTCAACTATTGATTATCTAGTTGGTTTAAAATTATCAAGCACTACAAATGAAAGTAACCGAAAAGATTTATTGCTTACTAGCATTTTTGTAAATATTGGATTTTTAGGATTCTTCAAATATTTCAATTTTTTTAGTGAAAGTTTTGCTCAGGCCTTTACCCTTTTTGGTCAACCGTTTGAAGCATCAAGATTAAATATTATTTTACCTGTAGGTATTAGCTTTTACACCTTTCAGACACTAAGCTATTCTATTGATGTATATAAAAGAAAGATGGCTCCCACCAAAGATATTATTGCCTTTTTCTCCTTTGTTAGTTTTTTTCCTCAATTAGTTGCTGGGCCAATTGAAAGAGCAGCTAACTTATTGCCTCAATTTTATAAAAAACGAAATTTTGATTACCTAAAAGCAGTTGACGGCTTAAAACAAATTTTATGGGGATTATTTAAAAAAGTAGTAATTGCTGATAATTGCGCTATTATAGTCAATGATATTTTTGCAAATTATACAATCTATTCTGGTAGTACTTTAATACTTGGAGCTATCTTTTTTGCTTTTCAAATTTATGGGGATTTTTCAGGTTATTCTGATATTGCTATAGGAACAGCCAGATTGTTTGGCTTTAACATAATGCAAAACTTTGCTTTTCCTTATTTCTCAAGAGATATTGCAGAGTTTTGGAGAAGATGGCATATTTCATTATCCACTTGGTTCCGTGATTATTTATACATACCACTTGGAGGAAGCAGAGGAAGTATTAATAAAAAAATCAGAAATATATTTATTATTTTTATAGTAAGCGGATTTTGGCATGGTGCAAACTGGACATTTATTATTTGGGGAGCACTAAATGCACTCTATTTTTTACCTCTATTTTTATTAAACAAAAACAGAAACAACTTAAATATAGCAGCTGAAGGAAAAATAATACCGACTATAAATGAGGTGATTAATATTACGCTTACATTTTCAATAACAGTCTTTGCATGGATATTTTTTCGTGCTGAAAGTGTAACCCACGCATTTTCATTTATAAAACATCTGGTAAATAATTTATATATTGAAATCCCAAAAATATTAGTTGTAGGAAAGTGGCATTTATTCATTACATGTATCTTAATACTGATTTTTACAACTATAGAATGGATGGGTCGTGAAGGACAATATGCAATAGAAAAATACAGTAGTAATTGGAATAGAGTGAGTAAATGGCTTTTTTACTACCTTATACTAATCTCTATTTTTATATACAGTACAAATCAACAGGAATTTATTTACTTCCAATTTTAATGAAATCATTTTTTAAAAAAATATTGTTCTTTATTTTTCCGCTTTTTGTTGCTGCAATAATGATGGATTTATATTTAGTAAATATGAATTCTTTATATAAAGAGAAAGCAAGTGGGCTGCTGGATCATGCTAACGAAATTGAAATATTAATTCTAGGTAATTCTCACGCTACTTACGGAGTGGACCCTAGCGGTTTTTCAACTTTTGCTTTTAATATTGCTAATGTTGGTCAGTCTATTTATTTTGATAAGGAATTAACCTTGCAAAATCTAAATAAACTGAAAAAATTAAAATATGTTTTAATTAGTTTAGATTATCATTCACTTTATTTTTCAAGGCAAAGAGGAGAAAGGAATATTTGGTCTTACTATGGGAATGGCATAAAATATCCTACTGATAACTATAAAAAAGCTGATATTTCCCCTTTTCTTTTTGGGTATGACCCAAAAGTCTCATTTTCATTAGTCAAAAAGAATATTTTAAATAAATGGGAATTCAGAAATGAAGACTATTTTATTGATTATGATGTAGAACTTGGAGTATCGCTTACAGATACTACTATGAAAGGATACATCTCATTTTCAGGAACAGAAGAATTTGTTTTTAATAACGAATATTATATAAATAGAATTAAAGGATTTGATAATTTAATTAACTGCTCAACTGAAAAAGAATTAGTATTAAATGAATTAGGTCAACTAATCTCTACATTACAGAGTAATGGAATAAAACCAATCTTTTTTTCTACACCTACTTTCAAGGAGTATAATACTTTCTTAGACTCAAGTATTATTAATGATAACTTGATTGATTCCAAAAATTTATGCAAAAGATACAATATTGAATTTTTTGATTACTCTATCAATCATGATTTTATTAAGGACGAGTTCTTTAACCCTGATCACTTAAACAAAAAAGGAGCTGCAAGGTTTAGTAAAATGCTTGACTCAAGATTAAAATTATATAATAATTAATCTACCTTTCTAAAACAGGAGCGTGATGTTCTTTTATTCTGGCATCAATAATTGGAAGGGAGCAAGAAAAATGTTTATTGCTATACTTGGCATTTAAGCCATAAATATCATTTGCAGGATTAGAACGCGTGAAAGTAACCCACAACCAATTAGGAAAATTCTTACTTGTAAGAGTAGCATCATCAACTAATGTTATAAGTGCTATCCCATCCAAATTCTGTTTTTCTAAACTAGAAATCAAATCTTTTATTTCCCCTTTTCCTTCTACAACTAAGTTTCCATTATTCGCTAATTTAGGATTAGAAAATCCTAATGGTAATTCTATTTTAGGTGCAATTTCAGATAACTTTCTTTTTATTTCTCCAGCAGCTGCAATTACTACTTTTGAGCCTTCATTCAGTCCATCTCCACTATAGTCTAGAGTATCTATTGTTGTTTTGGTTTGAAAATGCAAATCTCTTTTCCAATCTACTCTTTCTAAAAAGTGTGTAAAGAATTCCCTCTCATCATTTACATTGGGAGAATTCACATCATCACAGATAAATATATATTTCGCTAAGGACATTTGCCCTGTTCCTAGAATGTGATTGGCAATAGTCAACAATTCTTGGGGTTGTTTAGTTGGGTTATAAGGAGTATATCGTTCACTACCCACAGCTAATAACAGTGGATGAACGCCTGCTGCATCTACAGCATTTACGGCTTTCAATCCTGGAATTTCTTTTTCAATTGCCTTCCCGCTAATCTCATGAATAAGTGCTCCAAACTGAGAGTCCTCTTGTGGAGGACGGCCCACTACTGTAAAAGGCCAAATGGCATTTTCTTTAGCATACACTTTATGAATCTTCAAAACTGGGAAATCATGTTTCAAACTATAGTAACCTAAATGATCTCCAAAAGGGCCTTCAGGCTTTTTTTCATTAGGATGTATCTCACCACAAATTACAAAATCAGCA
>Ga0310121_10004172_pt1 | contig 12873 bp, 12 predicted proteins | sample CB27_Tmax_986_MG_FD_203504 | JGI IMG/M metagenome (GOLD analysis project Ga0310121, IMG submission 203504) | Marine microbial communities from Western Arctic Ocean, Canada - CB27_Tmax_986 | ecosystem: Environmental > Aquatic > Marine > Oceanic | place: Canada: Western Arctic Ocean | collected... | reverse complement strand
ACGCCCGAAACTGGTGTATCTGTCGTGGCCTCCTCACTCAGGGTTACACCGCCAAGTCCGGATCCCCGGGTAGGTCTAGAAGCCGGGCTCTTTGACGCCGCAGAGGCCATTTGGAACCTGCGTGTCTTATCAAGCACGCCGCCTGAGGAGCCCTTCGTCGGTGCCACGAATTCGGACCTGGCTTTTATAGGGGAGTACGCTATCCAGGGCAACTATAGTGGCGTTCAAGTGTGGAATATCGAGGATCCGAGCCGCCCCGTATCCGTCGTCACTTACGTCTGTCCTGCATCGCAGAGTGACGTCTCCGTCTACAGGAATCTGCTCTTCGTTTCGGGTGAGGGTATGGGCGGCCGACTCGACTGCGGAACGGAGGGTGTCTCCGAAGCGGTCAGCCATGATCGACTGCGGGGCATACGGATCTTCGACATTACCGACATCCGAAACCCGGAGTACTTAACCAATGTGCAGACCTGTCGAGGCTCCCACACCCATACCCTATTGGAGGATCCAAACGACAGTGACAACGTCTATATCTACGTGTCCGGATCCGCGCCCGTAAGACCTTCTGAGGAGCTGCCTGGCTGCTCCGGAGTACCGTTGAGTCAGGATCCGAACTCAGCTCTATTCAGGATAGAGGTGATCCGGGTACCTCTCGACAATCCGGAGGAAGCCGCGATCGTAAGCTCGCCCCGGATCTTCAACGACCTCCTGCCTCCGGCCACACATGGCTTGGCACCTGAGGACATTGCCGCAATCCAGGAAGCGCGGGACGGAGGAGCGTTCATCGTCGACAATGGAGGTCAACCAGAGGTGCTTCCCGACCGTTTCGTCCAACAGGGGCTGGCTAGCTTCGTTGCCGCCCGGGGTGGTTCGGGAGTCCCAACCGCTGCCGACAGTGCCGCGTTCCGTGACTTTCTCCTGACGCTACCGGCGATGGACAGTCCAACTCTTGGCCCTACCCAATGCCACGACATCACGGTATACCCGGAGATCGGGTTGGCTGGCGGGGCTTGCGGAGGGTATGGGCTACTACTCGATATCCGGAACCCCATTGATCCGAAGCGGCTTAGCGCCGTAGCAGACTCGAATTTTGCTTACTGGCACTCCGCCACATTCAATAATGACGGAACGAAAGTCCTCTTCACTGACGAGTGGGGCGGGGGAGGGGGGCCGAAGTGCCGAGCCAGCGATCCCAGGGAGTGGGGTGCGAATGCTATCTTCACCGTCAACGGTGAGGATATGGAGTTCCAGTCATACTACAAGTTGCCCGCGCCCCAGACATCCCTTGAGAACTGCGTTGCCCATAATGGCTCGCTGATTCCGATCCCTGGCCGAGACGTCATGGCCCAATCTTGGTATCAGGGCGGCATTTCGCTCTTCGACTGGACCGATCCCAGAAACCCGGTAGAAATCGCCTTCCACGATCGAGGTCCCTCCGATGCGACTCGCATGCGCCTCGGAGGAAGCTGGTCGATCTACTGGTACAACGGTGTGCTCGTAAGCTCAGAGATCTCAAGAGGACTCGACATCTTCGAACTTACGCCGAGCGACGTGCTGTCACAAAACGAGATCGACGCCGCCAAGTCGATTCATCTCGACTATTTGAACTCGCAGGGGCAGCCCAAATTCGTGTGGCCTTACACATTCGTTTTGGCGGGTGCATATGTGGATCAGATCGAGCGCTCGCGCTCGATGGGGTCGGCATGGATCTCAGAAGTTCGCGAGGTGCTGGCCACTGCAGAGGGAGTGTCTGGTTCGGCCCGGAGCACCGCATTAACATCGCTTGCCACAGAACTGGAGGGAGAAGCAGGGCGGTTTAGGGGCGCGCCCAAAGTACGGGTATTGATCGAGGCGCTCCGGGGACTTGCGATGTCTGAATCATGAACTACCAGCAAGAGTGCGGGCGAGCGGAGGCATAGGAAAAGGTGCATAATCATCCGATGAAGACACCGACAGTCATTGGCACGCTGGCGATCGGCATGTTGTGGCTGGTAGCCGGAACAGAACAAACTCAAGACTGCGATTCGGATGGCGAGGTTCGGTTTCTGTGTGGGCCGGTTAGCCCAGAAGATCTCGCGCCCGTCCCACAGTCCCCTTGGGTCGTCGTGTCGAGCATGGTTGATGAAGGACACCTCTATCTGGCGGATACCCGTGACTACACGTCCACCATTCTCTTTCCAACCGTCACGTCTCGATTTCGACACGACACCATGACCTATGGCAGTTGTCCGGGCCCCGTGTCGCGGGAGTTCAGGCCACACGGCCTCAATCTGCGCCCCGGTGAAAATGGGCGCCACACCCTTTATGTCGTTGGCCATGGAGGTCGGGAAGCGATTGAAGTCTTCGAGCTCGCTATGGGCGCTGCCGTCCCCATCCTCACCTGGGTGGGATGCGCCGTGGCGCCAGATGCCCTTTCTCTGAATTCCGTGGTAGCTCTTCCGGAAGGTGGCTTCGCGGCAACGAGTCCTCGAACGGGCGACGTGTGGGAATGGAGTCCACATGCTGAGTGGAGTCGCGTGCCCGGCAGCGAGGGGATCGGTCCGAACGGACTGGAGATCTCTCGAGATGGTCGGTGGTTTTATGTCGGTGGCTATGGAAGCCAGTCGTTGATCCGCTTGTCACGTGGACGGATGCCGGTCCAGACAGACGCCGTGGAGGTCGGGTTTCATATCGACAACGTCCGGTGGGGACCCGGAGAAACGTTGCTTGCCGCCGGTCATGTCGGGCCAACGCGAGCGGCGATCGGGGAATGCATCGGCCAGAGGCAGTGCGATGGGGTGACATCGCGGGTTGCGCGGGTTGATTTGCAGAGCCTCACCGCTGATGAAGTAGTACGCTATCCTTCGAATGACCTCTTAATACTTGGCACCGTCGCCATTCAGGTTGGGGACGAAATATGGGTTGGCGGGGTCGCCGGAGGTAACAGGATTGCTCGCTTTCCAGCCCCGGTCCGATAAAGGCAACCATGTCCCTAGATCCCGGACCCAGGTCCACCCTGGTCGGCTAAGCGCTAAGGTCAACGAAGTTGGGGCCGAAAAGAACTACCCTGTTGCGGATCCACGCCTGCCTTCGCGTGTTCGCGGAAGACATAGTGATCCTCGTCTCTCCAAGACGTAAGGTGTCAGGTGCCCTTAAAGACACCCGAGAGGGGAGGAACCCGACACAGGAGGGCGAGGCCCAGAAGCGCTTTGCTTTCAAGACGCCGGGCATCCTGATTCTGGGAATAGCACTCGCTGGGTGCAGGGGAACGCCTCCTGCGACACTCGGCGTAGCTGACGGAAAGTTGGCCCCTTGTCCTCCTACCCCAAACTGCGTACACACGACCGACGGCGTGCCGGAAGGCATGCATCGCATCGCGCTCGATCCCCAGGCGACGTACGCGTGGGAGAAAGTCCAGGACGTCGTCGCGCAGATGCCGCGTACGATGATCATCACCTCTACTGACAGCTATCTGCATGCCGAAGAGACCAGCCGGATCTTCCGATACGTCGACGATCTGGAGCTCTTCTGGCTACCCGACGAAGGCTCAGAGCTGGTCGTACGGTCGGCGTCACGTCTGGGAAGGGGAGACCTGGGTGTGAATAGGAGGCGGGTGGAGCGATTCAGAAGGGCCTTGCGAGACGCAGGTGTACTGGTCGTAGAGGAGCCGGGCTGACCCCTACCAGGCCCGGTCCAGTTTTCCTGACTGTGATCACCGCACGCGGGATCTTCGCGTTATCACTACCAGGGTAGCCAACTCATCATTGTCTGCCGGCATCCCGAACGGTCCATGGCGGACAATATGACTGATATGACACTTGAGTTCCCCCATCCACCACCTAAACCCGAACGATCCTGCTAACAACCCATCCTCCCGTCCGCAGTCATCGGACAATAGTGAACCTCTGAATCCTCGCGCCCCGGTTTTCGGTGACATATACGCTTCCCTCTGAGTCCACGGCGATGCCGTGAGCCTGATCAAATTGACCCGGGGAATGCCCTACGCCACCGCCAAAAGTCGACAGGGTACGTCCAGTCTGCCTATCGATGATTTGAATTCGGTCGTTGTCTTGGTTGACAACGTATATTCGCTCTTGGTTGGGATCTCGAGAAAGGGCCAGCGACGTAGCCGCCCCGGCCTCACGCCTCGTTTCACCATCTACCAGTGGCGTGTATGGTTGCCACGGCACTTCGATGTTCCTGATGAAACTGCCACTTTGATCATATACCTGTATCCTAGAGTTTTCACGATTGCACACGTAGATAAAGCCATCGCTCGCTCCTGCCATACAGTGGACCGTCTCCATTCCCTCAGGCTGCCACTGGCGGAGAAAGCGCCCCTCGCGATCCATCACTGCGATGCGCCTGTTCGTCCCTCGTCCCTCTCCGTCGGCTACGTAGACATCTCCGTTCTCAGGATCCACGTAGACGCTAGCTGGCGTGAAAAACCGCGCTGCGTCTGAATTCAGACCTGTTCCGCTGATCGTACCATCCGAGGAATCAAGCACACCCTTGGTTCCGATCTGAAACAGGAGATTACCGTCATGAGAGTATTTCTGTACCATGCCGGACGGCGCACTGGCAATCCACACATTGTTGTCTGCATCGAAATGACAGCCGTGCAGGCGAGGGTCCAGCAATTCTGGGTCGCCCCACGAGTTGACCACGTTGCCAGCCACGTCAAACTCAATGATAGATGGAGCTAGGGATCCGGAGTTCAATTCCTCTGGAAGCACATTTTGGCGATTGAGGATAAACACGTGATCCTGCGCGTCTACACATACGTCCGCCAACCCTCCAAGAATCCAACTGTCCGGAAGGGGTTTCGGCCAGAATCGGTCGACCTCGTATTGTGGTACGTTCAATTGTGCATGTAACGCCGGCCCAAAGACCATGATCATCAGCATGACGCATGCACGCCATCCGACGAAACGCCTTCTCTTACTTGCCATATAAGCTTCCTCGCGTCTGCTCTTTACTGGGTGAGGATCCGTCATCGTAATGAAAGAGTAAGGGAGGGAAGATCGTAAGCGCCAGGGAAATCCAGATCGACTTCCTTCTGCCCTCCACTCCAGGTCTCGATGTCGATCCAGGATACAACTGTTTGGGTCGAGTCATGTGATCTGGTCTATATTGGTAACTCTCAGAGGCATTGTGATGCCGTGCAAAGCTCTCTGTCCCTCCAATAGCCCAAATGATTTGACCGAAAAGGATTGATCTGCCCAGCTCGGGGCAACCCAGACAAGAGATCCTTCGCCCTCACGCAGTTGCTCAGGCGCGCCAGAGAGCAGGATGGGGGCACCGCTTACCATCGCGTTGAAGCTTCCAGCCTCTACCGGCCTGCTCTGGCATGTCCCAATAAGCTGTCATGCCATCGGCCGTGCGCAGCTCCAAGGACTCAACTTCGATTGCGGTCGCACCTGTCGTTATGGGACCGCACACAGTCACAAGTGCACCGGTCAACAGCCTTTCCTGGCTGCGCTGTCTCCGGTGATGTGCGTCACTTATCCATTGTTCAGACGCAGAATCGTAGCTGGTGCGAAATCCGTGCCCACGGAAAACACCCTGCCTGTGAGTCAGGGCTGGGGCGATGCCACGGAAACAGATTGGACAGCTGATCCCACTGAATAGGACACTGTAGCGAGCAGGAAGAGAGGGATCAGTCTCATTGGATACGGTAGATCCACATGCCTATTTGATCGGGAAGCCCTCCCCCTGACGGAGCTCTGATTCTGAGACTGGTCGGTGCGTGCGGGCTCGGTGGCTCCCACTCGAGGTAGGCCGTGGATCCGCCCCTGACGGAGTGGCCTCCAACCGGCTCCGCGGACGAGCTAGTATAGGGCTGAAGTCGACCCCATGGACTCGCAAAAAGATTAATAATTGGTGTTAGATCCCAGGAGGTAAGTGCTTTGGTATAACTGCCCTGATACACTCCGGCACGGCCATCAGAGTACAGGTTCAGGCCAAAGAGAGTCTGAATAAAGCCAATCCTCTCGGCACCGGTCGTCGTGACTAAGTTATCGTAGCCGGTCTGGGCAGAACTCGTCAGGTCGCGCATTAGGGCAGCCTCACCGCCGGTATAACCCGGACCATACCAATCTAGAATGAAACGGAGAAGCATGGATGGCACATCATAGACTTCCCTGACCGTGCACGGTCCAGTGTTACCATCGTCTTCATTGCCCAGCCATGAGCACTGCTCAGGGGCGTACTCCACCCTCCCTGAACTCGAGTATCCGAAGTAACGTCTCAGGCCAGGGGCCCACTTGTACCACCGGTCATTATAGCCTTCAATGAATTGTGTTCTACCTAGATTCTGCCCAGATCCTCCGTGGCCGAGGACCGCATTGCCCACAAGTTGTTCTGCCAGCGTGGCACCCCCCTCGATCTCCCATCGTGCCTTCCTTGCAGCACCGTGGTAATATCTCTGAGTGTTCTGCAGAATATGAGTCACTTCGTGTGCGATAAGTGCGGGTATTAAGTCGCTTACCTGCTCCTTGGTACGAACTTTTCCATGAACCCCCGCTGGATCTGGAGCGACACCATAGAACACTTCTGCTTGGTTACTAATGGGACAGGAACTCGTCGCCCAAAGATCGTAAGGGTTTACGAATCCGTTCCAAGTTTCTTTCTTGTTGACTTCCTTTGTGATGATCACACCGATCCGTCCCTCTCCATCCAGGCCCAGGGTGTCACTTGCCATGCCATTGATTGGGATTTCGTCCACCAAGGCGCCGAAGTAATTCGTGAGTGTGGGTAGGGTCGTGCCACTGAAGGTCGCATCCCAGGCACCGTATTCCGCCGCCGTGAAGGACTCTGTAAGCGGATTCGCTATGTCTTCCATGTAGATCGCGGAGGTGCCGATGTGTCGCACCACAGCACTTATCTGTGTATACGTGCCGTTGTAGCCCGGCCAACTGCTGGGCCGACAGAGATTTCCACTATCCCAAACCCGGATCGGTATGGTGTCCCCCACACTACGTACTGGTATCCCCAGTATGGCTGCTTCCATCGCAGCAGGCATGACTCGGGGATGTGTTTCTATCGAGGCTAAGCGATCCCTCGTCCGACGCTCTTCTTCCCAAAGGCGAGCCTCTGCTTCTGCTTGACCGATTCTAGCAGCTTCATACTCGGGATCTATCAACAGTTTCTGCGGAGGAGCGTGGGTGGCCGCCGGTTGATCGCCGACTGTGATGATCGGAGCTTCGAAGTGGACAATGTCCTCGCTCGCGATCAGCATATCAGGAGCCGCCTCAGCCTCTAGAGTGCTGCCCGCGAAGGCAGTCTGGATATAAGCAGTGAGTGAGGCCGGACTCTCCGAACTCGAAAACACACCTACAATATACTTTTCTGAGCCACTCCCGGCGTCGAGGTTGATACAGTCAGTCGAGGTCGTATAGACGCCGCCACCCACATTGAGATCCCAAATTGTTCTGTTTGGCTTCACTCCGACGGTTGCTGTAGTGCTTTCGTTCCCGACTGTCACCACTAGGTCTGTCATGCGCGACGGCTTACAGGCGAATGTCGGAACGATGACCGTAAGTTGTGTTGTGCTGGCCGACGTGATGGTCGTCGGTTGCGTATCAAGAGTGACCGAATTGCTCGACGGAGTTGCACTAAAACCTGTGCCGGTGATCGTGGCAGCCCCACCCTCAGTCCAGGTAACCGTGATCGGGTCTACGGATAGTCCGCCCTGAGTGACCGTGATTTCAGCCGTCGCACTGATTGCACCTGAGGCAGCCGTGATCGTGGCTGTTCCGTTCCCGACTGCCGTGACCAGACCAGCTGACGAAACTGTGGCTACGGTGGTATCCGATGTAGACCAGCCGAGAGCGACAGCACTGATCTCGTTGCCGTTCTCGTCCTTGACCGTAGCGGAAAGCTGACTCGTATTACTCAGCGATGTTAAGGTGAGCAGTGTATGCGATAGCTCAATAGTCGCTACCAATTGAGCGACAGTCACCGCTGCGGTTGCGGTGGCTGTACCAGACGTTGTCGTGATCCTGGCAGAGCCATTGCCTACCGAGGTGACCAGCCCAGATGATGAAACCGTCGCAACGTACGAAGCGTTTGTAGCCCATGCCACGCTGGCACCGCTCATCGTTGCGTCGTTCTGGTCTTTGACGGTAGCAGTGAGCTGCTGAGTTTGTCCAAAAGAGGCGAAGCTGAGGCTCGTAGGTGACATCGTGATCAAGGCCACGACGGGAGTCGGCTGAGCTGACGGGGTGGTAGGAGTAGTCCCAGCATCTCCACACGCTGCGAGTAGCAGCAGCACTGTTAGTCGGATGTACCGCATGTCCTAAAGATGCGTCCTTCCTCTCTACCCACGCTAGCGAAAGGGTGGCCAATAACACGGCCAGTAGGGTGCCGCCACCCTGTTCCACCGTACACAGCGCTTGAGCTATGCATAGTGTTTTACGCGCCCGACGACCTACCCCGGCTCAGTTATGGATCTCAGTGGGACGGGGCAGAATGAGGGGAAGTACCACCAAACTCGGTGGAGGATCATCCTGTAAAAAGAACTCTACTCCTCCTCGCTGTTATACCGAACAGGAGCAAGCCGTATGAAACCGAGCACTGCACAGATCAAATCCCTAAAGAGTCGGGATCCAATCTTGGGGGCGCTGATCAAGCGACTAGGCCCTTTCCCCGACCTGCCTTTCGGAGACTCGCGTAGCCCCTATTTCCATGTACTAGTGCGGTCCATCATCTATCAACAGCTAGCCACCAAGGCAGCGGCCACAATTTACAGACGTGTGAGGGCTCTCAGCCCCGGATCACGTTTCCCGACGCCGGATCAAATGCTCTCTCTTTCGGAAAAGCGGCTTCTCGAGGCCGGATTATCCCGGAGCAAGACCAAGGCCATCCGGGACTTGGCAGGGAAGATCCTACATGGAGAGTTGAATCTGAGGGGGATCGCTCGCCACGATGACGCCGAGGTCATGCGTCGTCTGACAACTGTTTGGGGGATCGGAGAATGGACGGCACAAATGTTCCTAATCTTCAAGCTTGGGAGGCTCGACGTCATGCCTGCAGGGGATCTTGGCATTCAGGAGGGCGTTCGCCTCCTGGATGGCTTGACGGAGCGCCCCACCCCGGAGGCACTCCTCGACAGGGCCAGGTGCTGGTGTCCCCTCCGCAGCGTCGCCGCCTGGTACCTCTGGAGGTTGGCGGACAACCTATGAGGGGATTTCAACTAGCAACTTATCGTAGGGTGAACAACAGCCCTTTCGTATTCTCACCCACCCCTCTCCCGCCACCTGAATAGCATTTCTCAAGAAGATATCTAGTTGGGATTGTCCTGGTACTAGCTGACAAACATCGGTGTCAGACTGTCAGTTACCGAAGACCTTCACCGGGGTGGAACTGCTAGTTTCCGGAGCCAATCCGACCTTATCTAGGGGTGCAAATCTGACTTACGGTCACAGGCACGATTATGGGCAACCGTAGTCCGAGGTAGAAATGGTTGTACTGTCTCGCTTACGGGGGAAGGGGGAGGCTGAGCCCAAACGTAATGCACATATGCGATAAATGGTCAGTTCTGGTTAAAACCTGAACCACAAACCAGAGTTCAGTCTTGTCGCTCGCTCTTGGGTAGTGAGCCTGTCCCGTACTCCTCCAACCATTTCGCTACCTTCGCCGGGCCTCCTTTCGGGCCAATCAGATAGGGAGTATCTCCTGTGAGATTGATGGATACGCCCGTCTCGTGAAGCAAATCCCCTAACTTTTCCAGCTGAACCTTCAATTGGTGATCCCTTGACCCAAACTTCTTCGTCTTCGCCTCGACTCGTAACTTCATCGCCACCTCTAACGAGAGGGGAATACGAACAGTATCCGAACCGTGAGGACTCGAAGATCTCGTTGCAAAGCTCCTGTGCCCACTGGAATCAAGCCATTCATAGAATCGAGAGGCAGGCATGCTAATCCCCTTCGTCACCAGGGGTGGGAAAGCGCATAGCCTTTTCTCCTTATCTACACTGTTGGAGGCCCCATCGTAGTTGGCTCTCCTGCTTAATGCCAGAGAGAATTAGTCTCCCAGTATTCTCTTCCCCTTTGCTTCCCGAATAGGTTGCGCATTTGAGAGGGGCAGGGCAGCATGAGGATAAGAAATACTGGGAGCGAACACTTGGAAGTGACTGGGTCGACGGAACTGCGAGTTATAGAGTACGAACCGCGTCACGCGGTAGCATTTCGCGATCTGAATCTTTCCTGGATCGAAGAATACTTCGAGGTCGAGGAGGCAGATCACCAACTCCTCTTACATCCGGAAGAAGCGATCATACTCCCTGGGGGGGCGATCTTGGTGGCCGAGGACCCCACTGGTGTCCTCGGTGTCTGTGCTCTGCTGTATCTTTCTCCCGAACGCTACGAGATCTCTAAAATGGCCCTTCGCGCGGATGTCCGTGGGCGTGGCATTGGCCAGCATTTATTGGCAGAGACGATCGTGCATGCTCGCGGCCTGGGCGCGAAGCAGCTCTTTCTCATCTCCAACACTTCCCTTGAAGCAGCCATGGGACTCTATCGTAAGGTCGGATTCGTGGAGGTACCCCTCCCAGCCGATAACAAGTACGCTCGGGGCAACATCGCGATGGAGATGGATCTCTCGTAACTGAGCAGGATTTTGACCCCGGCCCACCAGCTTCCCCTTACAGGGTAGGACTCCTAGCGCATCTATTCATGACACAGGCTAAGAGGGCTGAAACTTCATACCGAATAAGGACTACACGTGGGTGCGCTCTGTACCGCCAGTGAAACGGTACTTCGGGTAAGGTTATTAGTGGGATAGTAACCCCCGAGTGGGGTTTATCCCCCTCTTTGAACAAGGACACCGCTTAACCTAAGAAACAGTGTTCTGCGCGTCCTATGGCATCGGACTGGTTGCGGTTCTGAGTGGGGCAGGGCAGAATCAAGGGAAGCACTATCCGACCGAATTGACAATCAGAGGAGAAAGTTATGATACGTTCGCGAATGATTATCTGGGCCTGTTGTGTGTCCGGCACCCTATTGCTCGGGGCCAACACGGCATCGGCCCAAGGAAGTGAATCCGCACCGGGCTCCTACGTGGCACCGGATGCCGAAGGGTTCATCATTGCTCATCCGGAAATAATCCATCCCCCCGAGGGCAGTCGGTCTGTAGTGCTTCTCGGCAATCCCAATGAGCCCGGTCTCTACGTGATGCGTATCACCTTTGGGCCGGGGCAGGGCAGCCGGCCACACTTCCACGATCAGGCCCGACATATCACGGTTATCAAGGGCAATTGGTGGGTGTCGACGGGCGCAGCATCGGATGTCTACGCACCTGACCAGATGCAAAAGGTCGGGCCTGGCACCTTCATCTACGAGCCTCCTTACGGCCATCATTACGATATGGCCAAGGACGAAGAAGTGACGGTCCAGATCATGGGGATGGGACCCGTAGGGTCAACTCAGATCGAACAACCCTGACGCCGGAAGGGCGAGGGCGGCGCTGACCCCCCACGCACATCCCCGCTAAGCGGAAGGCCACCAAGCGGGGCTCCGAAGCTTTTCGCGCTGGAGTCCCGCTTGGCGTTGGTGGCCACACGAGCACTCTGGGGACTCGAGCAGGTGACGGATATCCCAGAGTCGCCCATGACTTGGGCGAATCACCGATCGTGTTCACTCACCACGAGAAGGAACGATTCACTTAAGAAGTGTTTTACGGGTTCGATGGCACGGTGTGGGGTCATACAGGGTTACCCCTCGATGTGGGACAATGACTCGCTACCCTAATGGAGAGCTACCCAGTGAGTTTTCTATCTAGGCTTTTTGGGCAAAAGAAGGATGGGCCATTCGAGCATCAGTATCCAAATGGTCAACTGAAGTCGAAGGGTACCTATAGCAACGGGAAGTTGGATGGACCATATGAGTCCTACCACCAGAATGGCCAGTTACAGCAGAAGGGCACCTACAACATGGGTGACAAGTGTGGCGAGTGGATGTTCGAGGCCGAGACTGGGACACGGACCCGAGCGTTCGTGTCCTACCCACCCTGTTTCCCCAACCTTGCAGATGGGAGCTAGCCCCAGACCCTTCCGCTCTTCCAGGCGAGACACCTAGCGCTTCTACCAACAAGTGTCTTGCGGAATTGATGTGGTAGGGTGGGATACTAACGTCGGGTCAAATCGATAGAGCGACTCACTAATGAAACTTAGTGATAATTGCTCCTACTACGAGTCATTTCATCGTGGCCTGGAATCCCAGTCGTGAGGCTAGCACACATGGCCGAACAGCCGGAGTTCTGGTGTAGACCTCCCTAAAGGAAATCCCCTCTGTGGCCAGCCAGTCAATGGTGGCGTCTGATGGGCCGTCCTTCCGTAAGCGGCCACACCAGCCGAACCGTGTCGTGTGTAATCAGCACTCTGAGGAACCTTTCTCGTCCGGCATACGGCCCCTCGGGCCCTGCACACCCCCAGATCAGTTGCTGACGGTGACGGCGGCGGCCCCCATCGCATCCAGCACCGTATGGACAACGTTGGTGAACGCCCCGCCCTGAATCCACCTTGCGACGATCACCAACTCGTTGGCTGGATCGACATAGATGAGATTCGACCCGGCGCCCGAGTGCGTCCAGGTGTATTCGGGTGCGTTTGGATAGCGGCTCTGGTCGGTGTTCAGGGAGAAGTTCATGAAGCCAGAGTTCCTGTTTGCCTCATCGGGCGTGGTCGACATATCAATCCACTCCTCTGAGATGAGCCTCTGACCGTTCCACATCCCCTTGTGCATCGTCAAGAGGCCAAAGCGGGCCTGATCAAACGCGCTCAGCAACATCCCGCCCCCCCAGTGCGCCCCACCACTCACAGACTGAACCGGTCGCCCGTCCAGAATGATCCATGAGTTTTCGTATCCGTGCCACTGCCATGTCGGCGACGCACC
>Ga0310121_10004171_pt1 | contig 12873 bp, 15 predicted proteins | sample CB27_Tmax_986_MG_FD_203504 | JGI IMG/M metagenome (GOLD analysis project Ga0310121, IMG submission 203504) | Marine microbial communities from Western Arctic Ocean, Canada - CB27_Tmax_986 | ecosystem: Environmental > Aquatic > Marine > Oceanic | place: Canada: Western Arctic Ocean | collected... | reverse complement strand
CTGGTGCCGAGCTGTCATTGGACGCTGACTACGACCAGGTGCGAAACGGCGCGCGGTTGGTGCTGAGCTACGACCCCATCGCACGGGCGTTCACCGGTACGGTCGAGAACACCACCGAGCGCACCCTCCGCGACATACGGGTCGAAGTGCACCTCTCGAACGGCACCGAACTCGGCCCGACGATTCCGATCGACCTCCAGCCGGGGTCGTCGCAGCCTGTCTCCCTGGCCAGCTACAGCGCCGTCTTTGACGGGTGGTCCGCGCATCAGGAGGTTGGGCGCGACGAACATCCCGGAGAGCCTACTGGCGAGGGCGAGGGCGGCGAGGATCACGCGGCACACGAGGACGGCGACGAACATGGGGATCGGGCAGGGCGTGGCGAGCACGCGGAGCACGGGTAGTCGTCGCTGTCACCGAGGGAACAACATCGTCACGTTCTCCACGAATCGACTGAAGGGAAACATGTCGAACGCGGTGTGCACCGTGGCCTCGTAGCCGAGTTTCTGGAACGCCTGGAGATCCCGAACGTGTGCCTCGGCGGAGCAGCACACGAGGCAGATACAGTGCGGGGTCAGCTTCGCGATGCCCTCAACGACTCCCGCGCGACAGCCGGAGCGAGGGGGGTTCACGATCGCCGCGTCGCAGTGGGGGTGAGATCCTCGGGCGAGGTATCCCTCTACGGGCGCGCGCTCGTAGGTGGCCGAGCGCCCCGCCGTTTCCGCGTTGCGTCTGGCAAGAACGATCGCATTCGGATCCGAGTCGACCCCGATCGTACTCGTGGCGCCGTTGCCTGCCAGCAGGGAATGCACGCCAACCCCGCAATACAGATCCAGCACTGACGTTGGCGACTCCCGGGACACGACCGCCGCGACGTGCCGAAGTAACGGTTCGGTCAACCAGTAGTTGGTCTGAAAGAACGCCAGCGGGTGCGAGAGGACTTCCCGGCCAAGCAGCTGGTGCCGGACAAGCGGGTCTCCCACCGTTAGACCTTGCGAAGGCACGGAGACCCCCGAGACAGCCGGCGTGTCTCGGAGCAGTTCCTCGGCCCAACGACGAAGAGAGACGGGCTCGGCGCGGTCAACGGCCAAGACCAGGTGTGCCCGCTGGGTGCCATAGCCGAGGCGCAGATCAAAACCTCCAATCCGGTAGCGCGAGTAGTCTCGGCTGATCCTTCCGATAACGGTCTGGGCCAGCCGCTGACCGAAGGCAGGGAGAATCCAACAGGTGGACTCCCACGAGTCTCGGCCCCCGAGAGGGTCGGCACCCGTGACCGTCAGGTCACCGGCGGTTTCGGTGACCGAGAAACGGGCATGTCCGCGAAACCCGTCGTGCAGGGGGCTCGGTCGCAGGTCGACGGGCACCCGCGGGCACACCGGCGCGAGAAGATGCTCGAGACGGGTCTTCGTCTCCGCCAGATGTCTCGCGTAGCTGGCGCGTCTGGTAGTCACGCGCCACGCCGACCCGCACGCGGTGGCGGGGTGGTCGCCATCTTGGTCCGTGAGAGGCTGTCACACACCCCGTACGCCTCTTCAAGCCAGTCGGTGATGGGCGCTTCCACCTCGTCCCGGTGCCTGATCTGAATGAGGTGCGCGACTTTGCGCTTTGACGCCCGAGTGTGTCGGCGCACCTGTGGCGCCGTCACCTCACGGGCCAGGAACACGCACACTTCGAGAAACGTCCGTTTCGGACGTACGAAGAAGTAACAGGACTTGCGCGAGAACATGATCGAATTGTGCGACGCGTAGATCCGCTGCTCCCCGAACGTCGTGGCGGTCTCGCGCAGCCGCTGCCAGGCATCCTGGAGGTCTTCAGAAAGGTCCCGGGTCAGCGTCGACTCGGTCGTCGTCCAACAATCGTGCGCCTCTCCCGCCTCGACCCACTGTTTGCAGTGGTAGCACTCTCGGCCGGCCATGTCCGATTGTATCCGCGCCGCTCACGGCCGGTGGCGTTCCCGCCCGGCTTCGACCGCCAGCGATGGTGTCTCTATTCGGCCTCGGTATATCCTGCCCGCAGGTATCCAGGGCGACCGGTACGACCTCCTGTGGCCTGGAGTGTGTTGCGCACGTGGCCGCGCCCCGCGAAATGGCGGAGGGCGTGCATATTTCAAGACAGGGACATTCGATGACTGGCACGACCATACGATCCACCGTCGTCGCCGCGCTGACGGCCACGACGCTTGTGTTGGCGAGTTCAGCCCGGGGGCAGGGTGGAGCGCCCGACGGCGAGTGGAAGTTCTATGCCGGGGACGGCGGGCATACCCAGTACACGGCACTGGACCAGATCGATCGCGACAACGCCGGCGAGTTGCAGGTGGCCTGGCGCTGGCAGGCAGAGAACTCGGCCGAGGGTCCGTTCTACAACTTCGAGTCGACGCCGATCATGATCGGCGGCGTGCTGTATACATCCACCGGGGCGAGCGAAGTGGCGGCCGTGAACGCCGCGACCGGGGAAACGCTGTGGCTCTTCACGCCTCCGCCCAGAGTAGGCGCCGAGGCGGACCCGGCCCGGCGGCCTCAGGGGTCTGGGCGCGGGGTCGCCTACTGGACCGACGGAGACCAGGAGACCATTTTTCACAACGTGAGTGACGGGCGTCTGCTCGCGCTCGACGCGACAACAGGCCTGCCTCGCGCCGGGTTCGGCGACGGCGGCTATGTCGACCTGTCGCGGGGCATCGGTCGGCCCGGCGCCGAGGTGCGGTGCATTTCCACGCCGATCGTGTCGAACGACGTCGTGGTTGCGCAGGTCATACCGGCGGGGGAGAGCGGCTACGAGGCGACGCCAGGCCACATTCGGGGGTATGACCCCCGAACCGGCGAACAGCTCTGGATTTTTCATGTCGTGCCGCAGGGCGACGATTTCGGCGTCGATAGCTGGGACAACGAGTCGTGGCGATACACGGGCCACGCCGGCGTCTGGACGCAGCTCACCGTGGACGAGGAGCTGGGCTACCTGTATCTGCCCACTGAAGTTGCCACTAATGACTGGTACGGCGGTCATCGACCGGGTGACAACCTGTTTGCGGAGAGCATCGTTTGTCTCGACATTCGCACCGGCGAACGGGTCTGGCATTACCAGCTCATCCATCATGGTGTGTGGGACTACGACAATCCGTCTCCGCCGACCCTGGTCGACGTGACGCATGATGGACGCCGGATCAAGGCGGTGGCCATGGTGACCAAGCAGGGCTACACCTATGTGTTCGACCGCGAGGATGGGTCGCCGCTCTGGCCCATCTTCGAGATGCCCGTGCCACAGTCGGACGTGCCGGGCGAACAGTTGTCAGCGACCCAACCGATTCCGTCGAGACCGGCGCCCTTCGACCGGCAGGGGTTCACCGTTGACGACCTGATCGACTTTACCCCCGAGATCAAAGCCGAGGCGATGGAGATCGCGGCCAACTACCGCATGGGTCCCCTCTACACGCCGCCGTCGTTGATCAACGACCCGAGCGGGACGAAGGGGACACTGGTGCTGCCCGGTTGGGGCGGCGGTTCCAGCTGGCCGGGCGCCGCCGTCGATGCCGAGGAGGGCATCCTCTTCGTGCCGTCGTTGACCGTGCCGGTTGTCGTGTCGCTCGCCCCAGGCGAGCCGGGCGGTACCAATCCGGACTACATGCGGGTGGGACCGATCTATCCGCCCGGACCTCGGGGGTTGCCGCTGGTCAAACCGCCATGGGGACGCATCACCGCGATCGATCTCAATACCGGCGACCATCTGTGGATGCGCCCACTGGGCGGCGCCCCACGCGACGTGCGCGAACATCCAGACCTCCAGGGACTCGGCCTGGACTTCTCGACCATGGGACAAAACGGCCGTCCCGGGGGGTTGGTCACCAAGACGCTCCTCTTCATGGGTGAGGGTGGCGGGGTGCGGGGCGGCGTCGCGTCTCTGCAGGGGGCCGGCGGTCCGACGTTTCGAGCGTACGACAAGCAGACCGGCGAGGTGGTCGCGGAGATCATTCTGCCGGCCAACCCTACTGCGCCGCCGATGTCGTACATGCTCGACGGCAAGCAGTACATCTGCGTCGCCGCGGCGACGCTCGAGACCCCGGCCGAGCTCATCGCCATTGCCCTGCCGTGATTTCACCCACCGTCTGCGGTGCACGAGGTCCACAGTGACAGACCAGCGCAAAGACAACTACCAGAGCATCTTTCTGTCCGGGACCGATGCGGAGTTGCCGCTCTGGTTCACTAACGACTACCAGAAGTACAGCAACTTCCGGGAGATGGCCGGCGGCGGGAACGGACTCTTGCTCGCGTGCAAGGACAACAATCTGGGGCGGACGGTGGCCCTCAAGAAGCTGCGACCCGGCCTGGCGGCCAGTGTCCGTGACCGGCAGCGATTGTTGCGAGAGGCTCGGGTGACGGCGCAGTTGCAGCATCCCGCCACGGTGCCGGTCTACGAGATCGGCAAGGACGATCAAGGGCAGATCTACTTTGCGATGAAGAAGATCGAAGGCGAAGACTTGTTCAAGATCCTGAGTCGCATTGCCCGCGGGGACGAATCAACCATCGGGACGTACTCGCTGGACCGACTGCTGGGTATTCTGATTCAGGCGAGCAACGCGCTGGCCTACGCGCACACCCACGGCGTGATTCATCGTGACGTCAAGCCCGAGAACATCTTGGTCGGGTTCTTCGGCGAGGTGTATCTGATGGACTGGGGCGTGGCGAAGATCTGGGGGCGTCCCAATGATGGCGCGGTCGATGAAGAGGTCACCGACGGCGAATTGCGAGAACGGCTTACGACGGCGGGTTCCCGCCCCGGCACGCCGCTCTACATGTCGCCTGAGCAGGTCCAGGGCAACAAGACCATCGACGAGCGCACGGACATCTTCAGCATGGGCGTCGTGTTGTATGAACTGCTGGCCCTGCGAGAACCGTTCAGGGGGCGCACCATCGAGGACACGTTTCACAACATCTGCAACATGACGCCGCCAGCGCCGAGCGCGATATCCAAACACTTGACCGTTCCGGCACGACTGGACGAGATCTGCCTGAAAGCGATGCAGAAGGAGCCGCGTGGCCGTTACTCGAACATCATGGACATGGTGCGCGAGATTCGGCAGTTCCGGGAGGAGACCATGCTTGGCCCGACCGGTTCCTGAAGGACCGGACGGCCGGCGCCGATTACAGCTCGGCCCGCATCCAGGCGGTGGCCAGACTGTCGGCGTATTCGTTCCAACGGTTGCCGGAGTGGGCCGCGATCCACGTGAGCGTGCACTGCGGGCGGGCCCGGTAGAGGGCCAGGAGCTCCTGGACGAGCTCCAGGTTCTTGATCGGGCCGGTTTTTCTCTTCCAGCCTTTTCGCTCCCATCCCGGCGCCCACTTCGTGATGGTGTCAACACAAAGGCGGCTATCGGTCCGAACCTCGGTGACCGCGTCCTCGGGTAGCATCTGGAACGCCTCGATCAGGGCGCGCAGTTCCATGCGGTTGTTGGTCGTGTCCGGACCGTGGCCGTGCCGCTGGCCTTGAATCTCGCCGTCCTCCACCCAGACGGCCCCCCAACCCCCCGGACCCGGATTGGGCACCGCGCTCCCGTCGGTGAACACGCCGGACCCGGGACCGTCCCTGTACTTCGCCAGCACCTGGGCCAGGGTGAGGTTCTCCTCCCGCAGCGACCGGCCCCGGTCGGCTCCGCCGCTTCCAGGGCCTCGTGCGCCCTGAGAGGCAACGGTCGGCTTCTTCTGAGAGTGCTCGGGGCAGTACTTCGGTTCCCAACCGGGGTATTTGTCGATCGCCGCTTGAGGCACCTCGAAGGCCGCGCCACAGACCGCGCACCGGAAACTAGTCACTCCGCGTTCAATTCCAGGGCCGCTCGGGCGACGTCACCGTCCTGAATGGTCTTCCGCCGGTCGGCTGCGGCCAGTTGTCCGGCGGCGCGCCCAAGCCGACGGATGTAGTTGTCCACCTGCGTGCCGGCGGCCGCAAGCGCCGACCCGCTGATTCGGCAACCTCCCGAGGCCTCCGTCAACAGTCGTTTCACCGGGGCGCTTGGTACTTCGGACATGGTCAGACCTCCTTGTAATCCTGCGATGGTACCCGATGGTAGCCCAGCACGGGCCTCGAAGGACTAGCAGTCGTCGGGTACACTAATCTCTCCGCCCAGTTAGGACCAACGATCGCGTCGTTCGGCGGCAACCGACAAGCAAACCGGCTTGGTGTGTATGGCAGACAGAATCAGTATTGAGGACCTTCGAGGTCGCGGCATCGTGGCGCTGGTGTCCGGCGGCCTCGATAGCGTCACGTTCACCCGGTGGGCCCGTGACCACGGGGTCAAGGTGCATTGCTGCACAGCAGACCTCGGTCAGCCGGACGAGGAGGACATCGGCGACATCGAGACCCGGATGCGCCAGGCTGGAGCGGAGACGTTCACCTTGGTCGATGGGCGTCAGGCGCTGGCGGAGGCCGGGCTGCTGCTGCTGATCTGCGGGGGCAGTTATGAGGGCGGGTACCTCAACACGACCGGCATCGCTCGAGCGGTCACCACCCAGAAGGCGTTACCGGTTCTGGCGGCCCACGGCGTGGATGTGCTGGCTCACGGCGCGACCGGCCGTGGGAACGACCAGACCCGGTTCCAGCTCTACGCGAACATGCTCAACCCGGCCATCAAGGTGTACGCCCCGTGGCGCGACTCTCAGTTTCTGGCGCAGTTCCCCGGTCGGTCCGAAATGATCGACTACTGCGAAGCCCAGGCCATTCCTGTCCGGGCCACCCGCGACAAGCCCTACAGCACCGACGCCAACCTGCTGGGGCTCACCCATGAAGCCGGCAAACTCGAGCAGCTGGATGTCGGCCCCCGTTTCATCACGCCACAGTTCGGGGTACATCCGCAGGATGCCCCTGACAGCACCGCGAGACTCGCGATCCGGTTCGAGAGCGGTATCCCGGTGCAGGTGAATGGACAGTCACTCGATCTGGTGCCGTTGTTCGAGTTGCTGAATCAGGTCGCCGGCGCGAACGGCGTGGGGATCGGGATTCACGCGGTCGAGAATCGCTACGTCGGCATCAAGTCCCGTGGGGTGTACGAGCAACCGGCGATGCAGGTCTTGCACACCGCCTACGAGTACATCTATCAGCTCATCCTCGATCGGCGGTCACTGGAGCTGTACAAGTTCCTCGCCAACATGGTCGGTCGCCAGATCTATGAGGCGGCGTGGTTCCACCCGAGTACGGCGGCAGCCATTCGCGCCGTCCGCTCGTTCTCCGACACGATTCGCGGCGAGTTGACCGTCGACCTCTACAAAGGACACGTCGATTTCGTGAAAGCGGACTTCGAGTCCGTCCTCTACTCACCCGACGACGCGTCGATGGAGGGTGTCGGCACGTTCGACCACGGGGACGCAGAGGGCCTGCTGGGGGTGCTCGGCGTGTCGGCCAAGGCCCTGCACGCGGCGAACCAGATCAGACTCGAAGACTTCGCGCTCTAGTGTCACTAGTGGCGGGATTCAGCGCTCGTCGAATGCAGCGGAACTTTCACCACGGGCTGCTAGCGGTCGAGCGCGAAGATCGCAATCCGCTCGGATGCGGGGAGTTGTTCGTTCGTCCAGACGAGACGGAGCCGCTCGGCACAAGCGCGATAGTCGTACAGCGACCGACGGATCGGCCGTGAAGTCGAAGAAATCAACGAGATGGGTCACGCCGGTGCGACGCCATTACTCGCAGAGGTCCCGCCGGGTCTCGAGGTGGTAGTCCCAGGAGTTCACGAGGCCATCGAGATTCACCACGGTGCGTGCCGAGCGGAACGTGAGGGTGCCGCTGTTCCAAGACGCGAGAATGGCGTCGGCCGGCAACGTCTCCATCGCCGCCAATGTCGCATCGCCTGGCCCGTCTACCTTGCGGCGCAGCGTGCTGACAAACGCGTCCACCGTATTCGACCGGATGTCCGACGTGTGTCCCCACACCCGCTCCATGATGTCGTCCCGAGAGAGCACCCGGTTGCGATGTCGCACCAGCAACTCAAGCAGACGGAATTCAGTGGGGGTCAGACGGAGCTAGCGGGTGGCTCGCTGGGCGCTGTGCCGCGTCGGATTCAGCTGCAAGCTGTCCACCGTCGGCGCCACGGGCCGTGGAATGGGGCCTCGAGGAGCCACCGCGCGAATACGCGCGAGCAGCTCGTCGAAGGCGAACGGTTTGGTCAAGTAGTCGTCGGCGCCGCTGTCCAGGCCGGTGACGATGTCTTCCCGTGCGTCACGAGCTGTCAGCATCAGGATCGGGGTCTTGCTGCCGTCACGGCGTAGTCGCCGCGCCACTTCGAATCCGTTCATCGCCGGCAGCAGGACATCGAGCACCATGACGTCGTAGTCGCGAGCGGATGGTTCCTACGGGCACCATTCACGGTCCCCTCGAAGAGCCCAGACCTAAACCGATGCAGGACTTGACCCAGGGATCTATCTCTCGCCACATCCTGACCTTGTCCGGGCCGATCGCGTTGGGGATGGTGTTTCAGACACTGTATTTCCTGGTCGACCTGTATTTCGTCGGCCTCCTCGGTGATACCGCGGTCGCCGGCCTCAGCACCGCCGGCAACCTCCAGTTTCTCATCATGGCGGTCACCCAGATTCTGGGTGTGGGCACGATGGCGCTCATCGCGCAGGCCAGCGGTCGCAAGGACCGTGACGATGCCAACCTCATTTTCAACCAGAGCCTCAGCCTTGCCGCGATCGGCGGTGGCGCCACGCTGGTGCTCGGCTACGGGTTGGCGCGACGGTATATGGGGACGCTGGGTGCCGACGACAGCATCGTTGACGCCGGGGTGACCTACCTCTATTGGTTCCTGCCCGGTCTGGGGCTTCAGTTCGCCCTGATCTCGATGGGGTCGGCGCTTCGGGGGACCGGGGTGGTGAACCCCACCATCGTGGTCCAGATTCTCTCCGTCGTGCTGAATGCGATCTTGTCGCCGATCATGATCGCCGGTTGGGTGACCGGACGTCCGCTGGGTCTGATGGGCGCCGGTCTCTCGACGTCGATCTCGGTCGCCGTCGCGGTGGCCCTGATGCTCTCCTATTTCGTGCGGCTCGAACGGTTCGTGGTCTTTGACCGCACACTGGTGCGCCCGCGAATGGAACCCTGGAAACGGATCCTCGCCGTGGGCCTGCCGCCAGGAGGCGAGTTCGCACTGCTCTTTGTCTACGTGGCCATCACGTATTGGACCATTCGCGGCTTCGGTCCCGCGGCGCAGGCCGGGTTCGGTATCGGCTCACGCGTCATGCAGGCGATCTTCCTGCCGGCCATGGCGATTGCGTTCGCCACCGCCCCGCTGGCGGGGCAGAACATGGGAGCGGGCCTCTCCGACCGGGTAACGAGAGACATACCGAACCTCGGTGTTGACCCAGGCCGGGATCATGCTCCTGTTGGTGCTGGTGTGTCAGTGGCGTCCAGGTGTGTTGATCGCCGGCTTCACGGATGAACCCGACGTGATCGCGAACGGGGCGGAATTCCTCCGGATCGTCTCGTGGAACTTCCTCGCGACCGGCATCATCTTCACCAATTCGGGCATGTTCCAGGCGATGGGGAATACCATGCCGGCGCTCACGGCCAGTGCCCTCCGTCTCGTCTTGTTCGGATTGCCCGCCGTGTGGTTGACCACCTACTCCGGCTTCGAGCTTTGGCACCTCTGGTGTCTCTCGGCCGGAACCGTCACGATCCAGGCGGTTGTGAGTTGGAGGCTATTGATGGGCGAATTCCGGCGACGACTCGGAGCCCCGGGTCCAGGCCCCGCTCCGCAACAAGCCTAGGTTTCCTGGCTAGGCGTCCGTCTGGCGGCGTTGCTTCGTCGGTCACATGCCGCCTGCATGCTCCCTCCTTGCGCCTTGCCAGCCGGCCGGTGACTTCGTAGGGGCTAAGACGGTCGCCTGTGGTGAGACCCATGGATGCACTCGCTTTCGTTCCTATGGCGGCGCCGCCGAGTCGCCGCCGGTTGCGGGGAATGTGAGTCTGATGTCGGTGTCCTCGTGTCGGTTTCAGTTGAAACCCTTTCGTGGGAGACGCATCCAACTGAGTGGCGAGACCCCGCGACATGAAACTCGATGACAGGACACGAGATGACAGACGCCGTCCCGGAGCCCAAGACCGTACCGTGGAGCAAGTTGGCCGTGCTCGGCGCGCTCCTCGCGGCCATCGTCGTCGGGTACACGCAGTTCGGCGATTCGCTGTCGCTTGCGCGTATCGGCGAGCAGGAATCGTCGCTCCGTGAGTATCAGGCTGCGAATCCGGTGCTCGTATACGGCGTGGCCTTCGCTATCTACGTGGCTGTGACGGGGTTGTCACTGCCGGGTGCGGCCGCATTGACCCTCGTCTTTGGCTGGTACTTCGGCTTTGTTCCCGCCCTCATTCTGGTGAGTTTCGCCTCGACGACCGGAGCGTCGATCGCGTTCCTGATGAGCCGGTACATCCTTCGCGGCTCCATCCAATCGCAGTTCGGCGACAGGCTGAGCACGTTCAACGACGCGCTGGAACGAGACGGCGCGTTCTACTTGTTCACGCTGCGACTGGTGCCGGCGGTGCCGTTCTTTGTGATCAATCTGGTGATGGGGCTGACCCCCCTCGCACTCGGCACCTACTGGTGGGTCAGTCAGGTCGGCATGTTTCCCGGCACGGCTGTCTATGTCTATGCGGGCGCGACGGTGCCCGATCTCCAGACGCTGAGTGAGCAAGGTGTCAGCGGCATCCTGTCGCCACAGTTGCTAGCGGCGTTCGTGTTGCTGGGCGTGTTCCCGTTGGTCGTCAAGTCCGTCATGAAGCGGATTCGCCCAGCCGTGCAGCCGCCGCAAGAGGTGTCGTGACCATGTCTGATTCTGCCGAACTTCGGGCGTCGTTCGACGATGCCGACGCCGCCGCGCTCGGGGAGCGTCTCCGGTCGCTCGTCGACATTCGTGACCGGCGCTACGGGTTTCCGCCTCGTACCTACGTGAACTGCTTCCTCGGCAGTAACGCGGTCCAGGCGCTCATCGATGAAAGCGCGGCGGTCGATGCGGCCGACGCCGTGCGGCTTGGAAACATGCTGCTGGATGCCGGGGTGTTCCATCACGTGCTGAAGGAACATCCGTTCAAGGACGACGCGCTGTTCTATCGGTTCGCCGCCGACGAAGACCACGGGGTCGTGGCGACGAAATTGGATGGGAGTGCGGTCAGCTGGGCAGACTTTCTTGCCCCGGTCACGGGCGACGACTCTGATACGCGCCCGGCCTCGCTCCAACCCGCGATACCCGAACGCGACGCGCAGCTGGGAGAGTTCGCGCAAGATGACCTGGAGACCGCCGGGGTGTCGCCGCTCGACGCGCACAATACCGCGCTCCTGGACTGCGTGCACCCGAAGAAGTGGGTCAATCCGTCTCCGAAAGCCGCCTACAACCTGGTCGTGATCGGAGCCGGCGCGGGGGGCCTCGTGACATCGGCGGCGGCGGCCGGCATCGGCGCGCGGGTGGCGTCGCCGCGTCGGTCACAGCCCGCCTGGCTGCTCCCTCCTTGCGCCTGGCCAGACGAACGCCTCGCTCGGAAACCGCCCTTGGCGGGAGTGCCGGGGACCGACCGGGGATATCGGCGGGCTGGCGGGTCTAGAGACCCGCGCCTACGTGACGGACAGCGGTACGACACCGCCCGGGCTTATTCCGCGTTGGACTTCGACCGTGCGCTGAGCACCGCCTCGACCAACTCGTCCGGCACAGTGTCGGGCACCGTCGCCTCTTCATCGTCGAACGCCAAGCGACCCAGCTTCACCGTTTCCTCGTAGCCACGCAAGTACGTCACGCAGTTTGGGCAGATCTTGAGATGGCGCTCGAATTCCCGTCGGGAGTCCGGCGGGGTCTCGCCGGACAGATAGTCGGCGATGAAGTCGGTGAGTTCTCGGCAGGTCACGGGTTTATTACTCAGACGGGGCTGCGCCCCGAACCCCACGCGGCCGCTCCGCGGGGACCCCGAATGCCCCACTCCGCGGCCGCGGGGCGCGCATTGTCGCGCGCCGTTGCGGTCTGTCGCATCAGTTACTTGGATGCCGCTACGGCGGGGGAGGTTACGCCCATCGCGGCGTATCGTCGTTGGAGCAGGGTCGACAGCGCCTGACGGGCCCGATGGAGGCGAGTCTTGACCGCAGCCGGCGTGATCTCCAGCGCCTCGGCGACATCGCGAGTCGACCGTTCTTCAATGTCGCGCAGGAGTAGTAAGGATCGGTACGCTTCTGGCAACTGCGCGATGCATCCACGCACAGTCGCACGTGTCTCCGCCTGCGCCACCAGTGCGTCTGCCGGCACGCTCCAGTCACGCAACTGCTCCACATGGTGTCCATCGGCCCTGAACGCCGGCAGCAGGGTCTCGATCGACTCTTCTGGTTTGAGCCGCTGCGTGCGCAGTTTCATGAGCGCCGTATTCACGACGATGCGATGGAGCCAGGTCGAAAGCTGTGACTGGCCCTCGAACTTCCGCAGCGCCCGGAACGCGTTCAGGTACGCGGTCTGTAGAATGTCCTGCGCGTCTTCGTCGCTGCGCGCGAACCGCCGCGCCACTCCTAGCAGCCGGGGGCTCGATGTTCGGACCAGGGTCTCGAACGCCCCATCGTTCCCCGCCTTGAGGGCCGAGACGAGCCGGGACTCGTCGACGGTGTCCGTCCTCCGGTCGTGTGCGTCGGTATCCACGCGTGGCGCTTCCACTCTGGGGGCCTAGTTGCCGTGGGAGACCCCCCGGCTTTGCCGGGGCGGCCGGCAGTGTTTGACGTATCCGGGAGTCGTGTAAGGAACTCCCTCCGTGAGCCACTGAAGCATCACGAGAGGGAGTCCTCAATGACGCACTCCCGAAGTCTCAATCATACGAAATGGCATTGCCAGTATCACGTGGTATTCATCCCGAAGTATCGGAAAAAGGCGATCGATGGGCAGCTCC
>Ga0310121_10004168_pt1 | contig 12875 bp, 8 predicted proteins | sample CB27_Tmax_986_MG_FD_203504 | JGI IMG/M metagenome (GOLD analysis project Ga0310121, IMG submission 203504) | Marine microbial communities from Western Arctic Ocean, Canada - CB27_Tmax_986 | ecosystem: Environmental > Aquatic > Marine > Oceanic | place: Canada: Western Arctic Ocean | collected... | reverse complement strand
CAGGACCTGTATGGCCCTTATGAGAGATTACAGGTGGTGAGCGACCCGATAGGTCCAGCGTCGGGGGATCATGGCCGTGTGTTGCGTGGCGGGGCGTGCGTCTATCTTCCGATGGGCGTTCGTGTTGCCTACCGCATCACCAACTTTCCGCACTTCCGTAACCACGATATTGGTTTTCGTTTGGCCAGAACTATCCCCTTATCACCTTAACCACTTTACCCCTTGCCCGGCGTAGCCGGGGCGAAGTTTGACCGGGGGTACGTCGAGTGAAAAGGTCGTCCTGCTGCCAGCCCTGGGTCACCCCAAGTTTTGGTATGGCCCTTTTTTTGTGCGCACTATTTTGCAGACAACCAAGGGTACTTATTGCACCCTGGGGGGGTGTGGGCAAACTCCTGTCTCCGGCACACCCCTATTGGGGTGTGCAACACCTCCAGTCAATCGCCCGCAGAGGCCCTTCTAGGGGCCTCTGGCGAGTGACTGTGTGGCCTGTTGAAGGAGTGCTTCACGCACACTGGCCGCGGTCTGCGGGTACGAGGGTGATGCAGAAGTGACACCACGTTTTTCGGTTTAGGCAAGCTGGTGCGAGTTAACATTGGCCTGACTCCCACACTCCTCCTAGCCCTGGCCGCCGTGCCGCTTCGAGTGCGGCACGGGTGATGGGTGTGCAGACCGTATAGCGGTGTATCATCGCAACTTTTCACCCGTGTTGATCTGCATCGGGTAGAGGATGGCCAGCGCGCAACGATTGGCGTATGCCGTGGTCCATTTGCGGACACTCGTGTAGACGTAGTGACGATTGGGTAGTGGGGCGACGCGGTACCCAGTACCCGGTTCCTGCCGGTGGATGACGTATGCCCGGCAAGGTAGGATAGAACCCGCTGGATATGGCCGATGTAAACCGCGTTTACACGGGGGGGGCGATGAACCGCTTATCGTATTTCTGGGTGGCCTTAGTGCTGTTGTGTATTTTCGGTCGTGAGGCAGCGGCAGATCCACCACTTGCCGCTGCTCCGTTTGATAGTGATCAAGCCAAGGCCCTGCAAAAAGCATGGGCCGATCACCTTGGCACACCGGTTCAAATCACGAACCCGCTGGGCATGAAACTCAACCTGATCCCGCCGGGTGAGTTCACGATGGGCAGTCCGAAGTCGGAGTACCATCGTTCCAACAACGAAACCTGGCATCTGGTACGGATTACAAAACCGTTTTATTTGAGCGTGCATGAAGTGACGCAGCAGCAGTATGAAAAAGTGATGGACAAGAATCCCAGCAAGTCCAAAGGTACGAACAAACCGGTCGAACGGGTGAGTTGGCACGACGTGGTAGATTTTTGCAGCAAACTAAGCGAACAGGAAAGTGTGGAATACCGCTTGCCAACCGAGGCCGAGTGGGAATACGCGTGCCGTGCGGGAACCACGGGGACCTACTGTTTTGGCAATGATGCTTCCGTGCTTGGCGCGTACGCATGGTACGCTGGTAACTACAGCGATCCCACACACCCAGTTGGCCAGAAACTGCCCAACGCTTGGGGGCTTTTTGACATGCACGGCAACGTGAGTGAATGGTGCGAGGACTGGTACGGCCCTTATAAGATGGTGAGCGATCCGACAGGTGCGGCGTCCGGCATTCGCCGTGTGTTGCGTGGCGGGGCGTTCAACTATCTCCCGCTGTACGTCCGTGCTGCCGACCGCGACAACCGCCGACCGGGCTTCCGTCTCCCCTATATTGGTTTTCGTATGGCCAGAACTTACCCCTCATCACCTTAACCACTTTACCCCTTGCCCGGCGTAGCCGGGGCGAAGTTTGACCGGGGGGGGGGCGATTTCAAGCGGATGTCATGTCGCAGAATCGTTTGCCCATGCGTGCGCATTTTTCTGCATAAGTTAGAAGGTCGTTGCGGATCAGCAGATCGTGCATAGGGCTTCGGCATTGTTTAGGGGAATTCGATATCGATCCAATCCAGCGTTACGTAGCCCTCGGGCAGGCGCCAACGCCAGACGGGGTAGTCCTTCTCGGGACGCAGCAGATCCCGATCTCCGTCGAGCGGCCCCATCGGCAAGACGTCCAGCGGAAAGAGGATCAGCATGATATCGCAGTTGACGTCGCCGAGGACGCGTTCCAACTCCACCACGCCGTAGTAGTCCTGTCGGTCGTGCCGGGTGCCCATCGCAGTCCACTGCGCCGGGTCCGGGGTACAGATGATGGTCTGCTCGGACCAGTCGGGGCTGACGGTCAGGGGCTGGCCGGTCAGGGACCAGCACGAGGTGATCTCGCCGACAGTCGCTTGCGCCAGGAACACCAGCTGGGTGCCCTGGGGATGGAGTTCGCCTTTAAGTCGCAGCGTAATCCGGGCGTGGGTATAGTCGCGGGGGAACCCTCCTTCGAGCAGTCGGTGGGGGCCCCCAACTTCGCGGTGGTATTCGCCAATAGGTCCTCGGGTGTAGGTGCAAAAGAGCATGTGCAGGTAGCCTGCGCCGGGGGGTGCGTGGTTGTAGTCGATCCACCACGGACTGCGCGAGGTCAGGGTGCCGGGGCTGTGTTCGAGGGCTCGCGGCCCTGCCGAGTTGCTCTCCCAGCCCCACCAGCCACCCGGATCGGTGGCGAAATTTTCGCGGTAGCGTTGGCCCATGTCGATTCTCGTGCAGTTGAATGTGAACGGGGCTAAGCGATGCGTTATTGTAGGGAAAGGACATGGCGTGGCGCAAGCCGGATTTAAAACGTTTATTGCTCCAGATCATGTTGAGCAGTTGTCTTAAGAGATGCGTGTTGGCACGCCGCTGCATGCTGGGGATTGGCAGAGCTTTGTTGCTCATGGAGATTTTTTTAAGATCGCTGCCAGACCGTCCTCTTTATTGTCGGCAACTCAGGTGCGCTTAACCGGGCTCGGTGAATCCGGCGCACTTTACCGTCTGTCACCTCGCAGGCTCTACGCACTGCAAATAGTTTCGAGGAGTCGACGGTACACAAAAGGATTTTCGAGGAGTCGCCGGTACACAATTGAGGAGCCCTCGATCTATGCCAGGTGGCCATTTTTTTGCGCACTATTTTGGAGAGAACTAGGGATACTTATTGCACCCTGGGGGGGCGTGGGCAAAGCCCTGTCTCCGGCACACCCCAATAGGGGTGTGCAACACCTCCAGTCAATCGCCCGCAGAGGCCCTTCTAGGGGCCTCTGGCGAGTGACTGTGTGGCCTGTTGAAGGAGTGCTTCACGCACACTGGCCGCGGTCTGCGGGTAGGAGGGTGATGCAGAAGTGACACCACGTTTTTCGGTTTAGGCAAGCTGGTGCGAGTTAACATTGGCCTGACTCCCACACTCCTCCTAGCCCTGGCCGCCGTGCCGCTTCGAGTGCGGCACGGGTGATGGGTGTGCAGACCGTATAGCGGTGTATCATCGCAACTTTTCACCCGTGTTGATCTGCATCGGGTAGAGGATGGCCAGACTAACTGACTCTGAATCAGTTGGGCCGGTATCCTACACTAGAATGCCGCCGCGTTACGCAGGGTCACCCGGCCACCCAGTGCCGTCACTAGGATAACCGGGGGCTGAGCAAACTTGTCAAGCCGCCCCATTGTGGCGACACCCGGCCAGTGGGATTAAAAAAGTCCTGTCTGTTTCCAACGACACCACCAAAGCCTATGCTGAAGTGACCGCAAACAACCCCGACCGCGGTGCGATCGGCGTCTTAGGTGAGAATTGCTCCCACGATATCTACGAGGAATCGAAGGAGTTTAAATGAACCATTTGAACAGAATTCGTTGGAATCCCGGATTGGTGGGATGGGCTATCACACTGGTTGCTTTAACGTGCAGTGCCTACGGTGAACCGACACAATTCATCGCGGCAAATCTTGCCGGGCAGGCTGACGGTTGGGGTGAGACTCCGCAGAATGGCATCCCGTGCATGCAGACTTATGGGCCGAATAATTTTTTGCTTTTCGATGTGATCGTCCCGGATCCGGGAGCTGTTTACAAGATATCTCTGGGGCTGGTGAAGGTGACCAATGGCGGCTGTCTGAAGGTGTTCATTGACGACGAGCTTCAAACGGAAATCGACACGTATGCCACCGGCAATCATCGCACATCGATCCCGGTTTGTGAAATGTTCATTGCGCCCGGAAAGCATTCACTCAAGATCAAGAGTGTCGGTCAGAAGAGTGTGGGCGGCGGCAGTCACCTGTCCGTGATCGGGTTTGAGATTGTTGGCGAGAGCGGTAGTGGAAAATGGCAGGTTGAAGAGAAGATCTTTAACTTTACCCCGCTCAAGAACCAAGAGGCCTCCGGCCAGGCGAACCTTCTCCCGACCCGTTTGCCCCCCAGGCTGCAGGAAGCACCATTTCCAATTCCCCCGGACAGCAAGTCGGCCGACATTTTTTCTCACCCGCTGGTTGAAGTCAACGAGATTCCGTTCCGGATCCCCAAGGTCGAGGATGTTCCTGAAACGGGTCGCCTGCTCGAGGAGCAAAGACCGCTTCAGGTCGAACTTCCCGACTCGGCGCGTGAAATCTTTCTGCTGATCTGGTCAAAGATACCACCGATCGACACGGACTCCGGACCGTCCAAGACACCGATTGCCCCGATTAACCAGAGTGAGCGATTCACGGCCGAAATCGTCTATCGCGACGGCACTTCCGATCATGTCATCCCGCTGAATCTGACCAGCAAGACCTATGGGCTGGACAACGGGCTTTCACTTTACGTGGTCCATCCGGGGCCCGGAAAAGTCCCCCAACAGCTGGTTTTTCACGACAAGGTATATAAGTGTAGCTTCGCCCTGGTAGCGCTTACCTGTAACCGGGGCCGACCCATCTCGCCTGAGCCCGGGCCAGGCGAAATCTCGCCCTGGTATCCGGTCGTCGACAAAAAGTTTCCCGCAATCACCAGGAAACCCGAGTCCAACGTCCAGCAGAACAGTGCGGGCGTATCCGATGGGCTCATCGCCGCGAAATTCAGTCTTCAACACGGGCTGGAATGGAACCAGCTTGGTTCGCCCGTATTCGGTGAAGTCACTCTGGATCGGTCCCCGGTATTTGCAATCAAGCACACCGACCAATGGATCGGATCGGACCAGTGGAAAGTGGTGGACAGGAAAGCTTCGGACAATGGGTTTCTGGTGGAGCTCGAGTACCAGGACGAGAAAACAGATCTTCGCGCGGCGGTCAATATAGCCCTGACCGAAGATGGAAAAATCAAGATGGGCCTGACCCTGGTGAACCAGGGAAGCGAACCTTTTTTGGGAAGGGTCCAGTTCCCGATCCTGGAAGGGCTCAAGCTCGGTTCGCTGGACGATACGTGGTATTACTTCTCGGAGAGTGCGGGCGCGGCCATGATTCACCACGAGGAGGGGTATGTTTACGCCTCCCACGGGGCCGGGCATCCGCACCAGGTGGACTCGTTCTTTAATCCAAACGAGTGGTATGCGCTGACTCTATTGAGCAATGATCTGGAAGGGCAATTTCACTGGTATGACCTGGGCAAGGCAGAAGAAGGGGGCTGGTACCGGCTGGAATATCTTGAAGAGTGGATTCAACCCGGCGCAAGCTGGAGTTTTCCCGAATGCATGATCGCTATTTCGCCGGGTGACTGGCGCGAGAGTTTCCGTTTGTACCGGGACTGGGTGGGCACCTGGTACAACCCCAAACCCCCGGCCCAGGACTGGTACAAAAGGTCATTCTTGACAGGGATCTGGTACGTTTATTTCGGATTGGATGGTCTGATTGCCGGAGCCCAGAGGGTTCGTGATCTGTTTGGTTATTGTGATGCGGTGAGTCTCTATGGGTGGCATGCCCGGGAGCATCCCGACAACCCAACGCATCACCCTGATTATACTTCCAGCGAGCCTGGTTACTTTCACAGGCATGAGTATTCGGGCGAATATGACCGGGATGCCCTGTTCCCGGTAGGAGGCGAAGAGAATTTTAAATCCTTCATCAAGAAGGCCAACGAGGCTGGCGTTCCCATCAGCCTCTACACGAATCCGATTCTCATCAACGAGAACGCACACCGGTTTGGGGCGAAGCGACACGAATGGGGTTTTGGGTATCGACCTGTCGACTACGGAGGCATGATGGGGTATGTACCCTGCCTCTCGTTTCAAGAGTGGGTCGATTACGTGGTGGAGTCGGAGACATTTCTGGCCAGGGACCTGGGCGTCAAGATCCTCTACCTGGATCAGCTTGGATCCGGCGCCAGTATATGCAACCATACGGACCATCCCCACAAATCGCCAGAACCGCACTTCTACGGTGAACGCGAACTGACTAAAAGGATCAGAGAGGCTATTCCGGAAGACGTGGTGATCTGCTCTGAGTCACACCCCGAAGATACCCGGCTTCAGTTCCAGAACAGCTTTTACCAGGGAGGGATTCTTCGCTACCTCACGCGGCAGATCCAAGTCCCCATGAACATGACACGATTCGCCTTTCCCGATGTCAAGTGTTTTAACAATATCTACGGCCACGGCCTCAAGGACAACAACTGGGAGCGTCTCAAGTTCGTACTCTTCAACGGCGATGCTTTGTTTATGTCACGTGGCTATCACCCGGAGGGATTCATTGGCAAAGAAGCAACCCAGGTTCTCCGGAAATTGTTTCAGATCGAGCACGAGCATGTAGACGCATTCACCTCATCGGACGTCGAACCCCTCGTTCCCACCCTGCTTCCAGGAACCTTTGTCAACCGGTTTGGGACAAACGAAAAGGTGATCTGGACGGTGTTTAATGCCAACTACAGAACGGCTCAGGGAAAGCTGCTGGAGATCCCCGCCAGGCCAGGCACCCAGTACGTCGATTTGTGGAATGGCGCCCCGATCACCACCAGCACCACAGGCGACACCACCTGGTTGGTGGTGGAAATTGGTCCCAGGGATGTTGCCTGCATATCACCGGCTGGCCCCTAGGAAGCTTGTCCCCTAGGAAGGACGTTTCCGGGCGGTGCTCCGGGCGACCCTGCTGCTGGCCCTCTTGGCCCTGGTAGCCGCACCGCTTCGAGTGCGGTGCGGGTGATGTATCACAGGCGGGCAAACATTGCCCCCGCCCTCGGGGCGGGTCATACTGGCCAGTGGTATTCTGCAGGAGGTGCCTTTTCGCTGGAGTCCACTAATGCGTCTGGTTACGCTGTTTCTGATCGCCGCTTTCGCGGCGGCTACTGTGGATGCTGCTTCGTATCAGAGGACTGACGGTAGGATTGTCGATCCGATAAGGAAACTGGTCTTGGAAGAGGACTGGTGGCTGCCATCGGGGGATCACCCCTATTCAGGTGACAATTTGGGACCAGGCGCAGACGTAACCGGCGCGAGCCTGTCCTGGGCGGACCTGCGGCGAGCGGACCTGCGCTACGCGAACCTATCCGGCGCGGACCTGACCCGCGCGTTTCTGCGGCGAGCGGACCTGTCCCACGCGGACCTGTCCCACGCGAACCTGAACGGGGCGGACCTGTACGAGGCGGACCTGTCCAACGCGAACCTGATCCTCGCGGAGCTAAGAGGTCACTCGTCCCTAGACTACGCGAACCTGTCCGGCGCGGACCTATCCGGGGCGCTCCTGGTCGAAGCGAACCTGACCAATGTGGACCTGCTTCTCGCGGACCTATCCCGGGCGGACCTGACCAGCGCAAACCTGTCCAACGCGAACCTGGAGTGGGCGGACCTGGACGGCGCGGACCTGCACAACGTGGATCTGACCTATGTGAACCTGACGGGCTCAAATTTCACATCCGCGACTTATGGCTGGGGATCGGCCTCTTGGACCAACGCTTATTACTACACCGACAACGTGCCCGACTGGCACCCTGAAATGGATCAAGCATGGCGGGACTCGGAGGGCATCCTGGCGATTGATCCAGCCAGCGGCGACTTCAACGGCGACGGCTTTTTCGATGCTGCCGACTACACTGTGTGGCAAGATAACGGGGGCGACCAGATCGATTACCGAACCTGGAAAGATCATTTTACTGGCGATTTTATCGGCGACTTCAACGACGACGGGGTTGTCGATGCCGCCGACTACACCGTGTGGCTAGACAACCTGGGGTTACGTTCCCCCATCCCAGTATCACACAAATGGTTCCCCTGGCGCTGGGAAGACCGGATCGATTACCGAACCTGGAAATATCACTTCGGCCAGTCTATCGCCAGCGGTTCAGGGGCAGACCATGTCCCAGAACCCACCACCCTGCTGCTGGCCCTCTTGGCCCTGACCGCCGCACCGCTTCGAGTGCGGCACGGGTGATGGGTGTGCAGACCGTATAGCGGTGTATCATCGCAACTTTTCACCCGTGTTGATCTGCATCGGGTAGAGGATGGCCAGACTAACTGACTCTGACTCAGTTGGGCCGGTATCCTACACTAGCATGTAGTCGCGGTGTCGGATGGGTAGTGGGGCGACGCGGTACCCGGTACCCGGCTCCTGCCGGTGGATGACGTATTCCCGGTGAGGTAGGATAAACCCCGCTGGATATGGCCGATGTAAACGCGTTTACACGGGGGGACAATGAACCGCTTATCGTATTTGTGGGTAGCCTTAGTTTTGTTGTGGTTTTCCGCGTGCACTCGCACTGAACAATCGGCAGCACCTGAGGATGACCAGACGCAGGATCTTCCTCCTGCCGGTACTTGGTGGGGGAAAGAGCGTACTTGGACCGATGTTGCCGGGAAGTTCAGCGTAACCGCTAAACTGGTCAAAGTGACAGGGAGGCACCCGTCCCCCTTTGTTCGACAATGGAAAGAAGCGGACAAGGTTGTACTTCGCCTCAAGGATGAAAGACTTGTCACAGTGCCGCTGGCGAAGCTCAGCGACGAAGACCGGAAGTTCGTGGAAAAGAAAGAGTCAGCCGAGCGAGGGGCAGCGGTGCTGCTTAACGTATTTCCGCCGCCGGCCGTTGCTCCGTTTAATAGTGATCAAGCCAATGCCCATCAAAAAGCATGGGCCGATAAACTCGGCGTACCTGTTCAAATCACGAACTACGTTGGCATGAAACTCAACTTGATCCCGCCGGGCGAGTTTATGATGGGTAGCCCGAGGTCGGAGACGGACCGGGACAACGACGAAATCCAACATCTGGTGAGGGTCACCAAACCATTTTATTTGAGTGCTTACGAGACGACGAAGGAGCAGTATGAAAACGTAAAGGACAACCCCTTTGATGCATCTGTTCAAATCCTAATCAAAGGCGAGGATAAACTGGCCACACGTGTCACTTGGTACGAAGCGGTCGCGTTTTGCCGCAAGCTGAGCAACCAAGAAGGGATGGAATATCGCCTGCCGACTGAAGCCGAATGGGAATACGCCTGCCGCGCTGGGACGACTACCGCTTACAGTTTTGGGGATGATGGGGGGAAACTGCCACAGTTTGCGTTAAAACCGAACGCTTGGGGCCTTTTTGACATGCACGGCAACGTGAAGGAGTGGTGCCAGGATAGGTATGGTAATTATGAGGGCCTGGGGGTGGTGGGCCGGGACCCGACAGGTCCAGCATCGGGCGATGATAGCCGTGTGCTGCGGGCGCGGCAAGGCGGAGCTGCTAGACGGGTGTTCGGCGTGGAACGTAGCGCAGCGTTAGAAACAGCATCATGACGACGAGCGCGGCGCTGAGATAGAGTACGATTTGAAGTCCGTCCCCGTAGGCGTTGGTGACGATTTTGGCGGTAGCGCCAGCTCAGCCCGACCGACTAGCCTGCCTGCCGTCTTCCCCGGTGAAATCGCAGCAGGAGCAGGCCGGCACCTAGCAGACAGAGCGATCCGCTGGTAGGCTCTGGAACGGTGGCGATGTAGCTGGGGCCTCCCGGAGCGCCCCCATAGACGCCAAAAACCGTGTTTCCCACCACGGTATTGCCACTTGTAATGGTTGCGCCCGGGAATGCGATGTCGGTCCAGGCAGCCTCGCCGAACGACCCATTTGGCAGAACCTTGATTGAGCCGAAAAACGCCCCCATGCCGCCGCCAACCTCCGCATAGTCCCCTGTAATATTGAATCCGTCCGGCGTGGCGGTGATGCCATCGATGTGGGAAACAAGCGAGCTGATCGGCTCGTTATTGTAGTTGAACGTCTTGAAGTGTTCGAGCGCCCCGGTGGACGAATCGTAGTTCACGAGATACCCCTCATCCAAACCGAAGGACGTCACATCGCTCAATCCGCCGGCAATCGTGTAGGAAGTGCTGGAATTCTGCCAGATTCCATAAGCAGTGACGCTCTTGGAGCCTGTTGGATTCAGATCGAACCAAGTGTCGGCATTCATGTTGTAGATGAAAGCCTTGCCGGTCGTTATATCGGTGTCGTAGTTCCCGACGACGAGGTCTCCCATGTTGCTGTGGCCGATCGTGTTCAGGAGATTCTCGCCTCCGGTGAGAAGTGGTGTCGCGTCAATCTGCGTCCACGTTCCTCCGCCCAGAACGGATCCCTTATACAGCAGTCCGTGATCGAAGCCTGGCCCCGACGAGCCTTCGGCGTACTTGTAACTTCCAACCGCCGTCACATTTCCGGCGCCGATGCTCGGTGTGAAGAGCGATGTGTTCGGTCCGTAGAGTGTGGAACTCGTCACAGTTTGGCCGCTGAAGACGGGCGTGAGCGGAACCCAACTCGCAACGGATGCACTTGGCGCGGCCGCGAGGGAGCCACTGTAGATCGCCCCGTTCGTAACTCCTCCGGTCGTGTAGCTGGAGGTGATCACCACATCGTCGGTCGAGGAACTGGTCGAGCGCACCCCGGTGATGACAACTCCCGGCACCGAGACCGATTCATAAGTCACGGCAGAAAAGCCCGTGTTCCCAACGGCAAGGAGCCAAACCATAGTCAATAAAAGGGTTCTCATTTTGTATTCCGGGATTTCCCATATAGGTCAGCCTGGAACCGCTCCAGGCATCGATTGCTTTCGATTGTACCCGCTGTGCCCAGCCCCGTATCTAGCGTGTGCTGAAAGGCGGGCACGCCCGCCTTTCAGCACACGCACACCTTGAATTAGCGGCTTTTGCCGGTAGACTCGTGGGAAATCAAAATTCCTATCAGTAGAAGGTCGCCCCCCCAACGGGTCTGTATTGGATCAATGGTCACACCGTCTCGGTTAAAATACGAAGCCGCATGAGCGGAAGTGGCCACCAGGGTGGCCAGAAGAAACAGTGTGAACAGACGCATTAGCTTTCTCCTTCGAGTTGGGCTAAAAGGGCACTAATAGGCTATTGAATACCACTGGCCAGTATGACCCGCCCCGAGGGCGGGGGCAAGGTTTTTCCTTTCCCATACTGCCCCGTTGAGGATGTCGTAACCCGGATGTAAACACTGTTTACATCGATCAGGTATTTAATGGGGGGTGGGTCGAGTTCAACAGGTCGTCCTGTTGGCGGGCTGGGTCACCCCATGTTTTGGTGTGGCCCCTTTTTTGTGCGCACTATTTTGCGGACAACCAAGGGTGCTTATTGCACCCTAGGGGGGCGTGGGCAAACTCCTGTCTCCGGCACACCCCTATTGGGGTGTGCAACACCTCCAGATCAGGCGCCTACAGAGGCCCTTCTAGGGGCCTCTGGTAAGTGACTGTGTGGCCTGCTGAAGGAGTGCTTCACGTACACTGGCCGCCAACTGCGGCCAGAGGGTGATGAGCTCACTTAGAATCGGGTCACTAGAGAGTGTTTCGTCAAAAAGTGCGCTGCATTTCGCGCTGCCTCGTAGGGCGATAGCCGTATTCCCCGGGGTTTTTGGCAAAGGTTCGAATCCCTCCCCGACCGCTCTGGGGGTTGGCACCCTCTGGCCTGGGCTCGCACCGGTTCGCATAACCATGAAGCCCATCAAGGGGTTGTGTTGCTTCTGGCGAATCAGTGCGAGCGTATGCGTGTGTGTGCTGTGCCGCTTTTTGTGCCATATCGTGATTTTGTGTGCCGGATTCTGTGCCACTTTCAGTGGCCTGCTGAAAGTCTGCATCAGTCACTTGCAGATAGTGCTTCTCTGCAGTCTTTGGTGTATTTCCTAGCCATGCTGCGACCACATGAACTGGGTATTTCCTGGTCAGTTCGGTCTGTCGACTGGCTCGCAAGTTGTGAAACAATCTGGGCCAGGGCGTTAGGCCAGCCCGCTCAATAAGCCGGATGAGCGGAGTCCGCATGTTGATGTTTCGCCAACCTTTCGGTGTGTTCGACACTTTGCGATAGTTCCCTCCCACAACGTACTCGGCCCCTTCTGGGGCCAAATCAAAGGCCTCCGACAGGATGGTTTTCAATTCTGGAAACATCGGCATGACACGGCTGGATTTCCCTGGCAGATGCTCGGTCTTGGGGGACAAAACCAAAATTCGCTCAGTGTCAAAATTAACATCCTGCCACCGCAGGGAAAGTACTTCTGACGGGCATCGCAAACCACCGAATCGTGATAGCGATACGATTGTCCTCCACGTCGGGTCACAGACTGCAAGTAGCTGCGCTATCTCCTGGTGAGTGACGAAGTATTGGCGGCCAGGGTCCATTGTCGGTGCATGCTTTACGTCCGCGAATGGGTTCTCGGCAATCAGTTTTCGCTTCACCGCGCTGTGAAAAAACATCCTGGCATTTTGTAATCGCTTGTGGATTGTGGGTTTGGCTAGCCCTATGCTGATCAGGTGCATTTTGAAATCTTCAGCGTTGCCCGCATTAATTGTGGACAGTTCACAATTGCCACCAAAATGGCCTGTCAGATTGCGTATGCAGTGGCCATAAATCTCCTTAGTGACTGCCTTCACGTCGATGCGCCGCTGCAGGTAGTCTGCCAGGAATGGCTCTAGTGTACTTTTAAGCGTTGTGTCACGAGGCTCTGGCGGCTCGATCAATCCCTTTGTCACGAATTTCTCGGCTAAAGAATCCGGGATTTCTGCAATCCACTCCGCTGTGGCATTGTCGTATGCTCGTCCGGAGATCATTG
>Ga0310121_10004167_pt1 | contig 12877 bp, 10 predicted proteins | sample CB27_Tmax_986_MG_FD_203504 | JGI IMG/M metagenome (GOLD analysis project Ga0310121, IMG submission 203504) | Marine microbial communities from Western Arctic Ocean, Canada - CB27_Tmax_986 | ecosystem: Environmental > Aquatic > Marine > Oceanic | place: Canada: Western Arctic Ocean | collected... | reverse complement strand
TTCGGTTCCGGAACACAGGCCGGTTCCTGTCTGGCGAAGAAACGTTCCGGCAGCTGGGCGTAGGTGTTGTCGAAGGGAATGTTCATCGAAGCGGGTTTTTGAGGTCCAGACAACACCGAAGTTGAAGGCTCCCGGAAGCTAACCCGTCCTAACCGCTAGGAACCACCGGCCTCATCGGAAGCGACTTCGCACACATCGCCGCCACTGAAACGCCGTTTCCTGGAAAAAAGTGGTAGCGCTGCGTCCGGTGTGGTGCTCCCGGCTACGTTGCGGTCCTGCGGAGTACTGGAACATCTTCCAGGTATGAAGAAAACCCTGCTATTCGCTCTCGCCCTGATAGCGGTCGGGTGTGATACACCGCTAGATCCTGGTCTGATCGAAACGGCCGAAGAGCTTATTGATATGACGCAGCCCCCGAATGCTGAATTGGGGAAAGTCACGTTCCAGGAAGAGTGTGCGAGCTGCCATGCTGCGGGAGACGGGTTCGATCTGGCGGCTTTCTCATTTCCGGACACCACGATCATCCGGCGGGCGCTCGGCCACGTAGATATGTCGACATCGCTCGACATCGTGGCGCATATCCGGCGCCTTTGGGTGCCAGAGACCAGAGGGGTGGAGTCGAGTCCCTTCCAGCCCGGCGGCCTACGGCTGGGCACGGACTACGAGTTCGCCATCAACACCTTCGGAGCGGACCAGTGGCCAGCCGATCTCACGTCGGAGGACCTCCGGCGCATCGACATGTGGAGGACAGAGGTGGCGGTGAAATTTCCGGTCTGGTCCATCGAGGAGAACAACCTCGACTGGATGCCGGACATGCCGGTGCCGGAATACCTTCTCAGCTATCGGAACGGACGCGCGCGTAAGGCCCTGGACAAGTTCTACCGTGGGCGGTCGGTAGTGCTGCTGAGGCGCGCCGTGGACGCTCTCAGCGATGGGGACAAGGATCAGAACAACCCGGACGCGCCCTGCATTATGGATCCGATCTCGCAACTACGGGCCGAAGAATGCTTCGAGGCACGCCGGTGGGCGGCCTCGCTCGGTGCGCAGTTCATGCTCCGCTATGGGCTCGACGCTCCGGTGCACCATGACGTCCACGACGTGTGGTGGGATGTGGGCAATGTGGCGCGGAGGACGGTGACCAGTAGTGCCGTACGCGGCGACATCGACAACGGGCTCGACAACTGGGTGTCCTGGATGTGGATGGGTTGGGCGTTTGAGCCGAACGCTCACGCCAGTGTCTACCTTTCGCTCGGACTGAAGCGAAAGGAGATGCTGCGGCACGCGACCTTCCACATCCTAAAGTCACAGGTCGAGCGTGGCCGGAACTCCTCTACTCCGTACCGTGATCTGAGGAATGTGCCCCGATTCTCGCCTGACACCTGGCTGATGAATGCGATGGAGTTCGGTTACAACCACCTTCTCGAGCGGCTGGAGGATGGGGAACGCCCAACCGGTGATGGACTCGCCCGGGCGATCTCTGAGACTGAACGCGCATACCGCGATGCGGCGAACCGTCTCACCGCCAACCAGGCTAAGGTCCTCGTGGTCCTCAGAGACCAGGTCCTGGAGTACCTGTACCTCAGATAGCGAAGTAGACCGGCAGCTGGTGCCTCTCTCGCTAACAAGCATTAGGGGGTCGTCCGAAGACCTCTGTTTCAAAAAGGTTAGGGTATGTGGAAGAAGTTTGTGGCACTCTGTGATCGGTACATCTTTTGGATCTTCTGTCTGAACTTGTTGATCCTGTGGCTGATCTGGAACAAAAGGTAGGTTTATGGAGGGAGTAATCTTAATCGTATAAAAGGAAGGGTATGGCTCTAATCCAGTGTCACGAATGCTCGAAAGAGGTCAGTGACGAAGCACTTGCTTGTCCGCACTGTGGTGCCCCCAAGGCTGATGCTCAACCAAGTAAGAAGAAACCCAAGAGAGAACCGATGTCTTTGGAGGATTGGGAAGGACGGGGAGGGGGGCTTCTCACCAGTTGCGGAGATACAGAGGAGAAAGAAAAGTGAGTGGGTATTTAGGGTAGCCCCTTAATCTTGCTTAGGACTCTAAGGGCACTCACCTGAGTAGCTGTGCTAGAGTAGATGGAAGTAGCCCCGTCTACGTTGCGGATTTTCTGAGGTCAGGGGCATTTTTCGGAGTAAGCCTTACTGGAGGATTATCCGCATGAGAAAAACCCTGCTGTTCGCCCTCGCTCTGATAGTGGTCGGGTGTGCTGAACAGACGCCAAGTAAGTCGAGCTAAAACCAGATCTTCATCTCACAACCGTATTCCAGAGGAGAGGCCTGTGCATACCAAATATCATCGAACTGCAAGCGTACTCGGGGGTGTCTTGATTACTACCCTAGTCGGTGCTGCTGGTGCATCGGGCCAACAACGCTCTGAGAATCAGGTGAGGGCGGTGGCCGACGCCTTTCATGCGGCTCTCGCGGCAGGCGATTCAGCTGCGGCCTTGAGTCATCTTGCCGATGACGTGACGATTCTCGAGAGCGGTGGAATCGAAGACAAGGAGCATTATCGATCGGGACACCTTGCCGGAGACATGCGCTTCGCGCGAGCGGTGGCGCGAGAGCGCGGCGAGATTGAGGTCAGCCTAGTGGGTGATGTCGCTTGGGCTCACTCGACCAGTGTTACACAGGGCCGAATGGGCGACCGCGAGATCAATTCGCAGGGTGCCGAACTCATGGTTTTAGCACGAGAAAGTGGAATCTGGAAGATCAAGGCCATTCACTGGTCATCTCGGCAGCGAAGGTAGTCTGACAGCATTTGCAGAGGCGTAGTTACCACGCCTCCTGCGGCCGAACTCGTGGACTTACGGCCCCTGTCTTCCTCTGGGTTCAGAAAACGGGAACTAGCCCCGGACACTCATTGAGAGTGCGCTTACCAGAGTTTACCAAAAGTCTATCACTCTGTGCTGGTTCGTGCTTGTTGCTGCTATACAGATAGAACAGGATGAGCGTTGGTATTAAAGGTGTTTACACCTCATGCTAACTGAATGAAAGCCCTTGCTAATAACCAAACTAGTGCGTTGGGAGCAGGGGGTCCCCAGTTCGAATCTGGGCGCTGCGACTCTGCAAACATCTCATCCTCCAAGGGCTTAGGCCCTGGAGAGTTTTGTTATCCAATCTCCCGACTAGTTGCGGATCTACGGACTGGGGGCGCAAAATGAGGATTGAAGCAGTGCCCGCACCTGCCGGAGGCTTAGAAGATGAAGAGAATCCTGCTCTTTGCATGTCTCATCACAATGCCGGGATTCGTCTCGACAGCAGCTGCACAAGTAAGAGCCTCAAGCACCCAGGCATGGGAAGTTTCTAGGACGTCTGACGGTCATCCGAACCTTCAGGGGAACTGGACGAATGTGACACTCACTCCGTTTCAGCGTCGGGAGGGTAGGGGGCCGATCTTCACATGGGAAGAAGTAAGAGATATAGAGAACGTGACTGATGAATGCCCCGCTAATCCTGGAACGGTTGCCTGTGGAAGACGTGAATTGCAAGGTCAGAGTAATGAAGCTCGGCTCACCGGCCAGGAATACAATGAGGTTTATTGGGATCGGGGTTCCCGGATAGCAATTGTCAACGGAGAACCTCGAACATCTTTGGTGACGCGTCCTTCAAACGGTCGTCGTCCACCACTCACACCCGAGGCTCAGGAACGCATTCGGGAAGCCAGGGAGTTCAGGAGTCAGTTCGGTCAATACGACCACCCGGAGCTCAGACCTCTTGGAGAACGGTGTGTCGTGTCTTTCGGGTCAAGCGCTGGTCCTCCAATGACTCCGAATACCGCCTACAACAACAATTATACAATTGTGCAGAATGCCGACCATGTGATGATCGTGGCTGAAATGGTTCACGACGTAAGGATCATCCGGCTGGGTGAGCCTCGACCATTACCTAAAGAGAACCGCCCTTGGTTTGGTGATTCATGGGGTCGATGGGAAGGGAATACGCTCGTGGTGGAAACGACGAACCTTCATCCTTCGCAGGCGTTTCGGGGGATCCCGCATTCAGGGGACATGAAAGTGATTGAGAAATTCACGAGAGTAGATGAGGAGACGATACTCTATGATTTCACGATTGAAGACCCAAAGACGTACACTGAATCCTGGGGTGGCGAGATACCGTTCAAGAAATTTGACGACCTGCTATACGAGTATTCATGCCATGAAGGAAACTATGCGCTGTCAGCCGTCCTGAGTGGTGCACGCTATCAGGAAAGAAATGGACGCTGAGGTCTCCCTGTGAGGCGCTGGGACCTAAGCTGTTTCTGAGCTGATCGAATTCGGTCTCCGGAGAATTCCAACTCTGCGGTACTTGTTACTGGTCACCTACTCGGGTGATCTGTATCAGCATACAAGGGTCCATGGCACCTACGGCTTAAGAAAGCGTGGCTACGACTTCACCTAGGAGCGGGTGCATGGATTTGACGAACTGAGAGAGATTCTGTGTCATCACACCAAGTTGTTTTTGCTCTAGCTTCAGTTCTGCGATCATGATGTCTCTAAGCGTAGTCCAGTGGTCTATTTGCCTCTCGATGGCTTCAGCTAATGCCAGGGTTTCCTCAGCATCATTGAGCTCAACATCCTCAGTTTTGGTAAACATACTCTGAACGGAATCACGTGCTGAACGATGATAGGTGATCTCTAACGGATAGATTGTTTTCGGGTTGTCGGACAACTTCCGAGCAGACCTGGCGACCTTTTTCAACTCGGTAATTTCAGCCTTCTTCGTAGCCATATCATTGGCGAGACTGCGTTTAATGGCCCGAGCACCGTTGGCCATCATCTTCCTCGTACTCTTGCTGATATCAGCAATCGGATCATCGCTATTCGCTGAAGTTATTGCCCATCCTAGTAATTCTCCGAGCGACATCAGGGCCCTTCGGAGCTGCTCTTGTTGTCGAACGCTAAGCCAATCGTCCTGCTTTACTTGGACGAAGGCGAGGTGTGCAATTTCACGACTAATCAAGCTTGTTTGAACAGAGCTTGTGGGTGCTTTCTCCATATTCCCCTGCAGGTTGTTTCGTTCGAAAGAAGTCGTTGATTTTCGGGTGTGATTCCCTTTCCCGAAAGGTATATAGTAAAATTGGCCTCAGAGTTCCCTTAGATGGCCAATCTCGGTCATTTACCCGTTAAAGCGTATAGGAATTAGGGCCTTAAGCATAGCTTCTATAGATCTTCGGAACGGAAGAGGATTAACAGCCTGCAGCAAAATAGCCAAAACTTGAAACGCTGGGATCAGCAACATGAACCAATGTGGGGGATGAGATACAGTGCTTGGGTGATACCCTTATGCCTGATCACTCTGGGTGAAACTGTCTTTGCTCAAGATAATCTGGCAGTCGCTGTACCCATCTCATCCCCTCCAGTCATCGATGGTGTTTTGGATGAACCGTTTTGGACTCGTGTCGATCCTGTCACGGGATTCTTGCAGCGCGATCCCGTAGATGGAGCTCTAGCTAGCGAGAAGACAGAGGTACGAATTGTTTACACGCCAACCGCTCTGTACTTCGGGATGACGATGTATGATTCAGAGCCCAACCTAATCCGCGGCAATATCCTCCAGCGGGGTGGCTGGATTGATAAAGATGACAATATTCTCATCGCGCTAGACACGTACGACGACGACCGAAATGCTTACCTGTTCGAGGTCGGTGTACTCGGTACTCAGGATGATGCTTTGATTTCTGATGAATCGAATACAGACTGGAATTGGGATGGGATTTACACGACTGAGGCTCGGGTTACAGATGAAGGGTGGGTTCTAGAGATTGAGATCCCATTCACGACGATTCGCTTCGATGACACAGAAGCTCCGGAGATGGGAATCGCTATTGCACGGACGATTCGTCGAAAAAATGAGTCTGTATTTTGGCCTCACATAGGACAGGAGTACCGATCGGGTATCGTCCACGTTTCCCGCTATGCACGCATGACAGGCCTTCATGATCTACAGAAAGCCAGACATATAGAAGTGAAGCCACACGCCATATCTGGTGCTACTTATACCAGTGAGAAGGGAAGTGATACTGAGATCAACGCGGGGATCGATATAAAGGCATCATTCACCTCTAATTCTACAGTTGATCTGACATACAATACGGATTTCGCTCAGGTTGAAGCTGACAACATTCAAGTGAACCTGACACGGTTCAGTCTTTTTTTCCCTGAAAAGCGTGAGTTTTTTCTTGAGAGAGCAGGGCTCTTTCAATTTGGAGCACCGCGTGAAACAGAAGTGTTCTTTTCTCGACGGGTAGGTCTCGATAGCGACATACTGGGTGGTGGTCGGTTCACTGGCCAAGCGGGTCCGATATCTATTGGTGCCATGAGTTTAAGAACTTCAGGCGTCGAGGTGCCTGGCTCCGTCGATGGGCCGCCCAACACGACAGCTGGTGCCTGGAACTCAGTCACACGAGTGCGCGGCAATGTACTTCCAAGGATGACCGTGGGTGGAATCATAACTAGTAAAGAGACCGTCTCTGGACATAACCGAGTGACTGGAGCAGATCTCCAAAGCCGATTCTGGAGCAGTAGTTCGCTGCTTCTGTGGGCTGCTAAGGTTTGGGATTCAGACTATGCGACTTCCGATGGGAGTAACTTCGCGGGGCAGGCTGAGCTTATCCTCGAAAATGATCGATATATCTTTGAGATTACCCGCACAGTCATCGGTGAGGCTTTTGATCCCGCACTTGGCTTTGTTCCTCGCCCTGATCAAAAGAGATGGGGTGGCCAGGCCGGAATTCGACCACGCTTCGAGAATAGTTCGTGGGCTCGGCAGTTCTTTATGACTTTTGGTGCAAACCACATTCAGGGCATTGAAGGAGAAAAACAATCTCATCGCAGGCGCTTAACGACCCGTTTAAACTTTCAATCAGGAGACAACGCTAATCTAGATGTTCGAGAGCGTTTCGAGCGCCTTGATGAACCTGCACGCATCAATGGTCGTATGGTGCCAGCCGGGGATTATAGATTCAGGCGTATATCTGCAGGGTTTACTCCAGATCGCGCACGCAGTGTAGGCTTGAAATTCAATACGGCACTCGGTGATTTTTGGTCAGGCACAAGGACGGAACTTGGTGGAGGGGTGGTGTGGATCGCGAATAAGCATCTCACAGTTGATGGGAGTGTGAGTTGGAATGACATATCACTTCCAGTACCTGATGGAGACTTTACAACTACACTGATCAGTACCCGCCTAGAAGCTGCACTGAACCGCAAACTATTTGCGTATGCCCTCGTTCAGTGGGATAACGTATCACAGACACTGCAATCGAATATCCGAGTTGATTGGATCCACACACCGGGAAGTGACCTCTTTGTGGTACTCGACACGGGCTACCTCACTGGCCCCCTCGATCTTCCGCGGGATCCCAGGTGGCTCCGCCGAACAGGAATCGTAAAATTGACCTATCTCAAGGCGTTCTAATTACCCGAGACCAAGGACTAGAACATGAAGAGGGTTGAGGTACGAGGTGTCGTCCTATTGGCGAGTGTAATGGTCTGGGGGTGTGCACCTAAGCAGGATAGTGTCAGTCAAAGTGGAGATCTCGCTTCCCGTGTAGAGGAAAGCCTCAATTCCCTGAACGCCAAGACGTCCTTTTACGCCAAGCATCTTCCATCGGGGCGCGAGATCGCTATTCGTGCTGACGAACCGATGAACGCCCTTAGCGTGATCAAGATCCCCATCCTGGTTCTGGCATATCGAGATGTGGATGCCGGGGCATTAGATCTTGATGAACGTTATCGGATCCAACCGGAAGACATGCGACGTGGAAGCGGGCTCCTCCAAAGTTTTGCCCCAGGTATCGAGCCCACCTATCGGGACATCATCACGCAGATGATCATCACGAGTGACAATACTGCGACGGATGTGGTGATAGAACGTCTAGGGTTGGAGCGCGTGAACACTATGCTTGCTGAATTGGGCTTTGAACAAACCCGACTACGTGCTACGACTGGTGAATTGTTTAGGACCGTCTTGGAGTTGGCTGACCCCGGCAATGCCTCTCTTTCAGACCGTGAGGTTTTTGAGTCAGGCTTTCCTTCTGATCGAGAAGCCGCAGTCCGTAGCTTCGGCTTCGAAGGTGATTCCGCTCAATGGTTAGGCAGGATTACGGCTCGAGAAATCTCTCATATGCTTGAGGCGATCGAAGAAGGTGAGTTGGCATCGCCCGAATCGAGTGACGAGATGATCGGTATCCTCCGAAGACAATTCTATAGTTCTAGGTTGCCGCAACAGCTGCGGGGCAGGGCCTCTATTGCCCATAAGACTGGGGATTGGCCACCTCACGCTGGTAACGATGTCGGGATTCTCTACTACGAGGGCGGCCCCACCGTAGTTGCTGTGTTTACCAACCAGAATCAAGGGGACTTCTTCGAACTTGAAGCCGCACTGGGAAGGATCGCGGTGGATTTGGTTGATAGTTGGCGTTGAGTAATCCTGCACATAAATATCGATTCTTGATATTGATATTATAGTATAACATGAGATATAACTATCTAAGTTACTATGAGGTAATGATTTAATGAAACTTATATTTCGGACTCTCAGTACGCTTTTGATCCTTGTTATAGGGGTTGTATTAGGAGTTTTTGTAGTAGCGAGGTTTCATGATGGGCCCCTCGAGGGTGCTCTGGCGATTGTTGCGGCTGGTCCGTTTGATTCCGGTGAAATGCAAATGGGTGTAGAGGAGCCGGATTGGGCGTTCGTAAGAGATTACTCTACGGTAGAGTTTCAGTTATTGGCCCCTGTTCGCTCACGCACGACATGGATTATGGAACATGAGGGCCGAATCTTTATTCCTTCTGGCTATATGAACTCACTCTTGGGTAAAGTCTGGAAGCATTGGCCCAAAGAAGCCGAAGAAGATGGTCGTACCATATTGCGAGTTGATGGGAAGCTCTACGAACGCCAAATGGTAAGGATCCGAGATGAAACTGTGGCGACTCCGGTACTGAGTGAATTAAGTAGGAAGTATGTAGGTGGGGCTCCTATCCCATTCCAACAGGTAGAGTCGGGAGATATTTGGCTCTTTGAGCTACGGCCAAGAAGCTAGTCTGAAAGTGCAATCGACTTGGCATTAAGCTGTCCCATCCGGACCCGTTGGGCGTCACACAGAGAGGACGCAGGGTCGTCAAACCTATTGAATAATAGGGCGTTTTCTTGTGGCATGGTGTCTGCACATTGAGAGGCCAACAGGCAGTGCTTTCCTTAGTAGTTGTACTGCTGGATTCCTCTAGTCAGGACAGGGTTGAATGATGCCAATGATCAGCGGGGTTAAGGTGTCCAAGGGTTTGCTTAGGATTTCTCTAAATCTCTTGTTATTTACAATTCTTGCTGGTACAGGGCTAACGGCTCAACTCATTCCAATTCGCACTGTTCCAGTTGCATCTGGGGATCAGTTTCTGACAGTTCCGTCAGAGACTCTTGGGATGGGTGGCGTGATGATCGCACTAGATGACTCTTTGGCGGATGGTTGGGTGAATCCCGCCAAAGGTATTTTCATCGGCGAATCGTCCTTCTTAGGCGCCCCCACATTCTATGGAATCTCAGATCATGGTGGCGGCGGCAAGACATTCCCGATGGTTGGATTATTCCAAGGAGAGGCCTGGTTCGGTGGCGGCGCGTTAGCAGTTCAACAGATCGATAACCCCGAAGAGCGCTGGGGATGGAGACCCTTCATCGAGCCCGGTGTTATCTGGGATAGTCAACCTCAACGGCTCAGTGACGTGTCTTCAAGGAACCTCTACGCGCGAGGGTTCATTGGGCGAAAAGTAGACTCCGGGCCATGGTCTGTCGGGTTTGGGTTCTCGACAGCACAGCTCAACGCGGTCGATGGTGTTGATCTTTTGTATGCTGGAGCAGATCGGATTGATCAATCAGGAAGCGCTTCTGATGTGCGCCTCGGCCTATATCGCAGCGGAGTGCGCGATCGGATTTCTTTAGTCGGTGTCTACAACAGGATTTCGATGACACATGATGTGACATGGACCGATTTCATATGGAGAGACGACTTTAATCGTGTGGCTACACGTCGTATTGAGGTCAATGAAGACAAGACGCGTACGATAGGTGGTCATCTGAATTGGGATCGGGATCTGAGCGCTCCTGGATGGCGGATTGGAGCAACTGCTACCGTGAACCAAAAATCGCATCCGAAAATCCCGAATTATCAGATTCAAAACATTCCTAGGGACCCCGGAACTACGTGGGCGTATGAGGCAGGTTTTGGGATCGCTCGGACTCGTGGAGAGACAACTTTTGGGGTTGATATGGTTCTACAGCCGATCTGGAGCGAAACGTGGCAGGAGGCAAACGAACGGGTCATCACTGTCTCGGGTACGGTGATTAAGCCAGGAGGCCGGACAATTGAAAATGAGTTCTTCTTTACGAATGTTATTCTCAGGACGGGCCTCTCTCACCAACTCGGAAACTTAGGGCTTCAAGTTGGTCTTGAGATGCGTTCCTATGACTATGAACTCGAACAGGTAAATCACGTTGAGGGCTCGTTCCGTGACCTAGAGGAGTCTTGGATGGAGTGGTCTCCGACCCTGGGAGCTGTTATTCATTTTTCCGATGTGGATCTTAGATATACGGGACGTTTCACAACTGGTACGGGACGACCTGGCATTGCTTGGGAGTGGGACGAGAGCGTGATGAGGACTATGGATAGTGCCAACGATTTCATCATCGCACCGCAGGGACCTCTCACGTTACAGGATGCCTTGGTTCATACCCACCAGCTTTCAGTGAGAATTCCAATCCGTTAAATGATTAGGATAAGGCCGGGAAAACTCGTAGCACTTGTAGTGGGGTGCACGTTACAGGTCGGTTGTGAGGTCCCACCTCCGAGTGATCTGGATCTTCTTATTCAGGGTGGAATTCTGGTTGACGGTTCTGGCGAAGAATCCTCCCAGATGAATGTCGGTGTTCAAGGAGGCAGGATCGCTTGGATCGGCGAGGACGGAGTACAAGCCGCTGACACGTTAGACGCGACGGGGTTTGTCGTAGCTCCAGGTTTTATTGATGTCCATAGCCATACTGTTCCGGCACTCCTAGAACGTCAGATGCGCATGAATGAAGGCGTCCTTCGCCAGGGTGTCACGACTGTTGTTGGAGGACCCGATGGTGGCTTCGGTCCCGAGATGATCAGGACAGTGATTGAAGCTTTGGGAAATAATGGCTCAGGCACGAATGTCGCGGCCTACATAGGGCACAACGCCATACGTGAAAGCGTTATGGGAGAAAGCCAACAGCGTGCCCCCACTCCTTCCGAGTTCGATGTAATGCGGGCACAGGTCAGAGAAGGAATGGAACTAGGTGCAGTAGGGTTCTCGACTGGACTTATGTATGAGCCCGGAATGTTCTCTGAGACATCAGAAGTAGTTGAGCTTGCTCGAGAAGTAGCTGCTTTCGGTGGTATCTACGACTCCCATGTCCGAAATCCCGTCCACGCCTTCGTGGAATCTGATCAGGAAGTTGTTGCAATTTCTGAAGGTGCCGGAATATCTGGAAAGATCGGACATTTGAAGGCGGTGGGGCTTCATAATGAAGGACGCATTAATAACGTGATTGAGCTGGTCGAGAGTGCTCGCTCTAGAGGTGTAGAGATTGTCTCTGACCAGTACCCGTACGACGGAGCTGCCACCTCCTCTCTGATAGGTATCATCGTGATACCCTCGTCTATGACAGATCTAGAAAGTCTCCGAGCACCTGGACCTGTCGATTCGGAAGCAGCAGCACGGTTCCGATCAATGCTGGTTGATCCAAGTCGCCGCACACAATTGAAAGAAGCGAGTGAAAACGGGATTGATGGTGGGTTTGCTTGGTTGAAGGCGACAGGGTACAGCAGTATGCGGATAGTGAGCAGCACTGATTATCCTGAACTGGTTGGAGTCTACCTCTCAGAACTAGCTGAAGTAGGACAAGACCCGTTCGATGCGGTGATGGATTTGATCGCTGGGGCATCTACTCCTGTGAACATCACACTGGGTGCGATCACAGAAGAAGATGTTCGGACTCTTATGGTTCAGCCTTGGAATATGATCGCAAGTGATGGGGCTTATGCAGATGGGAGCGAAGCTGGCAGGGGGCACCCTCGAGGAGCGGGCACTTTCGCGCGTTTTCTTGGTCACTACGTGCGTGAAGAGGGAGTTCTGCCGCTAGAAGAAGCAATCCGTAAGATCACGTCCTTGCCTGCGGATTTTCTTGGGCTTACCGACCGAGGACGGATCGAAGAAGGATACGCTGCGGACCTGTCGATCTTCAACGCTGAGACGATCATTGATCGCTCTGATTGGGATTATCCTCAGCGTTTTGCTGAAGGAATCGTGCACGTGTTAGTTAACGGTACCCCAGTGCTTAGAGATGGGAATCTGACTGGTCAAACACCTGGTGCGTTCCTTTCACTCAAACGCATTCCCTAAGAGATAATTTTCATTATCCCGCCTCAGGGAATGCTGGGTCACTCAGATTATAATCTCGGCCATGTAGATACTCCTGACCCTTCTTCATCATGCTATAGAAGCCCTCTCCATCTGTGTCCTTCATGACTGTTAAGAACTGAGAGAGAGCAGAAGAGAGGGCGTCTAGTGATTCAGATCCGAACTCATTCAGAGATTGAATTTCGAAGTATAGGTAGGGGTTATCCTCTGCGACTGATCTAGCTACTTCGAGTTGAGCATCGAAGGTCGTGCTAGATATTTGAGCTAGCTTCGGGACCTCTTCCCCACTTTCGGCAAGTGCAGTAAAGAAGATGATATTCAGCGCGTGAGATAATCCCAAAACGTAGGCGATCAGACGATCATGACTATCCAAGTCCATTTCTACTAGGGTGGCCATGGTTGGTGCGAAGATTTCCCTGGCTTGGGCTGTTCCTT
>Ga0310121_10004166_pt1 | contig 12878 bp, 12 predicted proteins | sample CB27_Tmax_986_MG_FD_203504 | JGI IMG/M metagenome (GOLD analysis project Ga0310121, IMG submission 203504) | Marine microbial communities from Western Arctic Ocean, Canada - CB27_Tmax_986 | ecosystem: Environmental > Aquatic > Marine > Oceanic | place: Canada: Western Arctic Ocean | collected... | reverse complement strand
TGCTCGCCGCCGCCTGTCAGGCCGGCGGCGGCGATCCCGGCAGCGGCATGACGGCCGAGTCGCTGATGGGCCACATCCGGGTCCTGTCGTCCGACGAGCTCGAGGGGCGCGCGCCTGGGTCGCCCGGGGAGACGCGGGTGGTGACCTATCTCACCGACCAGTTTCAGCAGCTCGGCCTGTCGCCCGGCAATCCGGACGGCACGTTCGTCCAGCAGGTCCCGCTGGTCGGCATCACGCCGCAGCCGGCCGGCGGTCTCGAGGTCGAGCGGGACGGCGCGGCCGTGACGCTGGAGCCGGGCACCGACTACGTGGCGTTCACGAAGCGAGTCGTCGAGACGATCGATCTCGAGGGCGAGTTGGTGTTCGTCGGCTACGGCGCGGTTGCGCCGGAGTACGACTGGGACGACTTCAAGGACGTCGATGTTACCGGCAAGGTGCTGCTGATGCTCGTCAACGATCCGCCTGGGCCGAGCATTTTCGGCGGGCGCGCGATGACCTACTACGGCCGCTGGACCTACAAGTTCCAGAGTGCGGCGGCGCGCGGCGCCGCCGGCGTGTTCGTCATCCACGAGACCGAGCCGGCCGGCTACCCCTGGGACGTGATCGGCAGCGCCCCCTACGGCGAGCAGTTCGACCTGGTGACCGAGGACCGGAACATGGGCCGGGCGCGGGTGGAAGGCTGGATTCAGCGCGGCGCCACGGTGCGGCTCTTCGAGTTGGCCGGCTTAGATTTCGAGGCAGCGAAGCGCGCCGCCACGCAGCGCGACTTCGTGCCGGTGCCGCTGGGACTCACCGCGCGGACGACGATCGTCAACACGCTGCGCACCGTCGATTCGCAGAACGTCGTCGCCCGGCTCCAGGGAACGGACGCGCCGGACGAGACCGTCATCTACGTCGCGCACTGGGATCACCTCGGCCGTGACGAAAGCCTGTCTGGCGATCAGATCTTCAACGGGGCCAAGGACAACGCCAGTGGGACGGCGGCGCTGCTGGAGATTGCCGCGGCCTTTGCACGGGAGGCCCCGCCGCGTCGCAGCGTGCTGTTTCTCGCCGTGACCGCCGAGGAGCAGGGGCTCCTGGGTTCGCGCTACTACGCCGGGCAACCGCTCTATCCGACGTCGCAGACGGTGGCGGCGCTCAACATGGACGGCCTCAACGTGCTGGGACGGACCCGCGACGTGACGGTCGTCGGCATGGGGCAGTCCAGCCTGGACGACCTCGCGGCGCAGCTCGCGCGCGATCGGGCGCGGGTGCTACGGCCCGACCCGGAGCCGGAGAAGGGATTCTACTACCGGTCGGACCATTTCGAGTTCGCGAAGGTCGGCATTCCGGCGTTCAATCCCGACGCAGGGGTCGAGTTCCTCGACAAGGAAGAAGGCTGGGGACTCGAAATGCGCGAGCGATACACGGCCGAGGATTACCACCAGGTGTCGGACGAGGTGAAGGACTACTGGGATCTCTCGGGTGCGATCGACGATCTGGAACTGCTGTACGAAATGGGCCGCGACCTGGCGACCGGCCAGGCGTGGCCGGAGTGGAGCGAATCGAGCGAGTTTCTGGCGATCCGGCAGGCGGATCGGTGAAAAGAAGTTAGGAGTCAGGAGTTAGAAGCTAGAAGTTTGAGGTTAGAAGCCAAGGAAGGTCTTCTAACTTCTGACTTCTAACTCCTTGCTTCCTCGCTAGCTTCTTCGCCGCTCGCCCTTCGCGATCGAGAAGTGGTCGTACCAGGTCGAGTCGGCGCCGCCGAGCCGGCGGGCCAGCCTGACGTCTACCAGGTACGGCCGGCCGTTCGCCGTCGCCTCGAAGCAGCGATCGAGCGCACCATCCAGCTTCGCCGGATCGTCCACCCGCTCCGCCTCGACGCCGTAGCCCTTACACAGCAAGACGTTGTCGATGTCCGGCCCCTGCAGGTTGGCGCCGACTTACTTGCCGGTCGCCGCCGCGCGGCCGCCGTAGAGGTGCAGGAATTTCCGGTTCGCCTGGTACCCGCCGTTGTTGTAAACGACCACCGCCAGCGGCACGTCGTAGCGGACGGCGCTCCACAAGGCCTGGATGCCGAACTGCAGGCTACCGTCGCCAACGAGCGCGACGACCTGGCGGTCTGGCCGCCCGATCTTGGCGCCGATGCCGGCTGCCACGCCCCACCCGAGGACCCCGCCGCTCGACGTGTAGTTCGTCCGGCGGGCCGCACCGGTGCCGACGTCCATGTAGGCGGGGAGGTATTCCTCGGACGTGACGAGCTCGCTCACGACGATGGCGTCGTCCGCCATCTTGGCGTTGAGCCCCTTGGTGAGCCGGGCGGTCGAGATCGGTGCGTCGTTCCAGCGCTGGACGGCCGCGTCGTCGAACCGCCGGCGCCGCGCCCGCGCGTACGCCTGTACCTTCCGCCGTCGATCGTCGACGACCGTCGCCGACAGGGTCCGCTTCCGGAGCGCCGCCAGCACGCCGGCTGCCGCCTTGCGGACGTCGGCCATCATCGCGCAGCGGGGCCGCCTGTCCGGCCCCTCCCGCGGATCCAGAGCCGAGAGCCTCTCAGGGTGCCCAGCCGAGCACGACGCGCACCGCGCGCGGCCGCGCGGCTCGCTGCAGCATCAGGAAGCGGCCGTCCGACGCGACGTCGTAGTTCGGCAGATGGCCACCCGGGTCGAGATCGAACGGCCGCTCGAACAGTCGAGTTGGCGTCTTGACCTCTAACGCGCCGTTGCGTACCGTCATGCTGACGGCCAGCATCTCGGCATCTCTCCGAAAGAAAAGCTCCCGCCCGTCGCGCGACCAGACCGGCTCGCGTCCGCCGGCCGTGGAGACGCGCCAGCGTTTGCCAGTCGGCGGGTAGGGCTGCACGTAGACCTCGTCCAGATTCATATCCATGCCTTCGTCGTTCGACACGTAGGCCAGCCACCGGCCGTCGGGTGACCAGGCGGGGGATCGCTCGTCGCTCGGGGTCGCGGCGACTGGGACGGCCTCGGCGTCGGGCGACCAGACCCACACGTCGCGGCCAGACTCGGTGACCTCGTAGTAGGCGAGGCGGCGGCCGTCGGGCGACCAGGCGCCGGGGTTCTGGGGCAAGACGCTCGCGAACAGCCGGCGCGCATCATCGCTATCCGCCGGCGAATTGGCCACAAAGATGTTCTGCGGCCCGAGACGGTTCGAGGCGAACGATAGTCGCCGGCTACCCGGCGGCATCCATGCGGGCGAGCGGTTGTCGCTGCCTCCGGTGGTCAGGCGTGCGCGGGCGCCGTCGGACAGTGTTTGCAGCCACAGCTCGTGACCCAACAGGCCGGTCCGGGTGACGATCGTCAGGCGCGTTTCGTCGGGGGACAGCCGTGGCGTGCGGTGACGGTCGGCGATCGGTTCAGGCGCAGCTGGCGTCGCCTGGCCCGTTCGGTCGACCCATACCAGGACGTTGTCGGGTGGTGACGGCGGGAGGTACACGAGCGTTCCGGTGCGCGACAGGTTGAACCTCGCATCGCCGAGTCCGGAGAACCCGGTGACCGACCCGCCGATCCCGTCGAGCACCGTTGTGGGTGTGCCGGAGGTCTCGAGCGTCTCCGCGTCGAACGGCGTGGCCAGCAGCTCACCGTTGAGCACGTAGACCAGCTGTCCCGCCGCGGCGTATCTGGGCCGGCCGTTCGCCGGGAGCAGGTGCGCCCAGGCGTCTGCTTCCGCCGACCAGACGGCCAGTCGGGCATCACGATCGCGCCGGGCTACCGTAAAGAGGATACCGATGCCGTCCGGCAGCCAGGTCGGCCAGCCATGCTCCATTTCCTGCCGGGCGAGGTCGGGTGTGGTCAGCGGCTCGGGCGTGCCGCCATCGGCAGGGACCCGCAGCAGGCCGCGACCCTGGAGCGGTGCGAAGATGATCATCCCATCGGCGCTCCACGCGCCGCCGGCGCTGCCGCTGGGCGCGTCACAGACGACCGCGTGCGCGCCGTCGTCGAGTGAGACGCGACGCAACGCGTCGTCGGCAAAGAACGCGATCGACCGTCCGTCGGGCGAGAAGAACGGGCTCCTTGCGCCGTCCGTGCCGGGCACCGCCACGGCGTTCGGCTCGTGGAGCGCCCGGTAGAACAGTTGTGGGCGACCGCGGCCGGAGGCCGCGTAGGCCACGAAGGCCACCCCGCGTCCGTCCGGGGCGAGCGCCAGCTCGAGCATCTCGTGGTCCGCCGGCGCGGAGATGTCGAACCTGATGATTGGCAATGGCTCGGGAGCCTGGGGTTGCCAGGCGACCCACACGGCGAGACCGCCAATCACCGCTCCCACTGCCAGCCAGATGCCGCGCATGTCGTCGTCCAGAAGCTCCGGGCGGTCATTATACGGGCGCGCGTCGGCGCGGCCGGAGAAAGGTCGCGCGTCGGCCAACTGTGACAAGATGTCGGTCGGCCTGGATGGTCCAGGAGGGTGCCTGATGACGGCGATTGCCGTCATGCAGCTCGTCGAGCGCGGGCCGGAGGCGGATACCGAGATGCACGCCCCGCACGTCGATCCGGTCATGCAATTCTGCGCCGGCGCCGAACCGCGTGAGCTGCCGTTCAAACAAGCGCTGGGCTGGGACCTGCCGCCTGACGTGCCGGGACGCGCCTACATCAGCAAGACGGGCACCGTTCGTGGTACGCGATCGGTCGTCATCAACTACCCGGACCATGGCCTCGTCGTGACACTCCAGACAAACATCGCGCCGTTCCCTGTCCTGCAGACCGGCCAGGCGATTGCGCAGATGTACCTGCCGCCGGCGCACGCGCGGTAAGATCCGAGCAGCCACATGCTTCCGTCCCACCCGATCGTTGGCTGGCGCGGCGCCTGCTCTGTCGCCGCGTGCGTGGCGATGGCGCCGGTGGTCTCGGCACAACCCGGCGCTGATCAGGCTCAGGGCGCTATCCTCGACCGCCTCGGGGAGATCCGGCGAGAGACCGGCGCACCCAGGATCGCGGCGGCGGTCGCCGTCGACGGCGAGGTCGTTTTTTCTGGCGGCGTCGGCTGGGCCGAGCTCGAGAACCAGGCGCCGGCCAGCGGCGCGACGGTCCACAACGTCGCGGCGATCTCGAAGGCGATGACAACGATCGCCATCATGCAGCTCGTCGAGCAAGGGACCCTGAGTCTCGACGGGCGCCTCCGGGTGTCACCTTTCCGCATTGCCCGAGAGCGTCGCCGGCGTGACGCTCCGGCAGGTCTTGACGCACACGTCTGGCCTGCGAAGCTCGTACGGGCTGACGAGCCGCCGTGTCGAGGATCTGATCGAGGGGCGATCGCCAGGGCAGGTCCGGATGCGCCGCTGTTCGCGCCAGGTGAGCTCTGGGCCTATTCCTCGGCCGGGTTCAACCTGCTTCAGGCGGCGATCGAGAGGGTATCCGGCGTCGGGTTCGAAGAGTACATGCGCACCCGTGTCTGGGAGCCGGCCGGGATGCCGCGCACGGCGCTGGACGTACCTTCGCGCATCGTGCCAAGACGGGGCCACGGCTACGAGCGGGACGACGCCTGGAACCGCATCAACGCCGCCTTCTTCGACATGCCCGATCTGTGGGCCGCCGGTGGGATGCTGTCGACCGCTGGAGATCTGGCGAGGCTCGGCGTCGCGATCAACGGCGGGGCTCGGCGTCGCGATCAACGGCGGGGCGCTGCTGAAGCGATCGACGGTGGCGCAGATGCACCGGGCGCAGGTCGATCCAGTAATCGAGTTCGTGTCAGCTGGAGTCCCTGAGAAGCAGGCCTTCCGGCAAGCGCTGGGGTGGGGGATTGACACCGACGCCGCGGGCCGGCGCTTCATCAACCACACCGGAGCCATCAGAGGTGTCGGTTCGATCCTCCTTGACTATCCGGACGAACAGGTGATCGTCGCCCTGATCGCCAATCTCCTGCCGTTCGACGCGCGCAAGCACGGTGAGGCGCTCGCGCAGATGTTTCTCGAAGATTGAGGAAGAAGGCAGGAGAAACCCGGCACCGGTTTCATTCTGTCTTCTAACTTCTGTCTCCTGACTTCTTCAGTACTTCCGATTCTGCTGCCTGAGAATATCGAACTGGGCGGTGTCAGCGACCGCCATGACCGCCATGACACCAGCCTGCACCGGATCACTCACGACTAGATCGGCCGCATCCGGCACGCCGCCGGCCATGTTGAGCGAGATCACCTTGAGACCCTGTTGTCTGACCTCCTTGACCGCCGCGGCGATGTCGCCGCCCATGATGGCGCCGGCCAGCACCAGCAGGTGCGCGCGTGGCAGCCGCACGACGGCGCGCACGGCGGCGCTGATCGGCTGTTCGCCGACCAGCGGAATCGTGTCGACCGAGATCCGCTCGCCCCGGATGTTGTGGCGGTCCGCTTCGGCGATTGCGCCGAGGGCGACCTGACCGACCTGGGCACCCCCGCCCATGATGATGATGCGTTTGCCGTAGATGGCGGCTGGCGACGAGATTGCCTCGACGTCGCTGGCGGCCGGCAGCGTGCGGAGGTCGGCGAGCACGCGCTCCGCGCCGCCGTCGAGCGTGAACTCCACCGAGAGCTGACGGGCGGTGTCGGAGTGGGAGACCACTTCGAGCGACGTGACGTTCGCACCGTGCTCGGCGAGGACCTTCGAGACCTGGTGCAGCGAGCCAGGCTCGTCGGCGATCTTCAGAACGAGGGCGTGATCGTTCGCCACGCTAGGATCTTACTGAATTTGGAGGACTAGAAGTGAGGAGTTAGGAGCGAGGAGTGAGGAGAGCCGAGTTGCGATCACGGCTCGCTGACCGCCCAGTTGTAGTGCGCGGCGGCACGCTCGAGAATTTCTGGGAGGTCGATCGCCAGGAGATACCGCTGCTCGACGAGCGCCAGCGCCGCCTCGGCGATCCGGCCGAGATAGTCGTGTTGGTCCCGATAGCGTTCGCCGATCGCCGGACGGTCATCGCCGGTCCGCTCACGCTCGGCCTGCGTCCGCGCGAGCGGAAAGTACGAGCCGATCTCGCTCGACAGCCGATCCGGCGCGCCGATGCTGGAGTGCCGGTAGTTCCAGCCGGTCTGGGTCGCCAGCGGCACCTCGATTTCCGGCATCCGGATCCCGGCGCGGTCGTTTCCGGCCGCATCGACGGCCGGTACGCGCTGGACGAACGGCTCGCCGATGCGCGGCGGTTCGTGGGAGACGATGCCAGACGTCCAGTCGGGCCCGAAATCGAGTCGGCGCGCCGTCAACGGCGCGCGCGGCAGTTCGTTGCTCGGTCCCGCCGGCCAGCCGGCGTCGGCCGGTGAGGTCAGCGTTCCATCGGTCAGCCGTGGGTACGCGCTGGGTGGTGGCGCGCGGCCGTCGATGACCCAGGCGTCGAGCGCATCGAACAGCGCCCGGATCACCGGCGCGTAGACAAGCGTGTTCATCGAGGCTTGGCCGAGGAACACGGTCGACGGGTTCGGCGCCGGCGGGAACCGGCCGATGATGTGCGGCGCCGACGCGATCATGTAGATCCGGCTCGTCTCGGGCGGCGCGACGTCGGTCATCCCGGTCGGATCGGTGTGCACCAGGGACCCGGCCCGGTTGAAGTACTCCGAGTTGGTTAGCAGATGGAAGACCTTCGGGATGGTGCCGCTGGCTTCTGCGCGGCGGAGCAGTCCGTCGGTCTCCCCGGTGACCGGGTCGGTCAGCGTCGCGTCGGTGAACGGGAACATGTCCACCGGAAACAGGAAGTTGAAGTGCTGCAGCGCGTCGCGCGAGGCCTGGCCGAACCGGTGGTTGAACGACCCGCGGCCGGCGCCGCCCACCTGATCGAACACCCCGTCGAAGACCTGTCGGCCCGATTCGTCCTCGTTGAACCCCTGATAGAGGAAGTGGCGGAGAAACCGGCCGGTTTGTGACACCCCCCACCCGAGGGCGTACTCGATGCCAGGCAGCGGGTTGTCGGCGCTCTCCTCGTACTTGAAGAAGCTGACGAGGTCGCGCGTGCCGGCCAGGCCGGTGCCGAGGACCCGCGGGCCCTCGCTGAGGTACACGACGTCGTAGATCCGCCCCGGCTCGAAGCTGCCGTCCAGCGCCACGGTGCCCGGTCCGGTGAAGCGCCACCGGTCGCGCGGGACGACCCGCGGCGGGTCGGTCGGCAGCGTCTTGACGAGCATGACGTGCTCGTCGCTCGCCGGATCGACGACCGGGTAGGCCCGGTGGCCCCGATCGGCGAGGCGCGCCGTCGAGCCGACCGGGCCGACGAAATTGCCGCGGACGAGGCCGCTGATCGGTTGGCCAGCGTTCGTCGCGATTGGCATCGTCATCCGCATGCGGCCCTCGGGCACGTCCCACTGCCAGCCCATCCAGAGCAGCGAGAACCCCCGACGCATGAGCGCACCGTCGCCAAATTCCTCTAGGGTCGTCGGATCCGCAGAGTTACTCGCCTTCTGGAACGTTCTGAGGATGCGCTTGCCGCCGCGGTTTCCCGCTTCGTAGAAGAGCCGGCCGTTGCCGCGGGAAGGATCCACCGGCTTCAAGAGATAAAAGTCGGCGCTGAACTCGACCTCACCCCGTGCGTTGCGCGGCGCGAGCTTCAGGTCCACGACGATCGCGTTCTGGCGCAGGTCTGGGTCGAGCGCGAAGTGGGCGGTGCCGATGAGCTTCTCGTAGGGACCGGCCAGGCCGAACGACCGGCCGTTGAGGACGACCTCGCGTCGCTCGATCTCCAGGCGGACCAGACGCGCGTCGGCGCTCGGGGCCAGCCCCAGGAACACGACGACGCCAGCCATTACGTTCACGGCCGAATGCAGCGGGACTTTCACCACGGGCTGCTAGATCCTATATCTTCTAGCAAGTTTCAGGGGACTGAAGTGGAGGAGCGGTGATTATCCAAGGCGTCCGGGGGGTGTCCGTCACGGTGCTCGGCGCGCTGGTCATGTTCAGCTTCAGCGCGGCTCACGCTCAGTCGGGCGACGAAGCCGCGTTGCGCGCGCTCGAACAGGCGCAAGCCGACGCGGTTGTCGCGCAGGATTTCGATACGTTGGAACGGATCTACGCCGACGATTTCGTCTTTACGCACGGGACCGGCGAGGTGCATGACACCATGCAGTGGCTCAACGCGCTGCGTGCCGGTCGCGAGTACCTGTCGCGTGAGCACGAGACGATCGAGATCGAGCTGCACGGCGACGTGGGCGTCGTCTACGGCGTCTTGCTCGTGCATGCGAACATGAACGGCGTGGAAGGGCGGTTCCGCGCGCGCTACGTCCGCGTCTACGCTCGACGCGCCGGGCGCTGGCAGCTCGTGTCGCACCGCACGGTGGAGCAGACGGAAATCGACTGATCGAGGGCCGTCCGGCGACACCCGTACTTCGCAGTCCGGCGTTGCGCTGAGAGGCCTTGACGGGGTATCGTGGTACAGGTAACGCCTAGCAGCCCGTGGTGAAAGTCCCACGTGGCACCGAGACCGCCGAGGCGCCCACCTCGCAAGGCGCGAGGAGGGAGAAAACCGGGAGTATTTGACCGGCGAGCAACACCGCGAGGCGGGATGCACCGGCGGTCGAATGCAGCGGGACTTTCACCACGGGCTGCTAAGGACGTCAGCGTTCCAGTTTGATCATCTCCGGAGCGATCAGCGGAATACGTTAAGATCGGTTCGGGGGGTTGCCTTGACCCGTCGAACGCCTGGCGCGACATGAACCACCAGGGAGGACATCATTTCTTCAAGAGTGTTCGTCGGCAATCTCAACTACGAAACCACACAGCAAGACCTCGAGACCCTGTTCTCCGGGGTCGGACCGATCTCAGAGGTCTTCCTTCCGATCGATCGAGCGACGGGCCGGCCGCGCGGGTTCGCGTTCGTCGAATTCGGTGACGCCGCCACGGTTCCCCTGGCGATTGAGAAGCTCGATGGGGCAGACCTGCAGGGGCGCAACATCCGTGTCAGCGAAGCCCGGGAGCGAGCGCCGCGGGCGCCCAACATGCCGTTCGATCCGATGCCCTGGGGTGACGACCGGCCGAAACGCAGCGCGGCCGGAAAGCCGAAGGGCAGCCGCCGCGGGCTGCGCGGCCGCAAGCGCGGCTTCTGATTCACCTCCGAGGTGAGCGATTCGATGGCAACCGCACGGGCCCGGCACATTCTCGTGAAGACCGAAGACGCCTGCGCGGCCGTGAAGATCGAGATCGAAGGCGGCGCCGATTTCGCCGTCGTCGCGAAGCAGCACTCGCAGTGCCCATCCGGACAGCAGGGCGGCGATCTGGGCGAGTTCGAACCTGGTCAGATGGTGCCCGAGTTCGACAAGGTCGTTTTCCACGAGGATGTGGGCACGGTCCACGGTCCGATCAAGACGCAGTTCGGGTACCACCTGATCGAGATCACGAACCGCACGGCGTAAACAGCAGACCGTCTCGATGTCGCGCAGACGGTCCTTTCGGCTCTAGGACGGCACTGCTCTTGCGAGAGCCCAGAGCTTGCTTTCACCACCCCTCGCGTACCCGCAGTCCCGTGATGTGCGCGGTGTGATGGCGCCAGTGCCAGGCGTGGATCTGGAGCATGTCGTCCAGATTGATCGCACCGATTTCTGAATGCCGTATCGTCCAGGCGAGGTCTGCCGGCGACAGCGCCCGCAGCATCAGGATCCAGCGCGCGTGCAGCGTCTCGAGGCAGGCCAGCGACAGCTCTACCGGTGCTGAACGGGCTTCGGGTAGCGGCGCCCAGGTGTCCTGATCGTACACCTTGATCGCGGGCTCGGCTTCGGTGAGCGCCCACCTGAATCGCACGTAGGAATTCACGTGGCTGTCGAACACATGATGAACGACCTAGCGGACCGTCCACCCGTCCAGCCGGTACGCCGTGTCGAGCTGCGCGTCACTCAGTCCTCCGACCGCTGCGCGCAGCTTTGCCGGCGCCTCGGCGATCTCCTGGATCCACTACGCGCGCATTGCGTCGGTGACTTCCTTGGTCAACTCGACCTTACCGACTGGGTACCGCAAATCACTCATTGAGGTCTCGCACCTCCTGCACCGCGTTCGTACGGGTCTGCACACCGAGCCGGACGCGGGAGCAATCCTGTTGGTCTGCCGCGTGAGCCAGCTGGCTCACGAGCTGATCGGCCAGCCGCGTGGGCTCGGGCAGTCGATAGCGCGTCGCGCACTTCAGGACGAGCGCCGAGGCCACGCGAAGGTCCACACGGTGCCAGATGCTGACGTAGATCGAATTCGTGACCGCCTTCGTTCGGAGCACCGCGCCCACGATGTGGCCCCGATGTCGAATCGACGTCCACGCGCCGCGCCGCGTCGTCGGCATGTCATGTTCGCGGACGAGCCGGCTCTTCGCGCAGCCGATGCTGGGCAAGTCGCAGAGCACACCGAGATACCACGCCACGCCGAAGCCGCGCGGATGGGCCAGGCCGTGCCCGTCGCACATGAGGGCGTCGATCGGTGGGTCCAGCTTCCGCAAAGCGGCCAGGATCGCCAGCGCCTCCCGGAACGCCAGCAGACCCGGCACGTACGGGAAGCGGAGCGGACGAACGGCGTGCCGGGTTTGCACGATCTCCCCTTGGCGCACGTCCCAGACGACGGCTGCGGCCAGGCATGTATCACCGCCGGGAAATGCCGCATCGACGCCGGCCACGTAACGAATGCGGCCGATCGGACCGCGTTGCACAACCCGCGGCGCCAATCGTTTCTGAATGGCGATGGCCTGCGTGGGGGTGACGTTCCAGCGATGCGGGGGGGTGGATATTCATCTCACGACGCGACTGATCTCGGTGAAGGGTCTTCCGTCTTTCGCCTGCTTCATTCTGACTCCTGACCAAGGTAGAGTATAGCCCCGAGCCACCCTGTTCACTTCGCTGCCGAAGGGAAGGTTGCCATGAAGCTTCTCCGCGTCCTGATCGCGTCGGTCGCCGCCGCCCTCGTCGTCGCCGGTTCCTCCTTGGCGTTGGCGCAAGCGCCGTACTATCCGCCGCTTGGGGAGTGGGAGCGGAAGACGCCTGAGGCAGTCGGCATGGATTCGGCGCTCATGGCCGAGGCGATCGCCTTCGCCGAGGCCAACGAGACCAGCAAGCCGATGGACTTCTCGGATCAGGAGCGAATATTCGGGCAACCGATCGGACCGCTGCCCAAGCGCCGGGCGCATACCAACGGGCTCGTGATCCGCCACGGCTACATCGTCGCGGAATTCGGCGAGACCGACAGGGTCGATCCGACCTACAGCGCCGCCAAGAGCTACCTCTCGACGATTGCCGGGCTGGCGTACGACCGCGGCCTGTTCACCGACGTGCATCATCCGGTCGGGCAGTACGTGACAGACGGTGGCTACGACTCGCCGCACAATGCCCAGGTGACCTGGCATCATCACCTGCAGCAGACCACCGAGTGGGAGGGCACGCTCTGGGATCGCCGCAGCGACTTCATCGGCAGCGTGGAGTTCGGCAGCGCCGAGCGGGAGCCGCGCGACCTGCGCGCGCCGGGCGCCTATTACGAGTACAACGACGTGCGGATCAACCGGCTCGCGCTGTCGCTGCTGCGGTCGTTCGAGAAGCCGCTGCCGCTCGTGCTGCGTGACGAGATCATGGTCCCGATCGGCGCGTCTCGCACCTGGTCGTACCACGGGTACTCGAACTCCGACGTCGTCATTAACGGTCAGACCATGAAGTCGGTCACCGGCGGCACGCGTTGGGGCGGCGGCCTCTGGATCAACTCCTTCGACCATGCGCGGTTCGGCCTGTTGTTCTTGCGCAACGGGAAGTGGAAGGACACGCAGCTCGTCTCCGAAGCATGGATCAAGATGGCGCTGATGCGCGGCGACGTGGGGCCAGACTACGGCTATCTGTGGTGGCTGAACACTGACGGCGAGGCCTGGCCTGACGCGCCGAGAACCGCATACCGCGCGAGCGGGCACGGGTCGAACACGGTCTGGATCGATCCTGAGCACGACCTGGTCGTCGTGTGGCGCTGGCACCAGGGGCGCGCGAGCAACGA
>Ga0310121_10004165_pt1 | contig 12879 bp, 12 predicted proteins | sample CB27_Tmax_986_MG_FD_203504 | JGI IMG/M metagenome (GOLD analysis project Ga0310121, IMG submission 203504) | Marine microbial communities from Western Arctic Ocean, Canada - CB27_Tmax_986 | ecosystem: Environmental > Aquatic > Marine > Oceanic | place: Canada: Western Arctic Ocean | collected... | reverse complement strand
CGGATAAGGTTGTCCGGGTCCTGGCCAGCGGGCAGCACTGCCACCCGCAGCGTCTGAAGGTCGTCCGGCCGCTGGAACAGGCCGGGTCCTGGCCGATGCCGGGCTCCCGCCACCTCCTGCCGGCCAAGCACGTCCCAGTTGGTCTTCAAGCTGCGCAGGGTGGCTTCCTGTCCCGCCGTATCCGGGTCCAGGGCCAGCACAAAGGCATCGGCATGTTCCTTCAGCAACTTCACCTGGAACTCCGTCAGCGCTGTCCCCATGGAAGCCACGACGTTCCGGTAGCCGTGCTCGTGGGCCGCGATAACGTCGGTGTACCCCTCCACCACCACCGCCTGCCCTTGCTGGGCAAGGTCCGCCTTCGCCAGGTCCAGCCCATACAGCAAGCGCCCTTTGTCGAAGAGCACGGTCTGGGAAGTATTGAGGTACTTCGGCTGGGAGTCGTCCAGCGCGCGGCCCGCGAATCCTACCACGCTGCCCGTGGCGTCCCGGATTGCAAAGGTGAGCCTGCCCCGAAACATGTCACGGACCGTGCCATCCTCGCTCTGGACCACGAGTCCCGCCGCGAGGAGTTGGTCCGTCCCGACGCCCACCGACTGCATGTGCCGCAGCAGCTCATCGCCGGTGCTGGGGCTATAGCCAAGCCCGAACCGGACCACCATTTCATCGCGCACGCCGCGCCGCCGCAAGTAATCGCGGGCCAGGGAGCCCCGTTCAGCGGTCAAGGCCTCACGAAAGAACTTCAGCGCCCGATCGTTCACGGCCAGTAACGGGTTCCGAGGCGTCTGTTCCTGTCGCCTCCTCTCCGGGATAGAGATTCCCGCCCGTTGGGCCAACTGCTTGAGGGCCCCGTTAAACTCTATGTTCTCCGTCCTCATCACGAACGTAAACACGTCGCCCCCGGTGGCGCAAGCGCCGAAGCAACGCCACGTCTGGCGATCGGGAAAGACGACGAACGACGGAGTCCTCTCCTGGTGGAACGGACAACGTGCAGTGAAGTTCCGTCCCGATTTTCGCAGGTCGGGCACGTAGTCGGAGACCACGTCTACGATGTCGAGCCGGGCCTTAATATCGTCGGAAAGGGCCATGATGGGCGCGCCGTACTGCTCGCCATAACGAGCTAGGTGGAATAGGGACCTGCGCGTATTCTAGGGAGCGGTACGCCCGACCGCGCAAGGGTCATTCGACTCATTCGGTTGTCAGTTTGGGCTGCCGGGGCCGAACGCCCGCTGCGTCCTAGCTCTGGCTCTGCATTCGAGACGCCCGCTCGACCCGAGTAACCCGCTCGTAAAAGCGCCGATTGGCCCCTCGAAGCGCATCCTCCGCCGTTACCCCCCATGCCTGCGAGGCGTCCACCAAAGCGAACAGCAGCTCGCCGAATCGCGCTTCCCGCTGCTCCTGGGTGGGGAGGTCAGCGATTGCCTGTGCCTCGTTATCCAACTGGCCTACGCCCCCCTCCTCACGAACGAGGCCGGAGCGGGCGGCCCGTTCCTGGACCGCCTGGGCATAGCCCAGCGCCGGCATCGTCTTCGGCACGCCGTCCAAGAGTGAACGGTCCGCCTGCCCCTTAGTCTCACGCTCCTGGGCCTTTACCTGGTCCCATATGAGCTTTACCGCTTCGGGGGTATCGGCCTCCTCGTGGCCGAACACGTGGGGGTGGCGGCGCACCAGTTTATCGTTGGCGTGACGCGCCACGTCAGCGATGGTAAAGGTGCCGTTGTCCGCCCCTATCTGGGCGTGGAACACCACCTGAATGAGCAGGTCACCAAGTTCTTCAACCATGTCGGGCACGTCGCCCGTCCCCAGTGCCTCGATGGCTTCGTAGCTCTCTTCGAGCAACGTGTGCTGTAGCGAGGCATGGGTCTGCTCCAGGTCCCAGGGGCATCCGCCCACCGGGGCCCGCAGCCGCCGCATGGTCCCAAGGAGCGCATTGAGCTGCCCCAAGCCTTCACGAGTCTCCCGTCCAACGGTATCAGGCGGCTTGGCCATGAATTCCCTTCCTAAGGGCGCGCCCTTCTCGATCGTCTCGCGAAAACACTGGCGTCTCACGAAAACAGCGACACCATTCTACCCCGGCAATGCCGCGGCGCTACGCTTCCCATTTGACACTATCGCACGGACGTGCCTAGCATCTGAGTAACGGCCGGGGAGGAGTTGAGCAGTGAGCTGGAATTGGCGGTTGGCTAGTGCACTGGCCTCTTTGGCTGTCATGCTAGTGCTCATCACCACTAACGTGCGCTTGGCCACCAACAGCATTTCCCTCTATGCCTTCCTCTTCGAGCGTCACAACGTGAGCGAGCGCACCGGCATCTCCCCCGACGGGCTCCGCACGGTGGGTACGCAGGTCCAAGCCTACTTCAGCACTGAGGTTGGGCCCCTGTACGTGGAAGCTGAGGTCTACGGCCTACGCCGGCCCCTCTTCTCGGAGGCCGAGGTCGCTCACATGGCCGACGTGAAGGGGCTGTTCCATCTGACGTGGCGGGTGCAGGGAGCGTCGGGTCTGTTCCTCCTGCTGATGGTGATAGCGGCGGCGGTACGTTTCCGAGGAGGGGCCTGGTACGTGCTGGCCACGTGGACGCGCAACGGCGCGGCATTGACCGCGGCCACGGTCGCCGCCGTTGGCGCGGTCAGCGCGGTGGCCTTCGGTCCGCTGTTCACGCTCTTTCACCGGCTCGGGTTCCGAAACGACCTGTGGCTGCTCGACCCTCGGACCGATCTGCTGGTACAGTTTTTCCCTTTCGGGTTCTGGCGAGACGTGACCTTGCTCATCGGCCTGGCCGCGGTGGTGGAGGCGGGCCTGCTGTTCTTCGCCGCGCACGTTGTTCTGCGTCGTTTGCACCGCCCGGCCGGCGAGCAGACGACTTCCGTCCGCTTGTCCTAAGGGTTTGTGGGTAGTCCTCCCCTTTGATGGGGGAGGACTAGGATGGCGTGAAGGCCAGGCCTTAGCGCCTACGCACGGAAGCGGTACCCCACGTTCCATACCGTGTCGATGAAGGTGTGGGTGGCGTCTTCGGTCTTCGAGCGCAGCCGCCGGACGTGTACGTCCACGGTCCGGGTGCCGCCGAAGTATTCGTACCCCCACACCTGCTCCAAGAGTGCCTCCCGGCTGAACACCCGCCCCGGCTGGGAGGCCAGCAGCTTGAGTAGCTCGTACTCCTTGAACGTCAGGAGCACCGGCCGCCCGGCCACGAAAACATCGTAGCGATTGGTGTCGATGACCAGGTCGCCCACTCTGATAACCCCCGGGGCGTCCGCTACAGTTGGTTTGGGCCGCGGCTCCGCGAGCCGCCGGATACGCATAGTGAGCTCACCCGGGTCCCAAGGGCAGACGATAAAATCGTCCGTCGCAGCCTGAGCGTCTTCGCCTAGCTGGTGCCCCGCCAGTACCGCGATACGGGGGCCGCCGAGGTCGAGTCCAACCTCAGCGGCAGGCCCAGGGATCGCAACCCCGCCTTGGGTCAGGTCCAAGAGCACGGCGTGGACCTCGTCCTGGGGCCCCGCGGCGCCGCTGGCAAAGTCATCGCCCTGAACGATCCGGTAGGCCAGCCCTTCCTGTTCAAGGGAATGGCGCAGGTCCTCTGACAGCATACCGGCCAAGCTCGCCACGAGCACCGTGTAGTGCGGTCCGTCGTTGAGGGGCCAAGGGGGCTGCATTTCGGTCAGCGCCGGCCGTTGCGTCTGCTGCCGCTCCCAAGCGAAGTTGGGCTCTCTTACCACTGGACCCTCCCCTCCACGTCTTTGGCGATATCCGAGTAGTCATGGGTCCACAGCCCGGTGCTGAGATACTTCCAGCCGCTATCGGCAAAGAGACACACCACGTGGGCAGCATCCAGGTGCTGCGCGACCCGGAGCGCGGCGGCAAGTACGGCGCCTGACGACACGCCCGCGAAAATGCCCTCCTTACGCAACAGGGCGGCGGTCATCACGAAGCTTTGTTCGCTGCTGACCATGATACGAGCATCGAGCCTCGCCAGGTCTAGAATCGGAGGTACGAACCCCTCTTCCAGGCTTCGTAGGCCCTGGACCCTATCGTCCGGTTGAGGCGCCGCGGCGATCACCTTGACGGCTGGGTTGTGTTCCTTCAATCGCCTCCCCGTGCCCATGAGGGTCCCACCGGTGCCCAAGCCCGCCACGAAATGGGTCACCTCGGGCAGGTCGTGAATGATCTCGGGCCCGGTCGTCTCGTAGTGGGCATTGGGATTAGCCGGGTTGCCGTACTGGTAGAGCATGAGGTACTGTGGGTCCTGTGCCACCATGGTCTGGGCCATGGTGATGGCACCGTTGGTGCCCTGCTCCCCCGGTGAATGGACGATCTCCGCATCGTAGGCCGTGAGCAGTTCCATCCGCTCCGGACCGGCGTTCTCCGGAAGCACCACTCGCAGGCGGTAGCCTTTGCGCCGGGCGACCATGGCCAGAGAGATGCCGGTGTTGCCGCTGGTCGGCTCCAGCAGGACCTTGTCGGGCGTCAAGCTGCCATCCGCCTCGGCCCGCTCAATCATTGCCCTCGCGATGCGGTCTTTGACGCTGCCGGTGGGGTTGCTCCCTTCCAGTTTCGCGTACAGCCGAACCCCGCCGCGGGGACTGAAGCTGGGCAGCTCCACAAGCGGCGTGTCGCCGATAGTGTCGATTAGGTTGTCGCTGCGCATACCATCGCCCTGGGCCAGACGAAGGCTACCGGCCGGGCACGGCCTCCTCTGGGCCGGGTACAGGCGCTAGGCCGCAGAAGACCTCGTAGTCAATCAGCTCGGTTACGGTGGGGTTATCGCCACACAGCGGGCAGCGGGGGTTCTGTCGGGTCTTCACCATCCGAAACTCCCCGTTCAGCGCGTCCACCAGCAGCAAGCGGCCCACCAGCGGCTCCCCAACGCCCAGGAGCAGCTTCACGACCTCCATGGCCTGCAGGCTTCCAACCATGCCTGTCAGGGCGCCAAGCACCCCTGCCTCGGCACAATTGGGGACCATGCCAGGTGGCGGAGGGGTGGGGAAAAGGCACCGGTAGCACCCTTTACCCGGCACGTATGTGGTCACCTGTCCATCGAAGATGAGGATGCTGCCGTCCACCAGCGGCTTGCCACTGAGGTAGGCGGCGTCGTTCACCAGGTATCGGGCGGGGAAATTGTCCGCGCCGTTCACCACCACATCGTAGGGCGCAATGAGTTCCATCGCGTTATCGGAGGTAATCGGTACCTCGTGGGTAAGGACCTCCACTCCTGGGTTGTAGCGGTGCAGGGTCTGCCGTGCCGACTCTACCTTGCGCCAGCCGACGGTCTCGGAGTTGTGCAGCAACTGCCGTTGCAAGTTGCTCAGGTCCACCGTATCGAAGTCCACGATACCGATGGTGCCCACACCGGCGAGGGCCAAATAGATGGCGACCGGCCCCCCTAGTCCGCCAGCGCCAATAATCAGCACTTTCGCCTCCAGCAGCTTTCGTTGGCCACCGCTGCCGATTTGGGGCATGACGATGTGTCGGCTGTAGCGCTTGACCTGCTCCGGCGTCAAGTTCGATGCGGTTGCTGCCATCCTCTCCTCCTAATCAGGAAACCACGGACCATCTGTCCGTAGCCGTCCTGTGCGCTATCAAACAAAGCTGTTACGTCCGCTCCCTCACGGCCTACAAATAAAAAGCCTCCGTGCTTTGCCTTGGGCGTTTTTGACGCCCGGGGGCTCGTCACCGAGGTCTACTGTACTCCAGATTGCCGCTTTTGGAAAAGGGCTTACGCCAGTTGCCCTGCCAAGTCCCGCTGACGGGAGGCTAGTCCCGCCACGCTCGTAGTATTCAGTAACAGTTGGATGGCCGCTTCGGCGTCCCGCCAAATCTCACGTTGAGCACAGACGGCGGAAAGCGTACACTCCGCGGGTTCCTCGATGCAGTCAAGGGGTGCACTTCGGCCCTCCAGCACCGCCATAACGTCGCCAATGCTGATCTCCTCCGGAGACCTGGCGAGCACGTGACCGCCGTTGGGGCCCCGCCGGCTGCGGATGAAACCGAACTTGTTGAGTGTGGTGAGCACCTGGTCCAGGTATGGCTTCGGACTGTACTGCCGGCTGGCGATTTCCCCCGTTTGAATCGGCCCACTGTCCCTATGTTGGGCCAGGTCCACCAAGGCCCGAACTCCGTAGTCCACCTTCATGGGGATACGCATCATTATTGCCCTCCACCAAGCCAATCATATCCCTGAAACTATGGGAAGGCAATCGAGTTAGTAGGCTTTTACGCTAGCCGCTTTGGTGGCCGTGGCGGGGAAAAGGCTGAAACGCTTGGGGTCCCTTAGCACTTTCCACCAAGTCTGGTATGATGCTCGCCTGAGACTTTAGCATCACCCTCAAGCCAATCGCCGCTAGCTCCAACAGAGTAGGCCATGGACTCCACCTTCCTAACAGTTCAATCGCGCACCACCTTCGGCAAGAAGCTGGGTGCGCTCCGCCGCCGGGGCATCACCCCCATCCACGTCTACGGCAAGGGCATCGAGTCGTTGAGCCTGCAGGTGGAGACCGCCGACCTGGTCCATATCCTGGCACGGGTGGGCCGCACCACCCCTTTTACGGTCCGTGTCGACGGTACTGAGCACTTCGTCATGGTCCGTGAGGTCCAGCTCCATCCCGTAACGGAGCGTATCCTTCACATAGACCTGTTCCAGATCTCCCGCACGGAACGCATTGAGGCCGCAATCCCAGTGACGCTGGAAGGCGACGCCCCAGCCGCCAGGCAAGAGGGCGCCATGCTCATCCACGACCTGTACGCGATCATCGTGGAGGCGCTGCCCATGGACCTTCCCTCGTCGCTGACCGTGAATGTTTCCGGGCTGGTAGAAGTGGAGATGGGCATCCACGCCCGTGACGTGGCGCTGCCGTCAGGCGTAACCCTGTTGACCGACCCCGACGCCCCAGTGGCACGGGTGGTCCCCACCCGTATCGCCGCCGAAGGGGAAGTGACGCCGGGCGAGGAAGGGCAGGCGGCGGGTGGCCAAGGCGCAGGAGCGGACGGAACGTAGCCTGTTGCTGGGCTAGGGACAGTTCGCCAGCGTCTCGCCCCCTAAGGGAGCTTGGCCTCCAAGAATGATGGATACCCTCGCAGGAAGTCGCCCATCGCCATGGACGCCCGCCCCGCCAGCCGCACCCGCTTCAAGACCAAGACGCCATCCGCGGTTCCGACGCCGACCGAAGCGGGGCCTAACGATAGCTGGACCACCGTGCCGGCAGGCGTTTGTGGTATGCCTCTGGTAACCTCCGCTTCGAGTACCTGTAGCTGTTTGCCCTGCCAGTAGGTAAAGCTGCTGGGCCATGGGAAGTACCCGCGTACCTCTCGCTCCAATGCCACCGCTGGCTTCGTCCAGTCCAACTCGCCGTCCTCTTTCGTTAGCCTGCGGGTGACCGTTACCCCCTCCTCGGCTTGTGGAAGCGGCGATATCTGTCCAGCCGTGTACGCCGGCAGCGCCTCGCGGGCTAGCTCCGCCCCCAAGATAAACAGCCGTTCCGTCAGCTCAGGCGTCCGATCGTCAGCGCGCACCGGCATTTCACGCTGTGCGAGGATGGGTCCGGTGTCCATCCCTTCGTCCATGACAAAGAGGGTCACACCCGTCATCTCGTCTCCCGCCAGGATGGCCGCGGCGGCGGGCGTCGCGCCACGGTGACGCGGCAGCAGCGAGGGATGGAGATTCACACACCCCCAACGAGGCAGCTCCAGTACGCCCGATGGCAGGATCTTGCCATACGCCGCGAGGACCACCAGGTCTGGGGTCAGAGCCTGAATTTGCTCCCATGCGCCTTCTTCGCGCAGGCTGGAGGGCTGGTACACCGGCAGCCCCTGGTCTAGTGCGTATCGCTTGACCGCGGTTGGCTCCACACGCCGCCCTCGACCCGCCTGGCGGTCCGGCTGGGTGTAAACCCCCACGACGGCTCCGGCGATCTCTTGGACCGCCCGGAGCACGGGAATCGCCGGCGGCGGGCTTCCCATGAAGAGTACACGCAGATTGAACACAGGCGGATGATACCACCTGCCTGTGACTCGCTAGACTGTCCCGTCAACTGCGCTTGACTCTCTGCCAACCACGCATGCTCCAGTGTAGTCTTACCTCCGGGAATTCCCTCGAAAATCCATCCGATGCCCCCTTGCCCCCCCGCGAGAAACCCCTGCTAGAGTCTCGGTCACTGGCCCCCGGAACCCCCTAAGGCCAACGTTCATCTAGGTCCTGGCGCGGGACCTCCAGATCCTGGGTCTTGTCCTTAATCTTCGTCGTCCGAGGTCTATTCCACGTGGCTACTACCACCTCCGCACAGCGGATATGGGAAGCGGCGCTGGGTCGTTTGCAGGTCCAGCTCACCCGCCCCACCTTCGATACGTGGCTCCGCGACACGCGAGGCCTCTCGCTGGATGAGGGAAACCTTCGCGTGGGTGTCCCCACCACGTTCGCCGCCGAGTGGCTCGAACATCGGATGTACCAGCTTGTCGAGGCCGCGGCCGCAGCGGCAGCCCAGCAATCCCTCACCGTCGCTTTCGAAGTGCAGGGGCCTTTCGCAGCGGACGATGGCCAGCCAGCCACGATTCCGTCTCCAGCACCTGCCATCCGCGAGGAACAGCCCAGCGCCGACCCGGGTAACGGACTCAACCCGCGTTACACCTTCGACTCGTTCATCGTGAGCGCCACCAGTCAGCTCGCCCACGCAGCTGCCCTCGCTGTCTCGGACCACCCCGGTTCGGCTTACAACCCCCTCTTCATCCACGCCGGCGTTGGCCTGGGAAAAACCCATCTGCTTCACGCCATCGCCGACCGGGTACGGAAGCAGGGCAAGGCGGCGCACTACGTGAGCTCCGAACAGTTTACCAACGACTTCATCTCGTCGATCCAAGAGCGCAAGACCCGTGAGTTCCAGAAGCGGCACCGCTCGGTGGACGTGCTGCTAATCGACGATATCCAGTTCCTCAGTGGCAAGCAGGGGACGCAGGAGGGGTTTTTCCACACCTTCAACGCCCTGCACACCGCCAGCCGTCAAGTCATCATCGCGGGCGACCGGCCACCATCGGAGTTGGCCTTCCTGGAAGAACGCCTTCGCTCTCGCTTCGAAGGCGGCCTAATCACCGACATTCAGGCCCCCGACCTGGAGACCCGGACCGCCATCATCCGGCACCGGGCCCAGGAATCGCCGGTCCCTGTCCCGGACCAGGTCTTGGATTTTGTGGCACAGCACAGCACCACGAATGTCCGGAAACTCGAAGGCAATCTCAACCGAGTCACGGCCATGGCCCACTTCACCGGACAGCCGGTGACCTTGGCCCTGGCTGAAGCCATCCTAGGGCCATGCAGCAGCCCCCCACCGCCATCGCCGCTATCCTCCACTCCGCAGGAGGCCCTTGAGGCCGTCGCCGTTCACTACCAAGTCGAGCGAGCACGGTTGGTAAGCCGCCACCGCGATAAGCGGACCGCCGCGGCCCGGCAGGTCGCCATGTTCCTGCTCGCCCAGGACTTCCATCTCACGCCAGAGGAGGTGGGCCATATCCTTGGCGATCGTGACCGGACCACCGTTATCTATTCAGTCCGGAAGGTCCAGCAGCAATGCGAATCGAACCCCGCGCTACAGGCGGACCTGGGCCTCCTCCGCCGCAGGCTCACCCATCCAGCTCGCTAACGCAATAGAACGAAGACCAAGCTCAGAGAAGGGCTCGGCAAGTAGTTACCAACAGTTTTCCCGCTCAGCCCCGCGCATTATTATTGGTGCTATTAAAGAGTAAGAAGAACTAAGGGATTTACTTGATAGATAAAATCCAGATACTAATAAAGGCGGGAAGTGGAGGTGATGGGTCACTTTCTCTCCTCCATGCACCACGTAAGGAGATGGGAGGACCTGATGGTGGCGACGGGGGCAGGGGTGGCGCTGTCGGCGTCGTAGCACTGGAAGGACTGCGCGACCTGGCGAGAGTTAGAGAGGCCCGCCGGGTAGTGGGCGAGGAAGGGGCTCCCGGGTTGGGAGCCCAGCGGTCGGGAAGCGCTGGCAAACTGAGGCTGATCGAGGTTCCCGTGGGGACTGAGGCCCGCTGGCGGACTCGTGGCGCGAAGGAAGAGGCGGTGGAGTCCTTGGCCGTCGATGGAGCACGGATCGTGGTGGCAACAGGCGGAGCTGGCGGCCGGGGAAACGTGTGGTTCGCGGGCCCTATAAATCGGACTCCGGTCCTGGCAGAGGCTGGCGAACCAGGGGAGGAGGTCTTGTTGCAGCTCGAAGTGAAGCTGATGGTTGAAGTGGCGCTTATCGGTTCACCGAACGCTGGCAAATCGTCGCTGCTGGCACGGATCTCCAACGCAAGACCGAAGGTCGCGGAGTACCCGTTTACGACAGTGGAGCCAATGATTGGGATGCTGGAGCGCGAGCATAGGGCCGTGGCCTTCGCCGACCTGCCGGGGCTAGCCGAAGGGGCACACCAAGGGCGAGGGCTCGGGAATGGGTTCCTGCGGCACGCGGAGCGGGCTCGCGCGGTGGTCTTAGTGCTGGATGGCGCGAGCGATGACTTGGTGTCGGCGTACGCGGAGGTGGAAGCGGAGCTGCGGACCTACGAAAAGGGGATAGCTGGGAAGCCACGCGTGGTTGTCGTGAATAAGATGGATGGGCCCGAGGTGCAGGCCCGGTTGAAGACCCAGCGGCGTGCGCTGAACGCGGCGGCCGGTCAGACGGTCATGCCGGTGTCCGCGGCCACGGGCGACGGTGTAGAAGAAATGCTGGAAGCGGTGCTCCACCTGATCCCGGAGGAGAAGGCCGAAGCCCCAAAGGTTAATGCCATCGCCAGTCCCATCGTTACGGGGCCGGCCAGGCGAGTACGGACCGTGATCCGAGTGGAGGGCCAGGACGGCGAATTCACCGTGTGGTGTACCCCAGCCGAACGGGTCGCCCCCATGGTCGACTTCCACAAGTGGGAGGCCAGGATGCAGTTCCACCAGCTACTGGGGACCCTAGGGGTCATCAGGGAGCTGGAGAAGGCAGGAGTAAACCCCGGCGACACAGTCCACATTGGGCCCGTCGAACTGGAGTGGCGATAGCATGCGGCTTGGACTCCTGGGCGGCACGTTTGACCCGATACACCGAGGGCACCTTGTCACCGCCCAAAGCGTGCGGGAGCAACTGGCTATGGACGAGGTGTGGTTCCTGCCAACCGGCCTTCCCTGGATGAAGCGTGGGGAGCCCTTATCGGCGGCACGGCACCGTCGGGCGATGGTGGAGCTGGCCGTGCAGTGGCACGAGGGGTTTGCCGTCTGCGTCGTTGAGCTGGAGCGTTCCGGCGAGACGTACACCGTAGACACACTGGAGGACCTTCGCGTCCTGCGGGGCGCCGAGGATGAGCTATTCTTCATTATGGGCGCCGACACCCTGGAGGGATTCCACCAGTGGAAGGCGCCGGTCCGTATCCTGGAACTGGCCACCGTTGTGGTGGCCTCGCGCCCCGGCTACGGCGAAACCGGGCTTCAGGAGCTGGAGCGGGCGCTGCCCGGCGCGAGCGAGCACATCGTGATGGTGCGGACGCCCCTCGTCGAGGTCAGCGGGAGCGAGCTTCGGTGCCGAGTAGCCGAGGGGCAGTCTATTCGTGAGATGGTACCGGACGCGGTCGCGGCGTACGTTGAGGCGCACGGGCTCTACCGAGAGGACGCGAAGGCTTAGGGAGATGAAATGGTACAACGGAGGTCGTTGGAGGAGCTGGCGAAGGACGTCCTGGACACGTCTTTAGGGCTGGGAGCGCTCCAGTACGGCGCATTCACCCTCTCCTCTGGCCAGAGGAGTAGTTTCTACTTCGACGGCCGGCTGCTGACGCTTTCTCCCAAAGGAGCGATGTTGGTGGCCGAGGCGCTACTGCCCCTGGTCCGTGAATCGGGCGCAGATGCTATCGGCGGGCCAACACTGGGCGCGGATCCCATGGTAACCGCCGTGGCCATGCTCAGCCACCAAGACGGCGGAAGGGCCATTCCCGCGTTCATCGTGCGGAAAGAGTCGAAGGAACACGGGACCGGGAAACTGATCGAAGGACCGCTGCCGCCCAAAGCAAAGGTCGCCATCGTGGACGACACCTGCTCCACCGGCGGCTCGCTTGTCCATGCCATCGAGGCGGCCGAGGAAGCCGGCTGCACTGTGGTGCTTGTCGCGACAGTCTTAGACCGGAACCAAGGGGGCAGCGAGAAGCTGCGCAGGGATGGCTACGCCTTTCGCGCGCTGCTCGAGGCCAACGCGGAAGGAACTATCCGGGCAGCAGGGTCCTAAGAACCGCTAGATGTCCAGATTTTGGACGGACTTGGCGTGGGCCTGAATGAAGTCTCGGCGTCGCTCTACCTCGTCCCCCATCAGCTCGTTGAACACGTCGCTGGCCTTGGCGGCATCGGGAACGGAGACCTGAAGCAGGGTGCGGACCTCGGGGTCCATTGTGGTCTCCCAGAGCTGATCGGGGTTCATCTCGCCCAAGCCCTTGTACCGCTGGAGGGAGATGCCGGAGCGGTCTGACTTCCGCTCAAGCAACTCCGCTAGTTCAGGCCACGAGACTTTGGTGCCCACTTCTTCCTCGTTCTTCACAACAGTGAAGGTACGGTCGTTGATAAACTTTGATAGCTGTGGATAAAGCTGGAAGCAGCGGTGGAGCGCGGGCGTTTCGAAGAGGTGCTTCAACTCGAGTTTTCCTTCCCCTTCAACATCCAGTGTGTATAACTCGCGACTCTTGTTAACCTTGGCGTCCGACGGATGGCCGCTTTCTGCGAACCACTTCTGGACCGCGTTGAGGGTGGCCTGCTCTTCGAATTCGAGGCGGTACTTCTTCTCCTGGGCGCCCTTGAGCAGAACACCAAGCAGCGAAGGGGAGAGCCCGAGGGGCTGGAGTGACCCAGACCAGCTCTGGAACTCCTTCAACCGGGTTACCAG
>Ga0310121_10004162_pt1 | contig 12887 bp, 14 predicted proteins | sample CB27_Tmax_986_MG_FD_203504 | JGI IMG/M metagenome (GOLD analysis project Ga0310121, IMG submission 203504) | Marine microbial communities from Western Arctic Ocean, Canada - CB27_Tmax_986 | ecosystem: Environmental > Aquatic > Marine > Oceanic | place: Canada: Western Arctic Ocean | collected... | reverse complement strand
ACAATGCGGCGCATGACATGCGTCATTCCCAGGGCTTCCCCTGCCACTAATAGCGGCGTGCTGTTTCGTCGACTGGTTGCCGTAGCGCTTGTCGCTGGGCTGATTGGGGGCCTTGCTCTCAGTCTAGCTCAGCGCTGGCAGGCAATCCCGATCATCGTCAAGGCCGAGGCTTTCGAAAGTCTCAGAATTGATGCCGAAGGTGGAGCGCAGGTGGCTGATGATGGGCACGATCATTCTCACGATGCGAACTGGGAGCCCAGTGATGGAATCGAACGAACTCTGTTTACAATCTTATCAAACGTTTTAACTGCTATCGGATTTGCACTTGTACTGGTCGCGTTAATAGTTACGGCGTCACTGAAGTTTGGGAAAAATACTGAAATCAGCGCCTCTTCCGGAATTATTTGGGGCCTTGGTGGCTTCATTGTCTTTTTTGCTGCCCCTTCTTTTGGGATCTCCCCTGAACTTCCAGGAGTCTCTGGTGCCGCGTTAGAGTTCAGGCAATGGTGGTGGATTGCAACTGTGATCTGTAGTGGGGCAGGTTTGTACTTGGCCTACATACTGAGCAGCCCATGGAAGTGGCTTGGACTGGTTGTTCTTCTGGGTGCGCCACATATGTACGGTGCACCGCACGCGGAGAATCTCTACGAAGGGTTTCCGATAGCCATAGCTGATCAACTCTCTGAGTTGTCGAAAGATTTTCTGCTAGCCACTGGCCTTAGCAATCTTATCCTATGGCTGGTTCTTGGGAGTTTTACTGGATGGGCAGTGAAGCGCTATATCCATACCGAGAACTGATCTTTTTGCCCAGCCGATCTATCGAAAATCTGACTGAAAAGTGTATTTCGAGTCATCCTCGTGGATTGGGTTAATCCTGAGAAATCGATCCAGCTAGCCAAGATAGGATTTTCCTATTCCCCGGATAAAGTTATCGTCTTGGTTTTATTACATCGGAGTCAGGATGTCTCGTACACTTATACGGTTCCGCCTATGTCAGGAGTAGCTTAACTTCGTAAAACTCTGCTGACTGGGGCTCTTAAAGAATTAAGGCTCCTTCAAGCAACTACGATTCACCACCAATCAAGAATAAGTATGAATAACAAGTTATCGATAATTTGCGTTTCTGGGACCCTCGAAAAACTGCAAATGGCAGCGATGGTGGCTTCTGTTGCAGCAGCAAGTGGAAGCGAAGTGTCGGTCTTCTTTTCGATGAACGCCCTTCAATTCCTCGTTAAGGAGAATTCGACCTTAGTGCCGCCAAAGGAGGGGGCGTTTGGAGATTTAATCGGTGTCGAAGGTGTTCCAGAGTTTCGGGTATTATTTGAGCAGGCAGCTGAACTCGGAGATGCCAAATTATTAGCTTGCTCAATGGCTCTAGATCTGCTTAAGGTGAGTCCAGATGATCTGATGTTAGAGTTTGGGCCTGCTACTGGATTGACCCGGTTCCTCTCTGATGCGGAAGACGGAAAAATAGTCTCGTTTTAGACGAAAATGGCGCTAAGTGTCATTTGTGGAGAAGCATCATGTCCGAAGAAAAAATAGTCGATGCCCGGAACACTTTTTGTCCAGGGCCGTTGATGGAACTGATCTCATTCATGAAGCGGGCTGGAGTCGGAGACCAGTTAGAACTGTTGTCTACCGATGCAGGTTCTGCAAACGATGTACCGGAGTGGATCAGTAAAGTGGGTCACGAGCTTGTCAGCAACGAAAAGATCGATGACGTATGGCACATAAAGGTTCGCAAGATAAAGTGAAACCTCCCTTTGCGCCTGGTGTTGTTTGTGTGTGGTGAAATAGTATTTTTCGAAAGTGAGTTCGGCATTTCATAAGGAGGTCTAAATGAGAATTCTGTTTGTCGGGGGTGGAATGGGCGGAACGATCGCCGCAAACAACGTTGCGCGGCGACTCTCCAAAGAAATCAGACAAGGCAGCGTGGAGATCACAATGTTGTCTGCTTCGGATCAACACTGGTATCAGCCTGGGCTTCTTTACGTTGCGTTTGGCAAAATGGCTCTTAACGATATTTGTCGTGATCAATCGAGTCTTTTGGAACCGGGCATCAAGTTTTTCGTTGATCCTGTTGAAGAATTTGAAATGAGCAGTAACCGGGTTCGCACCAAAGCCGGGGTTGTCCATGACTATGACATGCTAGTGATAGCGACTGGTTGTGAAGCGGTATACGACGAGGTGCCTGGACTTAAGGAGTCGTCTGAAACACCATATACCCGAGAGGGCGCGGTCAGCATGTTTAAAAAACTGCGTGACTTCGAAGGGGGCAAAGTAGCGGTGGTGGTTGGTGTTCCGCATAAGTGTCCCATCGCGCCGATCGAGATCACTTTCATGCTACATGAGTTTTTTGAAAAACGGGGCATTCGTGACAAGGTTGATCTCAAGTACACCTATCCGATTGCGCGGATACACAACATTGAAAACATCGCAAAGTGGGCAATCCCGGAATTCGCGAGGATGGAAGTCGATTACGAAACTTTTTTCAATATGAAAGAGGTCGATGTCGAAAACAAAATCGTACATAGCGAAGAGGGGACAGAAAAAGAATTTGATCTGTTAGTCGCCATCCCTCCTCACAGAGGTATGCCGGTGATAGAGGATAACAACCTTGGCGACGGGGGCTGGATACCGACTGACCGTTATTCACTAAGGATGGACGGCCAGGATAACGTCTTCGTGCTTGGTGATACCACTAACCTGCCAATCAGTAAAACAGGCTCAACCGCCCACTTTGAAAGTGAAGTAATCGGTGAGAACATCGCATCTCTTTGTCGAACCGGGACAGCAACACGAGAGTACGACGGGAAGGTGTATTGCTTTATCGAAGCAGACCGGGACCGCGCAACTAATGCTTGCTTCAATTATATTGATCCACCGGAAATCCGGCCGCCAACCAAGTCGATGCACATGCTGAAGATGTCCTATAACCAATGGTATTGGTCCTCGGCGCGAGGCCTTCTCTAATCGAAAGTAGTTTGCAGAACATCAACTGCAACGTCTATGGAAAAAAATGCGATGAACGAATTGAAAGAGACGGACGCCAATCTGGAAACCCAGAATCTTGATAAATTAATTGAGTTAGCATCAGCCATTGCAGCCGCGCAGGATGCAATGACTGACGATATCGTTACACGTTTAGCAGCAGCGATTGGGGAAGGAATGATCCTGATGGATCGTGTGACGAGAAACGAAGGGCTGATGCATCTCTTGCAGGCGCTAGGCGACCCTGCAGTGCAAGAGAATTTAGAGGGCGTCGCAAAAGCGCTTACCTCTGAGAATTTCTTCGATGGCGCTAATGATCAAAAAAACACGGGTCGTGGTGGGTACCTGGGTTTGATGCGATTGCTGAGTGATTCCGAAGTCCAAGACGCTATTTATACGTTAGCCGGTTTTCTTAAGAAATTTAACGCTCACACCCAAAAGAATTCCTGAAAATACGATCACGAAGGCAGTAGTTCACCGCGCAGTTTCTTGCCTGGGGTGGCAGCACACCGCGGCTCGATTTCCAGAATAGGGGGGCCGAGCGCCAGTGTTCCACCACTGGTTAATAAGCTCATTAAATTACTCTGGGCTCTGAAGCAAGCCAGCATGGTCAGAGGGTCGATGGCCTGGGCTAGGCCAAAAAAATCGACGTTGGCTAACATCAATAGCAACATCATTGATGCTTGCTTCCCGCCGCCGCATTAAGCCCTCTTCGGAAAATTCCCACAGCTCGTTTCCATATGATCTATGCCAACCCTGTTCTTGATCGCGCCATTCATACTGGAATCGCACGGCTATACGGTTCTCTGAAAATGCCCAGAGCTCTTTAACTAAACGATAATCAAGTTCTTTCTTCCATTTCTGGGCAAGAAATTTCACGATGGCGTCTCGTCCCTGGAAATGTTCTGAGCGATTCCGCCATGTGCTATCTGGCGTATAGGCCAGGCTCACCCGTTCTGGATCGCGAGTATTCCATGCGTTCTCAGCCATCTGTACTTTTTTGGCTGCAGTAGACGAGTTAAACGGGGGTTTAAGATCAGTTGGTTGCATTAATCCTCCCAAAACCTCTAGTTATTTCAGTTCGGCGAACTATAGTGAATTTGACTCTTTTCAAGATCGAGTCTTTCAAGTTTACGAAACATCACGACAGCGATGTGGTCGACTTCAAGACGATTACTTTATCCAGAGAATAGGAAAAACCTATCTGGCCCAGGCGAACTGATCACTGAGAATTCCAGAGTTTTACAATAAGAATGGCTGTACATACACTTTTTCAAGCGGGGCCACCCTGGTGTGCCAAACAATCTAAGATGGCGTCGAAGATAAAGCGGATGAGAAACTAACGAAAGATAGTAGTCCTCGAGGTAGCACTATTTTGCGCAGCATTATCAGTAACGGCGGGCGGGCGTTAACGTCTAGCGACGCTAAGCTCTACTTGGGCAATATCCAAGGTGATATTGAGTTTGATACTCACTTTGCGCTACAAACATGGTTTAACTCTGGTGGGAAGGCCGTAGCACTGATTCAACCTTTGCATATGGCAGATCTATGTGTTGCGATGCGTGATCTGCCCGAATCAGTTGCTGTGCTTCCATTTGGATCAGGCTCGAATGTGATGCTCAGAGAGGAGGGGTTCGCGGGCTTAGTAGTATCCCTAGGGACCCGCTTTAGTGGTTTCGAGGTACTGCCCGATAACTCCCTACGGGTGGGCGCAGGAGCATTCACCAAAGATATTGTGCTAAAAGCGCTGGAAAATGGTTTTGACCTTAGTTTTCTGGGGGCAATTCCCGGAACCATTGGCGGAGCCCTGGTCAGCAACGCGTGTTTTGCTGAGAACGACATCCTCGAATCTTTTTTGCGCGCGACGATTGTGAGGCGAGATGGGCGGGTAGAGACCATAAAGCGTGGCCACACCGATACGGTCACAAGGCTGTGCAAGAAACTTAAGACCGGCGTGATCGTCCAGGCCATCCTTAAGCCAGAGCGAAGACCCGTTGCCTTACTGGAAGAGAAGCTTTCTCGAATGAAAGCACTACATCAGAAAACATACTCTACAGATCGTTTTCGCACAGGACATGTGTTTTATGCGATTCAAAAAGAGTTCGATAATGCCAGGTCACAGTTAGAACTCCCAAAAGCAACAGAAATTGTTGTTGAACTAGGCGATTTGCAGGACCCCGATTCGAGCCTACGGCTGGATTCCCGTTATCCGAATATCCTGATCGGGAAAAAGAAATTAGACGTATCTGAAATAGAGAGGTTCGGCGAGCGACTTCGCGGACTTGCTCGAAAAAATCTGGATGTAGAGTTGGGCTGGAACATTGAAATATATGGGATGGCAAATGACGCCAGCGTACTCCAGCGTTTTGACCCAAACTAGATATCACATAGTGCGTGGGCACGACCAGATCACGATGTTGTACGCGGGTTTATAAGGTTGTTCATCAATACATCAACTAACAACTTGGTTACGGAGATTGAAAATGGATAAGGCAAAGATGTCAGAAGAGATCAAGACAGCGAAAACGAAGAAATCGGTTTCATGGAGACAGATAGCAGAGCAGACATCGAGGTCTCCCGAGTTTGTCGTTTCGGCTTGTCTCGGCATGAACCATATGGACAAAGAGGACGCGGATGCTGTCGTGAACTATCTCGACCTATCAGCGGACGCATCAATTGCGCTGCAGCAGTTTCCAAACAAAAAATGGGAACAGACCGTGCCGACGGATCCGGTGATCTACAGGCTTTATGAAATGGTAGGAGTATATGGGGAGACAATTAAAGAGCTGATACATGAGGAATTTGGGGATGGCATAATGTCTGCGATCGATTTCAGAATGAATTTATCTAGAGAAGAAAATGAAAATGGGGATCGAGTACGTCTTGATTTGAGTGGGAAGTTTCTTCCGTACCGTTCGTGGTGAGAGGCGGATCGCCAGACCGAACATTTAAAAGATTCGAGAAACCATAGCACGATGGGGTGTTGGCCTGGACTGGTCTCATAGTGCGCAAAGGCAACGATTGCAGACCGATAGTATGGAAACGAACTTAATAGTGGAAGAAGCGAGTCATCGCCCTGTTAGAGATTCTTGTTTAAGAGTTGGTATTGGCGTGGGAATTGGGGCCATAATGGCCGTCGCGGCGAGCGGCTTTCTTTTTATCGCAGAGTCAATAAAACATTTCTCGGTTTTTATTGGACGCATCGCCTCAAATTACGGGGACGGATGGGTAGTAATTGTCAGCCCGGTATTTCTCCTTGTTGCGGCATTTCTCATATATGGATTGCGTCGCATCCTTGGAGTCCAACGGTTTCACGGCCCAGCAGAAACGATTCAAGCCGCACAGTCTGGTGAAATTGTTGATATCCGAATTGGCTTTGGCTCTACACTGGCGGCGCTGATCTCGGTTGGAGGGGCAGCTTCAGTCGGACAGTATGGGCCCTTGGTTCATTTCGGTGGAGCTATCGGGTCTGGTGTTTCTAGAGTGCTTCGGAGCACGATTTCTACTTCGACGTGGATTGGATGCGGTGTTGCTGGCGCCATTGCGGCAGGATTTGGCACGCCGATGGCGGCAATCGTTTTCTCGCATGAGGTTGTGTTACGTCGATTCTCACTACGAGCAGTTGCTCCGATTTCGATAGCGGCTATTACGGCTAGCGCCCTAAGTCAACAAATGTTGGGTGAACGTCGGATTCAATTCGATCAGGTTGTCGGAGGCTCGATGCTGGAGTTACTTCCGTTTGTTATCCTTGGCGCCCCTATTTTTGCGATTACAGCAGTTGTTTTCATGACTATGATCGGGAAGTTAACTGAAAAGGTTGATCATTCCTGGAAAGGGCGGATCAGGCCATTAATTCTGGCGGCAATGGTCTGCGGAGTAATTGGAATTTGGGTTCCCGGAGCGGTTGGTCTTGGTCTTGATGTAATTCCCGATCTTCTTCATAACAATCTTGCGGTGACCACAATAGTAATTCTGGTTATATCTAAACTGCTCCTTACTGTGACATGTATCGGCTGCGGGATGCACGGCGGCGTGTACTTGCCATCGCTTTTTATCGGCGCAGGGGTAGGGTGTTTGTTTGGCAAAATGGTAGCCGCTCTAGGAATTGCGGGAGGCGAAAGTCTGAGTATCGCAGGAATGGCTGCAGTCGCTGCCGCTGTTTTCGGGGCCCCGATTTCAACGGTTCTAATTGTCCTTGAATTTACCCTGTCTTACGAGGCGGCGATTTTCTCAATAATTGCTGTGACCATTTGCACGCTCATCACCAATGAACTCTATGGACCGTCGTTGTTTGATCGGCAAATCAGCAAGAAAGTAGATTAACTTGAAAGATGGATAAAAAAAACACTGAAAAACAGGTTTAGGCCAACAAAAAGACTAGTTATTTACAATAGCTTTGCGCGTTAAAAAGAATGAAGTGTGATGATTGATAACTCTCCGAAGAAGGCCCACTTAGGTTGTTGTCTAGGTTATCCAGGGGCCTTGTTTGCTGCTGAGAGTACGCCTCTGGGAGTCTGATTCCAAAGCAGCGCAAGCTTAAGGAAAGCGCTACAAGCCTGACTTTGATAGGCAGACCTTCTGATAATGATAGTGGCAGTGTGTTGCGGGAGTGGCGGGCTTACCGTGAGTGAAGTAAGACCGGCTAGTGACGCGACGATTGATGCGGGCAATATTGTGTGTAATTCTCCGGAGCGAACGACTTCGATAATTACACCGAGTGAGTTGGATTCTAGTGTGACGGTCGGCGTAATCTCATGGTCAGAAAAGTACGCGTCAATTTGCTTTCGCATCTCAAACTGTGAGTTCAATAACGCTAATGGGTGTCTCACTAAGTCAACTTCTTTCAAATCGAGACATCCATTAGGATCAGTGATTAGATTGACGGAACTCGCGACTGCCAACACGAGGGAGTCAGTTAAGAGTGTGTAGGTCTCTAAATCTGCCGATCTTGTAGAAAGAGAAAATGAATCACTGAAAATGACTCCAAGATTTACCTGATCCTGTAGCACCGCTTCTTCAATCTGTTGCTGCGTCATTTCGGTAGTGTTTAAAGAGATTCTCGGGTATTTGGTGATAAAGTCTCGGATTAGAGACACCGTTAGGTAGTCGGTTATTGGCGTTAACCCCAGGCTCAGTGAGCCTCGCGTTAGGTCGCTTAGATCATCTAAGGCCTGCGCAGCAGCATTTATTTCTGCGAGGGCTCGTTCGACGTGGTGTACATAAATTTCTCCGGCATCTGTTAGGTGTACATTCCGTCCTGAACGTTCCAGTAATTGAATGCCGACCTGCGCTTCAAGTTGCTTTATCTGCTGAGAAAGAGCGGGCTGAGAAACGAACAAGGATTCTGCGGCGCGTGTAAAACTGGAGTGCTTGGCGACTGCTAAAAGGTACCTTAGGGAGCGAGGAAATATTGTGTTACGTGGCATGGTTTTACCCAAGGGCTAGTTCATTTGCCGTTTGCCATCGTAAAAATTTGAGCTAGCATTTCTTTTGGGCACCCTTGCTTTTAAGATGAACTAATAGAACCAATAGGAATTTCCTATTTAGAAGATAACTAGATTGTCTTAGAGAAAGTATGTTTGCAGTTTAACTGTTTGGATAACTTATGGGATACTTAAAGTATAAAGGTATTGCCTTATTACTAACTGCAAGGTTAAGTTAGTTAACCATTATTTTCTAATGCCTTAAAGCGATGTTGTTAGATCAGTGCCGGCTTGACCTATTATGGAAGCTACAAGAAATATAAGGATCGTAGGAGGAGGGGCGAAATGAGTAAGCAGGGCGTGCATATTGCCGTAAAAGAGCTAAGTCATAGCTATGCACCGCGTGGCCCGATCACCTTTGATCAGGTTAATCTAGTATCGTTGCCTGGAGAGGTACTGGCAATTATTGGGCGATCTGGTTGTGGCAAATCGACCTTACTTCATATTATGGCAGGGTTGTTGGCCCCTACTGCTGGTGAAGTCCGAATCGATGATGTCCCGGTGAAGAACCCATCTCCGCGGTGGGTGATGATGTTCCAAGCGCCCCATTTGTTTCCGTGGATGCATGTTCGCCAGAACGTGGGCATCGGCTTGAAGTTTGCTCACTGGCCAGAATCAAAAATTCAAGAACGTGTGGAGAAAACCATAAAACTCGTAGATCTTGAAGCCTTTGTGGACTCAAACGTTCAGGATTTATCGGGTGGCCAGCAACAAAGAGTGGCGCTCGCAAGGTCCTTGGTTATGGAGCCCGAAATGCTCCTTCTTGATGAACCATTTTCAGCTCTGGACGCGTTCACACGGGCCGCTTTGCAAAAAGATGTTCGCTCTATTGCAAAAAGCCTGGGAATAAATCTAGTTATAGTCACTCACAACATTGATGAAGCGGTGTTGATGGCTGATCGCGCCGTGATCATGGCCGGTTCACCAGGGAAAATCAGGGACGAGATCGTCGTTTCACTACCAGAAGAGCGTAACTCTAAGGATTCCGAAGTTCAAAAACTTCGTGAACATTTAATGGAGGCATTCCGGACGGCTTCAAGTATCCAAGAACGAGGCACTGATGAAGCGCTATAGCCGGCGATCGATCAAAGTCGAATAGAGCACTTTGGCCCGTAGACTCATATCAAGAAGACTGGCTGAGAATCCACAAAATAGACTCTTCATTGGCTATGTCGACAGTGACCAATAACGATCAACGTTTCTCTCGTCTGGGAGCAATCTTCAGAACTCTGGTAACACGAGTGTTTTACAGCCTCATAGGGCTGTCAATTTTGTTTGGTCTCTGGTGGTATGGTGGCTGGTTACTTGAGAGCAATCCTTCAACGAGAAGTTTTTCCGATTTTGGGCCTGGCCCAGCTCTTAATGCGATCTCATACTTAGTCGAAGACGGAACCATAGTAAACGCAAGTCTCGCGAGCGGTTATCGCCTAGGACTTGGCTTGCTTCTTGCCATACTCACAGGAGTGCCGGTTGGGATTCTGATGGGTAGAAGTAAAGTTTTTCGTAAGTTAAGTAATACACCATTCCAATTTCTTAGAATGGTAAGCCCCTTGTCTTGGGAGCCTATAGCCGTAATTGCTATGCCGACCTGGGATCAGGCAATTATTTTCTTGATCTCGATGGCAGCGGTTTGGCCCGTCGCTTTCGCGACTGCGGCTGGGCTTGCCAAGCTGGATCCTTCTTGGTTCAAGGTCGCCCGAAACCTTGGTGCCCGTTGGTGGCATGTCGTGAAGGAGATCATTCTGCCAGCAATTGTATTTGACGTTTTAACCGGTATTCGGCTGGCCGTTGGGGTGGCGTGGATTGTCATTGTGCCTGCAGAATTTCTGGGTATAACCTCAGGCCTTGGCTACACGATCCAGGACTCACGTGAAAACTTGATGTATGACAGTCTGGCGGTAATGATTCTGGTAATCGGAATATTAGGATTCTTGATGGACGGCATATGTATGGCATTGATTAAGCGTTTTAGTTGGCATCGTGGTTAACTTAATGTATCGAAGACATGGCTAGCGAAAATATTAAAGGTATCGATCAGGACACAAGTTTGGCTTGGTTGAGGGACCGAGTTTTTTACCCGGCGACAGGAGTCGGAATTCTCCTCGCCCTTTGGGCGATCGGTAGCTGGTTTCTGGCAATTACCCCGGAGACGGCTAGTTTTACCAAGTTTGGTTTAATTCCAACAATGAAGGCGGTGCCGGGTCTACTCTCATCCGGATACATTACCGAGAATGTTCTGGCGAGCGGTTACCGTTTGGCAATTGGATTGTTCTTAGCCATCTTAATTGGTGTGCCAATAGGAATAGCGATCGGTCTGAGCAAAGTTACTCAGCAGATCAGTAATGAGCCATTTCAATTGCTACGAATGGTGAGCCCCCTATCCTGGATGCCTATCCTGGTGTTTGTTTTTCCCAGGTGGGATCAAGCTATTATTTTTCTCATTGCAATCGCAGCCATTTGGCCTGTTGTTTACGCAACTGCTGCTGGATTAAAGAAAGTGGATCCGGCATGGTTTAAGGTATCTAGAAACCTTGGGGCAAATTTTCGACAGACGTTATCGGAAATTATTTTTCCTGCAATTGCTTTCGATATATTTACCGGAATACGACTGGCACTGGGTATCGCATGGGTGGTTCTGGTTCCGGCAGAACTGCTCGGCGTTAGCTCAGGCCTTGGGTACGCGATCAAAGATGCTAGGGAAACATTGTCATACGATCACTTATCAGCGATGGTCGTAGTCATTGGCATCATCGGATTTACGCTTGACGCCATTGTAGCGAAAATGGTGCAACGTTATACCTGGCAACGGGAAATATAGGCGTTAGTAGGGTTTGTGAGCTAACTGGGAAAGGCAGTCGTAATTCCTGATTGCTGTCTTCGGCGCAGCATTTATTTTGTCATGAGACTCATCGGGTTCAGCACGTGCGCTATCCCCGAGGTGAGCAATAAAGCTGCAACCGAGGTTGGTAATCGGGCTGTCACTGCCGGTGAGTTCCAGCAGACAAAACAAGGGTACCCATGCGCCGAGGTTCTACCCGACGCCGAGTATAAGGAACTGATTGCCCAGAAGAAGTCGCGGTCGCCCGCTTCTTCTTGTGGGCAACGGTTTTATAACTTAGTAACGGTTTCCGCCGCCGCCACCGCCGCCGCCGCCACCGCCGTAACCGCCACGGCCACCACCACCACCACGGGGGCGTTCTTCGCGGGGTCGTGCTTTGTTGACAGTCAATGAGCGACCGCCGACATCACGACCATTAAGTTCATCAATAGCTTTTTGGCCGGCGTCTTCACCGGACATTTCGACAAAAGCGAATCCTTTGGAGCGGCCAGTGTCTCTGTCCATGATGAGTTTGGCACTGGTAACGTCGCCAAACTCGGAAAACATTGCGTTAAGGTCTTCCTCGGTCACGCTATACGATAGATTTCCAACATAGATATTCATAAATCAAAAAAGTCTCTTGTAGGTCAGGAAAATGCCCGGGACGCTGGGATAAAACCCATTGCTAAGGGCGGATAAAATGAATGGATACGGGAGGCGAAGTGAAGAAACTGGATTGCGTTTTTTTAGAGCTTTCAGCAGATCTACAGGCATTCGCCTGTAGCCATTCGGTCAAAGGGCCAAATATTTCGGCCACTTGCGATGAACACTAACCCAGCAAAAACCATAAAGCAATCATTATTTCTGGCGCGAACCACTGATTTTCCAGACCTTGTGTCGAATCTTAATCTTGCCTTGATGACCAAACTGTCACGCTTATAGACCAACTGACCGGCGATAATGGCAGGACTGTTTCAGTATGGGATAAAAATTGACTCGTATTACTGACAAACTGGCTTACCGTCGCCGGCGTTTTATCGCGGGCGCGCTGGGGCTTTGTACCCTGGGAGGGTTTGGGACACTACGCTATGGTGGACACTGGCCTCGGTCCGAGGCAAATGCTGATAAGGCACCGGTACCCGCCGTGGCGGGGGCCGATGCAGTGGTTCTTCACAATACGGGTAAACGGTTAACCAGCAAGCGCGCGGCGACTCACTACAACAACGCTTACGAGTTTGGCTGGAACAAGACTGATCCCTACCGTGAGTCCGGTGCGTTCCAGATGACACCCTGGGCGGTTAGCTTCGACGGGCTATGTGCCAAGCCCGGCACATTCGATATCGACGAGCTGATGGGCATGCCTTTCAGTCATCTTGAGGAGCGGGTTTACGATTTTCGCTGCGTTGAAGCCTGGTCGATGGTGATTCCTTACAACGGCCGACCGTTGAGCGATATCATCCGCGCGGTAGAGCCGTTAGCGTCAGCGCGTTACGTCGCCTTTACCAGTGTCTTGCGTCCCGAGGAGATGCCAGGCCAGGCGTCGGCCTTTAGCACCTTGGATTGGCCCTACGTGGAAGCGCTGACTATTAAAGAGG
>Ga0310121_10004161_pt1 | contig 12893 bp, 9 predicted proteins | sample CB27_Tmax_986_MG_FD_203504 | JGI IMG/M metagenome (GOLD analysis project Ga0310121, IMG submission 203504) | Marine microbial communities from Western Arctic Ocean, Canada - CB27_Tmax_986 | ecosystem: Environmental > Aquatic > Marine > Oceanic | place: Canada: Western Arctic Ocean | collected... | reverse complement strand
GACACGGGTGCCACGCCAAACGACACGCCAACTACCGGCACCACAGTCGCCGCATGGCGGCCTGGTGGGTTTCGTCGCCCGACAACCACGCAAGAATCCTTTGTGTCAGTCACCGGTCTGCCGACGATTGATGGGATCCGAGTCTTCAAACCAATGGACAATCAGCTGACCGCATACCAAATGAATACTGGTGAGAAGTCATGGTCATTACCCGTCGGTGAAACTGCTGAGGTTATTCGAAATAATCCACAACTGACTGGTGTTGATATTCCAAACGCCGGTGGAGCCGGTTGGTCGATTCAACTGGTCACGGGAGACCTTCTAGTTCAAACGCGTTCACTAAGCCAAGGCACCGGTCAATTTGTGCCAGACGCACCCTTGGAACTTCATGGGCGTGACAAATTCACGGGAGAAATTCTTGGAACCGTGGAACTCCCTGCTCCTGGCCAGTACGGCATGATGACTTACATGCACGACGGCAAGCATTACATCGTCGTACAGATTGGCAGTGTGCAGACTGACTTCCCTGGTTCACTCGTCGCCTATGCACTGCCCTGATCACCAAAGACCCAGCAAACTCCACCACAGGCTCCCGACTCCCAACCAAATACTGATATTGACGACGCTGATAATGGCACCCAGTTTCCACCAGGTGCCAATATCAACGTTGCCTGACCCAAAGAGAATTGGGGCAGCCGCAGTGCCGTAATGCGTCATTGACGCAAACAAATTACTAAAAAACCCCAGTAGTAGGGCGGCCAATAACGGCGGCGTCCCGACCGCCAGAGCAAGAGCCAGGAACGGCGCATACATTGCGCTGACATGCGCCGTGTTCGAAGCAAAGAAATAATGCGAATAAAAATAGATCAGACTCAAACTTAGAAACGCCACCAGCCAATGGCTGTCGCCCAGCAGACTCGACACCTGCTCTGTAAACCAATCCAGCAGACCGAGCTGTCCTAACTGACTCGCCATCATCACGAGTACCGCAAACCAAATCAATGTATCCCACCCTCGGCGTTCTTCAAGAATGTCGTCCCACGCCAGTGCCCCGCTCGCCAGCATGACCGCGACGCCAGCTATCGCTGTGGTGGTTGCGCTAATTCCGACCTCCCCACCCACAATCCAAAGTGTTAACAGCAAAACAAACACCGTCAGTAGGATCTTCTCGTCACGACACATCGATCCCATCTCTTGCAACCGCTGCTGAGCTAACGCGGGCGCTTCTGGAGTTTGGGTGATCTCCGGCGGATAGAGTCGATAAATCAGAAACGGCACGATTAGCAGACTCAGCAAGCCTGGAACACTCGCAGCGACCGCCCAGCGTACCCACGTAATCTCAATACCTTGCTGACCCGCCAACTCTGCGATAAGCGGATTTGCCGCCATCGCCGTCAGAAACATCGCACTGGTGACCACCACACTCTGGTAAGCCGTAAATGTCAAAAATCCAGCAATGCGGCGCTGTGTGCCCTGCGCGCTATCACTACCGAGCGACAGGCAGAGTGACTTGAGTACCGGATAGATCACACCGCCACCGCGTGCCGTGTTACTCGGTATTGCCGGTGCCAACACAAGGTCTGTCGCAACAATCCCATAGGCGAGCCCCAAGCTGCTCTTTCCTAAGAGACGCATGAAATGGTAGGCAATCCGAACACCCAACCCCGTTTTCACAAACGCCGTCGCAATGAAAAATGCAGCGACCACCAACCAGACGACCGTACTCCCAAAGCCTGCGGTCGCCTCCGCAATCGTCAACGTCCCCGAGACCACCGCAAACGCCACCGCAACGAATGCGGTCGCCCCCATCGGCATCGGACGAAGAATAATGCCCAATACCGTCGCCACGAAGACGGCCAGCAGATGCCATCCCCTCGGATCCACACCAGCCGGAACTGGCACCAGCCAGAGCACAGCTCCGACACATACAACCGTCATCAGTCTAAACGCGTTAACCCGTGGTGCTTGATCCATTTGTTTCGAGATTGTCAGGGTGGTTACCCAGCAGTGAAGATGCCATCAAAAAAAAAGCCGAGACCCCATCAAGGTCTCGGCCCTTAAATCAATATCATCTAGATAGCTTACGGCCGTTCAGCCTGTGCGGCTTCTTCCGTCGCCATCCACCCCTTGTACCATCGAAAGACGTTGCCGGTGAGACTACCAATAAAAATGTCGCCGCCTTCAGAGACATCCAACCAATGGCCCGGACTTTCCATCGCACCAATGATCTCGCCACTATTAATATCGACGTTCATGATCCGACCAGCGAGTGTGTCGTAGGTGATGTTCTCAACGTTGTCTCGATGGGTAATCACCCACACCTGATCGTCAGGCGTAATAAAAATATTCTGCGTCGCCCCAAGGTGCGTCCACATGTTTAAGAACTCACCATTTTCATCGAAGATCTGGATACGGTTGTTCTCCCGATCACTCGCATACACACGGCCTTGCGAATCCACGGCCACCGAGTGGACCAAGTCGAACTCGCCCGGTGCCGACCCTGGCACCCCCCATGTCGTGACGAAATTTCCCTCCGCGTCATATTTCACGACACGGTTATTACCATACCCATCGGCCACATAGAGTTCGTCATTAGGGCCAAAGGCGATGTCAGCAGGACGATCGAACGTGTCGTCCGTCGTACCCGCCTGCCCTTTAATACCGAGTGTCATTAACAGTTCACCATCATTCGTAAGCTTCATGACCCGATGGTTCCCGTTATCTGTGACCCAAACGTTGTCATGACGATCGATCCGAAGACCGTGCTCATTCCCGAAGTCGAAGTCTCGGCCAAACGATCGAACGTACGTACCCTCCGCGTTAAACACCACAATCGGGTCAGCCATGTCACCACGATGAAAGACAAAGACCTGTCCATTCGAATCAGTCGCCACCGCAGATACACGCCCGAAGCTCCAGCCTTCTGGCATCGTAGGCGGTTCCTGTCCAAATCGGATCGCCACGCGGTACTCCATCAAACCGCCTTCGTGGGGATACCAACCCGCCATACCCTGCTGGTCAATCACCTGTCCCATCGCCGTGCTACGATCAATGTCAACGCCAGGAGATGGCTGCAACACCGGCACATCCGGAGCCATTTCCATCGCCTCTGACGTCGAGGCTGGTGTCGACGAGCAGGCCGACGTGAGCAGCGCCACCACTGCAAAACCTAAGAATAGTTTTCCACGCATGCAAACCTCCAGTGCGAGTGAGTGTAGCGGATCGCCGGCCGGATGTGTTTCCTAATGTACTGCGACAACGTCGCCGTATCGGTCTGTCTACGGTGTGAGATATTTTCTGACCTGGCGCGGGCCGACATCCGCCGCGTAGACGTTCCCCCGGTCATCCGTACTGATCCCTGACGCGCCGGAGATCCCTTGTTCATCTTGACGTGCCAAATCGGGGTCTGGAATAAACGCCGTGACTACGCCGTCCGACACACTTCCAATGTAAATGCCACGTTTCCATCCTGGATTATTCCGTGAATTCGATGTCGAATCAGTCACATAGAGCATGTCGTGTTCATCAATAAACATCCCGCTCGGCCGGCCGAACTGGGACCAACTGCGAAGAAAGGTCCCCTCTGCATCAAAGACCTGCACCCGACCATTTGATCGATCACCGACATACACGCGGTCCTGAGAATCAATCGCAATCGTGTGCGGCTGGTTGAACTCCCCTGGTCCGTCACCCGTATGGCCCCATGTCTTAATAAAATGCCCCTCCTTCGAAAACTTCACCACCCGGTTGTTTGGACCATGACCATCGGTAACAAATACATCGCCATTCGACGACACCGCCACATCGGTCGGCCGATCAAATGTGTCTGTCCCATTGCCGGCAACACCTGCCTTACCCAGGGTCAGCAACAATTCTCCCGTAGAACTGAACTGAAACACTTGATGACCACGACCACCCGCAGACAGACCCAGTACAGTGTCACTCCCATTCGCATCGGTCGCCCAGAGATTACCGCTCGGATCGATATGAAATCCATGGGGAAACGCGAAGCGCCCCTCACCCCAACTATCGAGCAGTCGACCGTCGGGGCTGAACTTGAGAATGGGTGGACTGTCGTCACGCCCAACACACGTGGCAGCCCCGCGCGGTTCGGTGTTGAAGCACCGATGCAACACCCACATGTTGCCGTCTGGGTCACGATCGACACCGATCGTCTCTCCCCACTCGCCACCGTTCATACTCGTCGGAAGCTCAGGCCATTTCTCAACGAGGTGATACGAGGACTCCGGAGACTGCGCGATGACGGATGTGCTGACAATCGCGACCAGGCCGAGAACAACCCTCATACACACCGTGTCCCCGATAATCCTACTGAGACCCATAGACCTTAGGCAGCTGGACAAGCCTGTAGTTTCCATCTGGACCATCGCTCCGGCTCGAATCCGACACTGTTCTGTGCATCCTAGTTTTCTCCGTAGGCAGGTTTCAAGAACAAAACAGTACTCGAGACAAGTCTTTCGGCTCGCCACAATAACACCGTGACATCACTCAGAATTTCTTCAGAAACGGCACGGCAAGCACCAGCTTGGCAACCCGAGATCCCCAACGAACCCATCTCGGCGCTCCACGATAATAGCGATAGGTATCCAGAAGTCCAGGGGCAAGCACCACCGCCCCAATCCATTTTTCATTAACGCCAAGGTTTTTCGCGATGCCGCGCGTATCTCGTTCTGGTGGCCCCCACTGGCCGAGCCCAGCTACCCCGTATAACAACGACAGACCAACGTGAAACGCAAGCACTCCCTTCTGTATCGGTGCTCGCTGTCTCCGTAAATCAGGTGTTCGGGTCAAAATAGTCTCCGCCAAAACAAATTGGGTCCACAACCCCGATGACGCGACGACGGCTTCCTGCCACGAAGGAAGAACCTTGCGATGGGAAATCGCAAAAAATGGAATCCCACCGCCTTTCACAGACTTCAAATAAGGGTCACTCTGAAAGAAAGCATTAGTCAGGAGGTGACCTCCCTCGTGCAGACCAAAACCAAGCCCGACACCAAACAGCCCACGGCAGAGTGCGCATCCTCCTGGTTCGTCCTCGATTAAGGAAACATGCTTACTGCTTCGTGTAAGGCTGATTTGAGGAAGTAACTGCGTGTCCCAAAACCGCACCTCTCGGAACATCACCTGGGCATCGACTTGTGCACTACAGAAGCAGAGCGCCAGAAAAACAAGACCGGCACGGATGTCGCATCTGTCAATAAGGAAGGAGAACAACTTGTCAGTCGTGTTCGATTTTACGCAGGCGGCAGGTGAACAAGATAATTGACGCCGTCGCGGTTCAACCAGACTCGCACGTAATCAGCTTCCTTCAACACCACAACACGTGCCTCATTACGCAACAGTCCGCTTTCCGACACTTCGCTCATCTCACCGTCAGAAATCACGACCGCTAGACCACGGCCTGCCACAGAATCACCAGACACGAACTCCACCCAACGCCCCATCGACTCAGGACCGTCATCAGCTAACCGTAGGAGATACATCCCCGCGGCGAGTTCTTCACCATCAGCGAGTACCGCTGACGGAATCGTAATTTCACCACGTGCTCGGCGAGCGACTGCTTCTTCTCGTAATCGTTCAACCTCAGCGACAAAAGAAGAAATGCCACTATTCACGCCCTGCGCGGACGCGAGGGCTGAATTTGCCGCACGCTGAGCATCAAACAATTGTTCCCCAGCCAACAACCGACCCGTCTCACCAAGCGACGACTCTACGTCGTTGAGATCAGACTCCCATACCATCGCTTGCTCTTCAGGAAGATCATCCTCGGCTATCTCCGTAATGGATACTCGCGCCGTCGCAACTTCCTCCTCGGCACTCGACACCACTCGGCCCGCTTCGGTTCGCAGTCGTTGTTTCTCTGAATCAATCGCTTCCTCAACCGCATCAACCGCCATACCAACTGAACCAATCAGCTCATTAGTTCGTTCGTAGTCACGTAATAGCGCAAAGCTTTGCGCCTGTGCCTCTAGTTCTGTATCAAGCTGCCCCACCGCATCTTCGGCATTGCCATAGGCCTCTGACGCATACGTCTCCGCTTCGGATTCAACTGCTGCAAGCCGAGCCTTGACTGCATCGACGGGCCCCATGGGAGCTTCCGCACAGCCAGACGTCATAAATGCAAGTGATGCCGTCAGTAATGTCAGTAGAATTCGGTTACTCAATGGCTTTTCTCCGTCGGTCTCGGGTATTAGTAATAAGAAATATAGCGCAGCGCGGTGCTACATGTACTCGAACGAGGGGCAAAAAATTTATTTTTATGCAAATCGAGAAAGCTAACAGGCTGGATTGCCGCTTCACCATAAAAAAATAAGCCGACCTGGTAATGCCAGCCTAGTCCATCGTGCCGTGAACTTTCCAATAACTCCAACACATTACCTGACCACTTCTTCCACTACGTAATCACTTTGCGCTAGCGGTAATGTATTTAATTGCGACTAGACCCCAAGACCGAAAGTACGCCTAATTACGGTGCAGGGAAATAGGCAATCCGCTCACCTCGATGTGACCCCAACCACATTTCATCACCAATCTGAATCGCCGTGGTGGACGCAACAAATCCTGCAATCGCTGGGTGCTCAAATATCCGGTTGACGACCAATGTTTCCGGATCAATCGTTGCGATATTTGAGGTTTCTTCCAAAGGTGCACGCGGAGATTGAATGTTTCCGTGACCAGCCGCAAAAATGACGGTGCCATCAAGTGACATTCTCAGATTGTCTGGCCGAAACCCTAAGTCTAGGACCTCTTTCTGGACCGGGGTCCGACCACGCGACAACCGTGTAAGTTTTTCCTCGGCCCAACCCGCGATATATAACCACTGACCATCGGCAGAAATTTCTAATCCATTCGGCGCCGTGTCCTCACTACCGGCTACGCGGGTCCACCCCGAAGCCGATTGCCATTCCCACACATCACCTGTTCGCGGGCTTGTCGCCACGAACCCACCATCCGGCACCGCAACAACACCGTTAAGTCCAAGTGGTTCTGGGGCGACAGCACAACCGACCCATGTCATCTCAGGCGTGGTCGAGCCTGCATCAATCTCAAACACCTCAATCGATTCGCGGTTTCCATGATGCACAACATATAAGGTATGCACATCCGCTTGTCCGGGCTGGAGATACAGCCCATGTGCGTTAAACGCATCTCCTTCGTCCGGATCGATGGGTCCCGGGCACGTCGGGTACGCTCGTGAATCTAGGCGCTCTCCGACGATAGAGCTTGGGAACAATACCGTTGCGGTTTTGTCACCAACACTAACCAGATGAATCCGCCCTCCCGCTCGATTCCCAGACGCAATCACCCACTCGGAACCTGGTACGACCGCAAGATCCTCAGGACTGATGAGATTACAAATAAACTGCACCTCACCCTCTGTCTCACACGGCAAACCACTCGGGGCAACCGTCGGAGTCTGAGCACTAGTTCCAGTCGCACCTGGTAAGACGACTAAGGCAAACACCACAACAACCCATCTCATTGTTTTCATCCTGCCCTCACATTGCATACTGCAATTCCATTGATCACCTGCAATACCTCAACGTTATATCTGCACACCTGCGCGAAAGAAATAATCAGTCAAGCCTTCGTTGAAATCGCTATGGGTCTACCGTAATCTCACCAATAGACCAAGGATGCTCCGTGCAGTGATAAAGGAATGTCCCAGGTTCCTCAAGAGTCACGTACTCAAACATTCCCGGTGCGAGCGTGTTCGTCGTCCAGCTACCGTCACGTGCCTCGATGGTGTGTGACATTGTTCCGTTGTTAACGAAGCGAACACGGTCCCCAACACTCCGACGAACACGAAGTGGATTGAACGCGTACTCATCGATCGCATTCCGCTCACCGCCGACGGCGCAGCAGGAATCTCGAAGCATTGCCGTCTCTATCGTATCGACCGGCCTTGGCGCTGGCCCGACCCAACGGGTTAAATCGTCCAACTCTATCGAGTCAGGCGCACTTCGTGCTGACACAGCTCCATCCAAAGCAAATGCCCAAATTTCTGGTCCCATTGCAATAACAACGTACTGTCGCCCATCTACGGCATAGGTCGCCGCCGGCCCCGGTCGAAGTCGCGTCTCAGTCTCAAGCGTCTGAAACGCCCAGACACGTTCACCTGTTCGCGCATCATAGGCCTCAACCTGGCCATCAGCCGACCCCCAGAACATCAGATTCCCGGCCGTCGTGAACGGACCACTTAGTCCAAGTCGCCCACCCCCAAATTCCTGCTTCCATGCGATCCGGCCCGTCCGCCCATCCACGGCCGCCAAAATACCTGTCGATGCCGGCAAGGTCAGACGATCATAGCCACCGGGTCGGTTGTCGGCAATCCATGGATCCGCTATTCGCCGGGCACGTCCTACGTGCGCACGACCCTGCGCATAGATATACCCGGTCTGAGGACTAAATGACATTGGTGTCACCCGCACCATCGGAATCGGCACGCTCGGCGCTACGACGGCATGTTGATCGAGTGACGGTGGTGTATAGGGGCTACAGTTGAGCTCAAACGGTGGCGGCACCTGGTCTCGCCAAAACGAACAGTCTGGCAAGATACTTTCCGATAGTGGGAATGGCTGAGTCGGCGCTGTCTTTAGAAATGGATCCTGAGGAACTTCCCGTTCTTCGATTGGAACAATGGGCTCCCCGGTTTCCCGATCTAATTGGAAAAGATAACCATCGGCTCTCATCGCTGCCAATGCTTTTCGGGTCTGTCCATCGATTTGAGTCTCATACAACAGCATCGGCGTTGCGATATCAGCATCCCAGATGTCGTGACGGACCACTTGATAGTGCCATTTCCGCTCACCGGTCTCGATGTCAAGCGCAAGAATCGACGCCGTAAACAAGTTGTCCCCCTCGCGAAGCTCCCCTCCAAACATCGGAGCCGGATTACCGGTCGCGAAATAAACCATGCCGAGCTCGGTATCCACCGTTCCGTTCAACCAGACGCCCCCACCACCAAGCTTCCAGATGTCTGAGTCTTGAGGCCACGTGTCATGTCCAAATTCACCTGGGCGGGGTACGATAAAAAATGTCCACGCTTTTTCGCCTGTCTGAGCATCAAGAGCAACGATGCGGCCTTGCCCGCCAGAATCTCCATTAGCCACGCCGACAAATACTTTACCCCCCGCATACATCGGCGCGGTTGTGACAGTCTCACCGTGCTCTGCAGGAATACTGCCGACTGGTTCGGTCCACACGAGCTCCCCTGTATCTTGCCGAAGCGCCGCCACTTCCCCACTTCTCAATCCAACATAAATAAGTCCTCCACCAAGACCAACACCTTGCCACGACGGCACCATACGGGATTCGGATTCAGAACGACCTGGCTGCCACCGCCACACGGTTTCACCAGTCACACCATCGAGTGCAAAAATGTTTGCTCCTGCTGTGAGATAGATGACGCCATCGTTAACAACAGGTGTTGAACGTGAAGAGCCACCGCCCTCTAGTCTCGTCACCCACGCACCATTGAGTCGGCCCACAGTTTCCGTCGAAATCTCTGAAAGTGTCGAGTACCGTGAACTCGACCAGTCACCGCCGGCAAACGGCCAATCCTGCTCAGAATACGGACGGTCGCTGCTGGGCTCTTGCCCGACAAGGCCAACCGCACACATGAAGATCCCCATCACAACAGACACATACTGAAACTTAGTCATCTGGGCCCGTACTCCTCATCCAAAGTGATTCTTCGATACAACATACGTTTCGCAAGCAAACAAACCCCATTCTAATCAAGTCACTGCAGACAATCTATTACTGACAGACAGCAACAACCCATTCAAACACAGCTGCACAGATATTCATGCATAGCCAATCGGTCGCCCGCTATCACCACCAGGAGGCCCCTCCAGCAGATACTGGCGGTCTGCGCTCCTGGAGCAGGCTCAGACGATTCTGGACATCAATTACCTCGTCGAGAGTCGGCGCAAACGGAACCCCTCCCCTAATAGCTTTCGCAAAACGCCGGGCGGTGCCGGATATCACACTGTCACGCCCATGGGACAGACCGCGCGTCTTCGAATACTGTTTACGTCGCGTGTCGCCTTCGACCGTGAAGCCATCTCTCACGATCGAAAAATTATCAAATGAGTCGTCATCGTTCGTGTTTAGGATTTCAAGTATGCCTTGTTCACAAAACACTTTCATTCGGTGTCCTGTGCCCACAGACACCGCGCTACTCAGCGTTGCGACACACGGAATGCCTCCGTGCAATGTTCCAGACAGAAGCAGTGTGTCGTCCGATTCCACTCTCCTGCGCTTGCCATCAGAATCCTCTCGGGTCCCAACAAGAGTTGCAGCTCGCACATCGACGTCTTCTACAGCACCAAACATCCACGACAGGTAATCCAGCACATGACTCCCCATCATGAAATAAGTGCCCCCCCCCATGGACAAATCTGACTTCCAGTTGATCGTTAACGAGGTATCGGATCGCCATGATCCGATCCATTCCACCATCACCATTCGAACTTTTCCGAAGGGTTGTCGCGCAATGGTTTCCGAAAATTCTTGAAAGGCCGGAACATCGCGAAAGGAAAAATCTACAGCCACGATACGCTTATTTCGAAACGCCGCTGCTCGGATTTCTTGACCGCCTACCAACGTAGCAGACAGCGGCTTCTCACAAAACAGATGTTTCCCTGCATCCAACAGTACCGGAGCAACTTTTTCTTGCACACTCGGTGGAAGCGCCAGCGCAACAGCCTCAACAGAATCATCCCCTACCAGTACTTCCCAGTCGGGATAGACCTTAATCCCGCGACCTTTCGCCTCACGACCAACCTTTTCAGCGGTGCGTGCACACAGAGCAACAACCTTGTACTCACCCGTTTTGTCGAACGCAGGCAGAAGCACACGGCACCCATGCCCACTGCCGACGATAGCGAGAGAAATCTGATCCGTTGGTCTACCCTGATTTTGCACAGAACCATTATCGCAAAAGAACCTGAGGTCCCAAGCGTGTAAAATTCTAACCCGACAGGCAAAGTGCCAAGACGAGCGATCGGAACATCGTTAACAGGAAAAACAATGTATTTTCAAACGCAAATCGCATCAGTACTGGCACGAGTTCGCCAATCAGCCGCACCGATCGTATCGATGAGTCGAGCGGTCCACCTTTTACTACTCCTCATACCCTTTGTTCTATTCAGAGTTTGGTTGTCGTTGCGCGCAGGCATTATTCTCGATGGCGACGGCGCGGCCCAAGTCGGCGAACTCCTGGGACGCTACTGGACTGGAGAAGCAACGTGGGAACAAATAACAGGAACTGGCGGAGTCGTTAATCTGTTTCTGGCCGACCGAGGCACCCAGCTTTTGTACCCACTGCTCATCTCGCTTCAAGGCCCTATCGGTTGGAGCCTAGAAACACATATTCTCGTGCTAAACACATTCCTTGGTGCCACCATGGTCACGGGATCCTACTACGTGGGACTTCGACTATCAGGGAAAACTTATGCTGTGTTAGTCACGTTGCTCAGTTGCTCACTAACTCCTCTGTACGGAATCTCGCGGTGGGCCGTCGTTGACAATCTCTTCTACGCGATGCTCCCTCTTGTCCTTCTCACTCTTATCAACTGGTTAAAGCATCGGACATCGACTCACTTACTACTCATGACAGGCACGTTCGTCCTGCTCTTATCCACTAGGCCGGAATCGGCAATCGTCCTACTGATGGTTCTTGCAGTAGTAACCTGGAACTTTCTTTGCAATCGATTTTCATTACGAACAGCGATCGCATCTGTAACTGTCGTGGTAGTGCTGACCACTATTGGTGGCCTAGTAATTTTAAATTCTTCATCGAACTCAACACTCGACTGCCGACTGGGTCAAACCAGGAGTCTGGGTCCGAGGTGTACTCATCCGATTTTCTCGAGAGCCCATCTTGCCTGGGGACTATCGGCCTCTTCCCAAACGCTTCTCAACGTCGGCGGCACCGAATTAGACCGACTGCTTTACCATTACGACGATCTTCTCCGAGCCGAGCAACTTGGGCGTGAGGAAGTCACGTGGGTGATGTCGCTCGATGCGATCGACGTAATTTCGCAGAATCCACTTCAACATTTTGCCAAAATGCCGTTACGAGCTTTGGCTTTTTTATTTCCGTGGACGTATCAACCTTGGAGCCTACGGCATGTCGGCTACGAGGCGGTGTACACGCTTTTTCTTGTGGGCGGCATGCTGCTGCTGCTCCGTCACGGTTGGAAGCGACTGATTGTTCGCGCCACGCTCGCCATTCCCTTGTCTATTCTCCTCTTCTTAAGTGCTTATGGTATCGATAACGACCTGAAACATCGCAATGGTATTTTTGTCGCGTTACATCTAATTGCACCGCTTGGTTACTTTTTACCATCTCGCGATACAGACATTGACCATGGCTAATAAACCACGCCTTCCCATCGAACACACCGTCGAATATTCAACACCCTGGTTTGATCTGGTCGCCAAGCGCGTCGGAACCGATCCTGCACCGTACTACTCTCTGCGCATGCAAGACTACGTCAGCGTCGTCGCGCTCACATCACAACGCGAGATAATAATGGTGCAACAGTACCGTCCTGCGATTGAGCAACATACGCTGGAGTTGCCCGCTGGTCATGTCGAACCAGACCTTACCCCCGAAGAATCGGCGCGACGTGAATTGCAAGAAGAAACCGGATTTACAGCCGGTCAACTCACATTACTAGGAACACTGTTCAGCGATACTGGCCGACATGAGAATAAGATGTGGTGCTACCTCGCCCAGACAGTCATGCCACCAACCACTGACTGGCAACCGGAAGATGGAATCGAGGTTACCCTCGTCCCGATTGATCAGCTCTCCACGATGTTGTCCGACGGAAGTTTTAATCACGCACTTCACATTG
>Ga0310121_10004160_pt1 | contig 12896 bp, 8 predicted proteins | sample CB27_Tmax_986_MG_FD_203504 | JGI IMG/M metagenome (GOLD analysis project Ga0310121, IMG submission 203504) | Marine microbial communities from Western Arctic Ocean, Canada - CB27_Tmax_986 | ecosystem: Environmental > Aquatic > Marine > Oceanic | place: Canada: Western Arctic Ocean | collected... | reverse complement strand
GAGCAAGAGTACGATTATCATAACCTGTATGCAATCTTTTTCCCCGTCTAGATTGTTGACCCAATGCTCCAGCCATTTGACCAACATTCAAGGCAGACCCTCTAGCACCAGTGGTTGCCATGATTTTTCCCGCGTTATCATCTGCAAGATTTGAATTTGCAGTAATGCCTGCTCTGTCTCTAGCTTTAGCAAGTTCGTGTGTGATTAAGGCTTCTGCTGTTTCAGCAATAGTCATTCCTCGTATTGATGTTAACGTTCCTTTATTTTTTTGTGCTGTAATATCGGCAACCTTATCATATGTTTCTTTTAAATCGGTATGAATTGCTTCTCTATCTTTCTCAGAAAGTTCCAAGTCAGAATAACCATAACTAAATCCATAATCTGTGATAAACTGTTTTATTATAATAAGAACAGAATTTAGAAATTTCTTTGCTTTTTCATTTCCATAATCTTTTGCAATTCTATGCAAAACACTTTCTGGTTCTTCAGCCCCAATAGATGATTTATCTATCACACCACTAATCAATTCGCCATTTTTAATCACTATATCTTTCGGTGTACCATTTGTTCCCTTTGACCATTTAGAAGTCAATATCAAACTAAAATCAGAGGGAAGGAAAATAGAAAATAACTGCTTTCCTGTATAAAGTGAGCCATTTTTATTTTTGATTTTTGGTTCTGGTAGTTTTCCATCATAGCTACCTAGCATTGCATAATTAGCAAATTCTTGTTTTGTTAATGTAGTATCGTCTTTGGTAAGAAGATACGCGCCTGTGATGAAATCACGAAGAGCACCAATGATTGGTCCGCCAAATCTTGGAGAAATCAACTGTTCTTGTACTCGCATTAACAGTATCGCCTCAGCCCTAGCTTCTTCACTTTGTGGTACGTGTAGATTCATTTCATCGCCATCAAAATCAGCATTATATGGTGGACAGACAGAAGGATGTAATCGAAAAGTTTTCCCAGGCAGCACACGAACGTGGTGAGCCATTATAGACATTTGGTGAAGTGATGGTTGTCTATTAAACAGTACAACATCGCCATTATTCAGATGTCTTTCCACCAAATATCCTATCTCAAGAGAATCTGCAATGATTGAACGGTCTTCTACAAAATCTAGTCTGATTTTAACTCCATCAGGTCTTACAATATAATTAACTCCAGGCCACGTATTAGGTCCATTGATAACTAATTTTTTTAGTTTTTCAATGTTCCATTCAGTAACAATTTCAGGAATTGTGAGTTTAGTTGCAACAGCTTCAGGAACACCAACTTCGCCCAAATCTAAGTTAGGATCAGGAGAAATTACAGTTCGGCTGGAAAAATCAACTCGTTTTCCAGACAGTGATCCTCTGAAACGACCCTCTTTACCTTTCAATCTTTGTGTTAATGTTTTCAGGGGTCTGCCAGAACGGTGATGAGCCTGTGGAATACCTGAAACCTCATTATCAAAATAAGTTGTAGTATGATACTGAAGTAGATCAACAAGGTCTTGAACTATTAGTGGAGGCGTTCCAGCCTCTTTGCTTTCTTTAAGTCGTTGATTTACTCTAATAATATCTACCATTTTATGAGTTAGATCATCCTCAGATCTTACCCCAGTTTCAAGTATGATAGAAGGTCTAACAGTAACAGGAGGTACGGGCATTGTTTGTAAAATAAACCATTCAGGTCTTGCCGTTGCAGTGTTATAATTTAACAGATCAAGATCCGCATCAGTAATTTGAGTAAATCGTTCTCTGATTGTAACTGGTAGTAATCTGTTTTCTCCAAGTTCAGTTTTTTCTATGAATATTGTTGGCTTTGTGAAAATAAGTTCGTATTGTGATTTTCCACAATGCGGACATTCTTTTGCTTTTTTTGCTTTTTCAAGTATTTGTTCCGGAATACGTTTCTGTGATACCACAGTATATGATGCACTATTTGTTTTAATTTTTAAGAATACGTCAAGAGCTTCCTGAGGAACTTTTACTCTTGAACAAGATCTGCATGTAGCAACCAACAGCTTGTGAATGTTATCAATAAATGCAATATGTAATATAGGTTCTGCAAGTTCTATATGTCCAAAATGACCTGGACATCTAGCAGAAGTATTGCCACAAGTTAGACATTTTTGTCCGGGTTCTAAGGTTCCAAGACGTCCATCCATCAATCCACCCTGTACTGCCATACCATCTTCATCATAAGTCTCAGGTGCAGTGATTTCAGCAACTGAATATTTTCTAACTTCATTTGGTGACCAAACACAAAATTTAATCCCTGCAATAGTTTTTACTGTTTGAATAGACATTACACTTTCTCCTTAATCAACAAACGTGGTGCAATATTGAGACTGGACATTTCCTGTAATAACAGTTTGAATGCATATGCTACAGATACAGAACTGACTTTTCCCTTATCACCACAAATTCTACACCAATATCTTCTTTGCTTAATATCATGATATGCTACAACACCACATCGTTCGCATACAAATATGTCAGATTTATCAGATTCGTCAAGCAATCTATCTTTGAGAATCATAGAAGCACCATAGGCGATTAGACAATCTCTCTCCATTTCTCCAAATCTTAAACCACCGCCACGTGCTCTACCTTCAGTAGGCTGTTTAGTTAACATCTGCACTTGTCCACGTGCACGTGCATGTATCTTATCTGCAACCATATGATGTAATTTTTGATAATAAACCACCCCAAGAAACACCTCGACTGGGAACTGTTTGCCTGTTCTGCCATCATACATTATTTCCTTACCAGAATACTTGAATCCTGCATCCTCCATCACATCCTTTACATCTTCCATCTTCTCACCAACAAAAGCAGATGCATCAACCTTTCTGCCTCGTATTGCAGCTGCCTTTCCAGTTATTGATTCCATCATCATGCCAACCGTCATTCTTGATGGAAATGCATGAGGGTTAATCAGAACGTCAGGTGATATTCCATCAGCAGTGTATGGCAAGTCTTCAGCTTTAGCTAGTAAACCTACCACACCTTTCTGACCATGTCGTGAAGCAAATTTATCTCCTATTTCGGGTTGACGCATATCTCTAATTCTAACTTTGAACATTTTTCCACCTTCAGTTGATTGAGTTAAAACAGTGGTATCAACAACTCCTGATTCAGAAGGTCGTACTCCTATAGAGGTATCTCTTCTGTATGGTCCTCTAGATTCTTGATCGCGGTATTCTTCCATAAATCTAGGTGGACTAGTTTTACCTATGAGAATATCACCCCCAGATACACGAGATTCTGTTGCAACAATACCATCATCTTCCAACAAACGATATGATTTTTCACCTTTGTATCCACGAAGATTGTCATCAGCGTTTGGAATCTCAAAATTATCGCGCATTCCGCCAGGATATTGTTTTGATTCTGCTTCATAAATTCTGTAAAAAAACGTGCGTCCTAACCCTCTATCTACTGATGATTTACTCAAAACAATAGCGTCCTCAATATTGTATCCGTCAAAAGGTAACACTGCAACCACACAATTTTGTCCTGCAGGTCTTTTCTCGAGACCTAGAAGTCCCATAGCCTTTGTGGTAACAATAGGAGTTTGAGGATAGAGCATGGAGTGCTGTCTCACATAAGTACTAGTATTCATCATTGGTGTTGAAAAACCAAGACTTTGTTTGGCCATTGCAGACTCGTATGTATTACGTGGAGATTGATTATGTTCAGGATATGGTATTATTGATGCACCAGCTCCTAAAATTGCTGAAGGAAAAATTTCAAGATGAGTATGCTTCTTAACATGTTTTTCCTCAAATGTTATATAGCAATTCTCTTCTTCATTTGCATCTACAAGTTCAAGTACGCCCATACGAATTAAATCAGTCCACGAAACAAGCTTCTTTGTTATTTTATCAAGAAGATCTGGCGAAAATGTTGACTTGCCATCTTTTATTATAATAAGTGGACGCAAAACACGTCCAGCATTACAGTTCACATATAGTCTTTTTGTGGCATTTTCTTCTTCTGGTTGATGTATAGATATCCCAATATGTGGATGAATTTTCGAGGATCTGCGTAGTTCACGTAAAGAATATGCCAATTTTTCTCCATCTTTATGAAAACCAATTAATTTTCCATCAACAAAAATTCTAGTACCGTCCTTTTTTACCGAGTCTTTAACTTCTGAGAAATGAGCTGTTCCAATCTCATACAGTTTTTCAACAACTTCTTCTGAAGATACACTTACAGAAATTATTGCAGATAAAGCCAAATTCTTAACTAGACCACAATTAGATCCTTCTGGTGTCTCACTGGGGCAAAGTCTTCCAAAATGTGTAGAATGCAAATCTCTTGCTTCGAAATTGGGTTGAGTTCTGCTTAATGGTGACTGCACACGTCGTAGATGACTTATGGTAGACAAGTAATTTGTTCTGTCAAGTAATTGTGTAACTCCAACTCTTCCACGTCCCCAATTTCCTGTTGCAATAGCATTGTTTAGCTTATCAGTTATTATGCCAGGACGAATTGCTGCACTAACAGCGTTGATTCCTCTTTTCTGACCAGAACGTTCAAGTTGATATTTCATATCCCGGACTAGATTCCTAAATGCAGTTCTAAATAAATCAGCCAACATCTGTCCTGCAAATTTGACAACCTTGTTACCGTAATGATCCTTATCATCTGGTTGTATCCAACCTAGCTTTAATTCTAGTAATTTACAAACAGCCTCACCCAAAAACTGTGTTTTCTCTTTTCTGTTTTCTGGTTGTTTACCTAAATGTGGAAGTAAGCCCCAATCCAGAAGTGTTTCCGCTCGCTTGATTTGAAATTCTTCTAACATACCAGGTGCTATTCTTTTACTGATGTATACAATAGAATCTTTTGATGTTGTAACATCTGTTTTTTCAAAAGAACCCTCTAATTCATTTTGTATTTCATCTACCATAGATACTGCTGATGCAATTTCTTTATCTGATTCTAGTCCAAGAGCACGCATTAACGTAACTACTGGAATATCAACAGGTGAACCTGGTATTCTTGCAACAACAAGTCCATCCTCTTTTAGTACTAACTCCAATTTTGCACGATAACCAACAATAGAAGAATACACTTTTGCCTTGAATACTTTTTTTCCACCTACTTTTTCAGCATCTACAATAATTTTATTGTATGACAAATCTTCTAATCCAACTATCACACGTTCAGAACCGTTTATGATGAAGTAGCCTCCAGGATCAAATGGATCTTCTGCATGATCAATTAGTTTTTGTTCTGAGAAATTTCGTAAAATACAAGCATCTGATTTTACCATTACCGGTATATCACCAATGTGAATGAATCTAGTTTCAAGAGTTTTTCCATCTTCAATAACATTTGCTTCCAGCATCAATGGTGCAATATATGAAACATTGCGCATACGTGATTCTGCAGGAGTGATATGTGTAATAGAACCATCAAGCTCCATCATTCTTGGCTGCTTGAATTGAATTCTGCCTAATTGAATCTTGTATGGATATTCAGCGTTTTCAATATCTATATGATTAATCTCATCAATAATTTCCTGTAACCCTTTTTTTAAAAATTCGTCAAATGATGTAAGATGTTGTTTAGCAACACCATCCCTAGTTAGAATATCATTAATTATAACCCAACGCTTGTTTGTAGAATCAGTCATACCTCAATCACATATCTATAATAGAAACTCTCTCCGGCAGTTGCACTTTTCCTGGTAATTTTTATCATATCACCAGGTTTTACACCAAGTCCAACAATAGCTGGATCATTAACAAAAATTAATGGTAATTCAATTGCTTTACAATGATATTTTTCTAACACTTGTTTAGCTTCTTCTATTGTCATTATCTCATGTTTTGGGACTAGTATATGATGAGGTGCTAAATTCATCTCCTTTCTAGTTACCATTCTAAATCTCCGAACATAATGTCAATTGGGAATGAAAATAAACAACACAAACAGCAAAAACTGGCTTTGGGTTAATATATATTTACTCGGAATTTTTTGGAAAAATTATCAGTTTTTTGATTTACTCCGATCCATTTTTGGACATAATTGAATTTCCGGAAATGAGATTTATGAAAAAACCATGTGATTACGACTTTGCCAGTTTCATTGTTTGGAATAAACTCATGAATAAAGAAACATAAATAGGACTCATTATAAGGCTAGAATAATGAATTCTCGTAGACATACGATCACATCACTTTCGATCGTACTTCTTGCAGTAACTATTATGTCTGTTTCTGCCATAGGTCAAAATGCCTATGCTGGTGGATCTGGCATGTCATTGTCTGCAGATTGTTCTGGTTCAACTTGTGCCATAAGTGGCGACACTGACAGAAGTGACCAAGACGCAACAATGGTTGTAACAGCATCTAATGGCAACATAGTCACCGTTGGTCAATTAGGTACATCAGGTGGTATCTTCTCTGGATCACTCAATGTAAGCGGACTAGATGATGGTAGTTATACAATTGCAGTAAACCAAGGATCATCTTCAAAGTACAACCTATCAGTTAGCGTTGATGTTTCAGGTGGAAGTTCAGATTCATCTGCATCAATAAGCAATGTGGTTGGTACATCAGAAGAAGAAGAAGCAGGAGCAGCAGAAGAAGCTTCAGCAAGTGGATTACAGCTAACAGCTGGTGGAATGGAAGGTTCTACTACAATTGATGTAAGCGGAACAACTGACAGAAGTGGAGACATTACACTTACAGTTACAGCACCAAATGGAAATATTGTAACAGTATCTCAGATATCTCCTTCAGGTGATAGCTTTGCAACAACAATTGAAACAGGTGGACCACTATGGAGCCAAGATGGAATATATACAATCAAAGCAGTTCAAGGAGCCGCTTCAAATTATCAGGTATCTGCTGAAGTTGAAGTTATAGACGGTCATGTAATTCCAGAATTTGGTGTAATAGCCGCAATGATACTTGCAGTAGCAATTGTGTCAATAATTGTGGTCACTGCAAAGACAAAACTCAGTTTGGTACCAAGGTACTAAAATTCATCTTTTTATTTTGTTTATTAGACTCGCTAGATAATTAGCAATATCACATCTTCAAATAATATGAATAGGCATGTGACGCCCGTATTAGTTGCTATTTTAATTCTATCCACAACTGGTCTTGCATCACAAGCATTTGCTGAAACTGTTATCACAATTAACACAGACAAGGATGTTTATGAACATACTGACACTATTACTATAACAGGAACTGTTTCTCCTGTTGATGAAAATGAAATGCCAGTATCTATTTTGTTTGTAAATCAATATAACAGCATTGTTGAGATAGACCAACTTTTCGTGAACAGTGATGGTAGTTGGTCAGGTCAAATTATTCTTAATCCTGAAAATCGTTTACAGAGTGAAGATGGTGTCTACGAGATTAGAGCTCAATATGGAAGTACAAAGATAACTACATCGATAGAACTGACTAATGCTGTTGAAACATCTGAAGGGGTAGAAATGGGAACTACAGTAACTGGAACTACAGTAACTGGAACAGCTGTAATCGGAACAGACGTAACTGGACCGAGTGGTGAACCATACTACAAATTAGCTGGAGGACAAGTAGACTATGATGAAACATGTAATTCTAATCCTGCCTTTTTTGCCAATGCGGATGATGACAGCATTGTGATATATCTCGATCCAACGAATGATGGGATACTGACAGTTACTTTACATGAAGACCTAATCAAACCTTTTGAAGATGGAACCTTTGCAGTAATAGTAAACAATCAAGAAATGCAAGATTTCACACAGATTGGAAATACAGTAACAATTCCATGTGTTGTAGGAACTGAAAAAATTGAAATTTATGGTAGTTGGGCAATTCCAGAATTTGGTGTTATTGCTGCAATGATACTCGCAGTAGCAATTGTATCAATAATTGTAGTCACTGCAAAGACAAAACTCAGTTTGGTACCAAGGTACTAAAATTCATCTTTTTACTGTCAAAATTAAATCAGTAAAGGAAATATAGAATCCAAATTTAAATTGATCATGTATAATAGTAGGATTTTTTGTGTTATGCTTACTCTCACACTTGCTATTAGTATGATCTTTCAGGCTGCAGAAGCAGTTGATGAAGTAACACTATCCACTTCCAGTGACATATACTATAACGGAGATCATGTAGTAATTTTTGGTAATATTAGTACATTTTTTGAAAAACTGCCTATAACTATACAAATCTATCATGAAACAAATCTGGTTAGTGTTGCCCAAGTTCCTGTTGCAAAAGATGGAACGTTTGTTTCAAGTTTCTATGCTACGGGATCTAAATGGAAAGATGAGGGTACTTATACGGTTAGGGCACAGTATACTCCAACTCAAATCGCAGAAATAACCTTTGAGTTTTTTGGTCAAGCTATTGACAAAAGTTCTGCAGTTTTTCCGGTTGATATTCCCAATTCAGGAACTTTTGACGTAGGATATACAGTAAGAGGCGGTGAAGTCAAAAACATGGTCATGAACCAGGATCATTATTCACTTGTAATTGAAACCACAGTGGTTTCCAATGGTAACATAATTCTGAAATTACCTAGAGAGAGTTTTGATGCTCAAAATGATGATACAGACATCACTTTCATAATTTTGATCAGCAAACAAAATAACGCAGTAGCGGATTTCACACAAGTTGAGTATGAAGAAATTGCTGTTAGCCCTGATTATAGAACTATACGTATCCCATTAGAAGAAGGTGACAGATGGGTTGAAGTAATAGGCACATATGTAATTCCTGAATTTGGAAGTATGGTAATCATAATTTTGGTTGTAGCGGTATCATCAGCAATTATAATGTCTAAAAGCAAATTTTCTGTTAGATATAATTAGATTCAAAAATTATATTTTATTTTATAAGGAGAAACACTTCGTAGTTCCGCTACAACTTTTTTTAAAACTTCGACTGCCTGATCTACTTCATCCAATGTATTCATGTATCCAAATGATATACGTAACGAACCAGTTATTTGCTCATGATTAAAACCCATTGCTTTCAATACATGTGATGCTTTTTGAGTGTGCACAGAACATGCAGAACCAGTTGAAGCAGCAATGCCATGTTCATCCAACTTTATGATCAAGTCTTCACCATTTACTCCAAGAAATGTAAGATGAATATTGTTGAAAATTCTTTTTTCTGTATGGCCATTAAGTTTTACATGAGGTATTTCTTTGACTATTTTTGAGAGCATTGAAGAGTGAAGTGTTTGAAAGTGAGAAATATTTTCGTTTAATCTTTCTTTTGCAATCTCACATGCCTTTCCAAATCCTACTATACTAGCCACATTTTCAGTGCCTGACCGCATCCCATTTTCCTGACCACCCCCTAAAATTTCAGGAGCTGTTGTCAAACCTTTTTTTATAAATAATGCACCAACACCCTTAGGACCATTAATTTTATGTGAAGAAATTGATAATGCATCAACACCTAGTTCTTCTACATTGATTGGAACTTTACCTACTGCTTGTACAGCATCCGTATGTAATGGTATTTGATATTTGTTACAAATTTTTGATATTTCTTTAATGGGTTGTATTGTACCGACTTCATTGTTTGCAAACATGATACTAACAATAACTGTTTGTGAGTTTATTGAATCAGTAATATGATTAGGATTTACAATTCCCTGTTCATCAACTGGTAGATATGTGACCTTCACTCCATTTTTTTCAAGATCTCTACATGGTTCTAAAATTGCTTCATGCTCTATTGATGATGTTATGATGTGATTCAGCACAAATTTTGGTCCTTGAGATTTTGGAATGCCATACAAAATAGTGTTATTTGATTCAGTTCCACCTGATGTAAATAGAATTTCATCTGGTTTGGCACCAATAAGTGCGGCTACTTGCTTTCGTGCTTTTTGTATTGCATTCTTTGCTTTCCTACCAAATTGATGGATTGATGATGGATTGCCATATTGTACATCAAAATACGGTAACATCTCTTTAACTACTTCTGGATGAACTGCGGTTGAAGCAGCATTATCAAAATAAATCAATTTGTTATCACATTAATTTTTCCAGGTCTGTAACCTTCTGGATCTATAGAAACATCCTCAAAGCTTATCAGTTTTAGTTGGTCTTTGATTTTCTGTAACACAGTATTGTTTTCAAGTAAGGACAATTCATCTACACCAACCTCAATTTTTGCTATACCATCCATATCTCTAACACGTACCTGTTTAGCTCCCGTGAGTTGCTTGACAATTTTTTCACCAATTTCAATTCTGGCTAATCTTTGAGCAGTAACGCTTTGACCCCAAGGAATACGTGATGCAAGACACGAGTTAGAAGGTTTGTCATAAACTGACAGACCAGCCATTTTAGCTGCTTCTCTTACCATTTTCTTGGAGAATCCAGCTTCTGCTAATGGACTTCTAATTCCATTTTCACGTAGTGCAAGTACTCCTGGACGGTAATCTCCCAAGTCATCAATATTGGTACCATCTACAATTATATCAGATTCAAATTCTTTTGCAACTTGCAAGAGATGCTGTGAAAGTTCGCTTCTACAATAAAAACAACGATTGTTATCATTTTTAACAAAACTTTCGTTATCAAGTTCATTGTATTCTATTACTATGTGCTTGATTCCAATCTCTGAAGATATTTTTTTTGCGTATTCTAATTCTTCTTGTGCAAGTGTCTTATAATCAGCAGTAACTGCTATTGCCGATTTGCCTAATCTAGCATAAGCTGCATAAGCAACTAAAGCACTATCAACACCACCTGAAAGTGCCACAAGTACACTATTTTTGTCATCAAACCAATTTAGTAGTTTAGTAAGTTGTGTTTTCATATTTCTTTTCTCACTTCTTTATTTAGTAGCTCTTCTGTATCTTTAAATGAAATACTAAGAGCGCTGGAGATTTCTTTGATATCATCAGATTCAATTTTGAAATGAGAACCGTTGTTTAGATCTCTGGTTTTATACCTGACATCAAAACTTTGTCCCTGAATATTCACAGAGAGGGTTTTAACAGCTCTAGGAACAATGTATCGTTCAGAAGTTCTTACTCTTACACCAAGTGTTCCAGTTTCAGTAACCAACAAGTCCATAATAGAATTCATAGTATCAGAATCACAAATAACAGACACCAAATTTGTAGGGCGACCTTTTTTTGTGATTGCAGAAGATATTGTTACATCCTTTGCACCTTGTGCCATTATTTTTTCAATCATGTTTCCAAGAACTTCGCCAGATACATCATCAACGTTTGTTTCAAGTATTTTTACTGTATCAAGTTGAAGTTTAGTTGATGCGATTCCTCGAACTATTTTCAATACGTTTGAAAATACTTCAAAATCTTTTTGGCCTGCACCGTAACCAATAGATTGAATTTTCATAGGTGGATAAAACTCAGAGCATTCTTTAACCAGATTAACTAACATGCTGGCTCCCGTAGGAGTTGTGAGTTCCTCCTTTACATTTCCGCCTACTGTAATAATTCCTGATTCTCTAAATATTTCTAAAATTGCATAGGCAGGATTAGAGCTAGTACCATGAGAAAAAGTCACTGTACCACCACCTATAGCTACAGGTGTGATAACTATGTCATCATCAAAACAACCCAAGTCATCTAGAGCAATAGCAGTTCCTAATAGATCTACAACTGTGTCAAAACTTGCTGCCTCATGAAAATGTACAGAGTCCTCTGGTTCGCCATGAATTTTTGATTCTACACGTATGAGAGTTTCAATTGATTTTATTGCAAAAGTTTTTGCACTTTCAGAAATTGTTAATTTTTCTGTAGATTTTTCAATTATTTCCTTTATCTCTATACCTTTTCTTTCATGTGCATCATCGTCCATTTCTAATAATAATTCAGTTGCTTGTAATGAATTTTTTTTCACTTCTACAAAATCTATATTTTTTATTTTAACGTCTTTACATAATGATTCAGCACTACGAATTCCATCTATGATCTTTGATCTGTTTGCACCCATATTTACAAGGCTGCAAAGTAGCATATCACCAGAAATACCTGCAACCTGTGCATCAATAACAAATACCATGAAACTAAATTCTTTAAAATGCTTATAAATTCTGTTTAATGCTTATTCGCCTAAGATTTAATTATCAAAAATCTAAGTGCAGAGTATGATAACTATAATTGGTGCAGGAAAAGTGGGTGGATCTGCCGCACTACATTCTGCAATGAAGCAATTAGATGATCAAATTCTTCTCTTGGATATTGCAGAAGGCCTCCCACAAGGGGAAGCAATGGATCTCAATCATTTGTTATCTGAACGGGGAATAGATGTTGAAATCAATGGTTCTAACAATTATGAAGATATGAAGGGTTCCGACATTGTAGTTGTAGTAGCTGGTGCTGGAAGAAAACCAGGAATGACTAGAATGGATTTACTGAAGATTAATGCAGGAGTTGTAAAAGACGTTGTAGGAAATATAAAAAAATATGCAGATAATTCATTGATAATTCCGGTAACTAATCCGTTAGATCCTATGGCATACATCACATACAAAAGTTCAGGTTTTGAAAAAAATAGGGTGTTTGGAATGGGTGGGATGTTAGACTTGTCAAGATTTAAACAATTCATTCACGAATCTACTGGTAGTTCACGAAAAGAGATTGATGCAATAGTAATAGGAGAACATGGGGAAAACATGTTACCGCTGACTAGATTTGCACAGGTATCTGGAAAACCTTTACCAACAATCCTCTCTCAAGAAAAATTAGATGAGATTTTTACTCTGACAAAAAATGTTGCAGCTGAAGTGATAAAACTAAAAGGTGCTACAGTACATGCACCAGGAAATGCAATCTCATCTATGATTCAAAGTGTTGTGAAAGACACAAAGCAAGTAATGCCAGTTTCAACATACTTGGATGGAGAATATGGTCATTCAGATGTAACAATTGGTGTACCTG
>Ga0310121_10004159_pt1 | contig 12897 bp, 11 predicted proteins | sample CB27_Tmax_986_MG_FD_203504 | JGI IMG/M metagenome (GOLD analysis project Ga0310121, IMG submission 203504) | Marine microbial communities from Western Arctic Ocean, Canada - CB27_Tmax_986 | ecosystem: Environmental > Aquatic > Marine > Oceanic | place: Canada: Western Arctic Ocean | collected... | reverse complement strand
TTACACTAAATGCGGAGCGTCACGCCGTACAAACCCACCGTGGCCCTCCCTCGACGTAAGTCATTGCGTACCAACTGGAAGTGCCATTCGGGTCAGGCCGTGATTAGTGATTAGCGAGCGTTCGTTCGTTCGATTCGTTGGATGGTCAGCGCCAACTGTGGCGAGGGTGGCTCGATCCGTCGCAGGGCGCGGCTGACGCTGCTGTGACTCTTGTATCCCAACGCCGCCGCCACTTCCGTGGCCGAGTAACCATAACGGCGACGAGCAACCAATGCGGCAACGGCACGGCCTGCGGTATCGCTCCGGCGACCAGGACACCAGTCGGTGCGATCTTCTCCCATCGCATCGCCCACGACGTCCAAGATGCGCTGTAGCTCTGGTCGTGGGCGCATCTGCTTGAGAGCAGGAATATCTGAATCTTCCTGTCGATCCTGCAGAAGCTCGCCAATCTGCTTGATGAACTCCTGGGACCCGACGATAAATCCATGGGCGGCCTCCGCCCACGGGGCGGCCGGCGGGTCGCTAATCCCATTGCCGACGAATTGGCGGTAGCGCTTGCGGGCCTCGGTGCGATGACGGCAAAATTCGCGGAGCACCGAGTCATACGTCATCCAAGACAAAGTGCGATCGGCACGATGATATCCCGGATAACTGCTCCAGCGGAAACGTTCCGGCCGGTCCACCATATTCGCCCGCACCGGGTTTAAGTGAATGTACCGGCTCAACTCGCGGAAGTACCCTTCATCTTCCACCAATTCCGCCTTGAACCGACCCTGAAACAGGTGCCCCGCTCGGTCGTGCCGCCGATTGAAATAGCTCGTATAACTGCCGTTGAAGTGCTGCATTCCGGCCGACAAATTGGCTCGGGGCGTTCCCAAAAAGAGGTGATGATGATTGTCCATCAGTACAAAGGAGTGCAGATGCCAGCTGTACGTTTCCACCGTCCGCTCCAGCCACTCAAGCCATCGCCAGCGATCCCGATCGTCGGCCACAATATTGCGCCGCTCGATCCCACGGGACATCACATGATAGAGGGCCCCTTCATACTCAACTCGCAATGGTCGCGCCATGGCGTAAAACGTAACCGGTGCCAAACCTCCATGCAATGGCTAATCACTAATCACGGCCTGACCCCAGGCGGAGGCGGTTGGTAGCTGCCACATCGACCTGTCGCTCTTCGGGGTCAACCACCACCTGGTACACGTCGCGAGCGCGCTGGGCTGTGATCTTTTCTTGGATCACGTCCCGGAGCACCAATTCGGGATCGCGCTGCGAGGCAGGTCCGTAACCACCTCCCCCCGGTGTTCGATAGCTGATGACATCGTTCGGCTGGAGGGTGAGCGTGCCTTTGGAGGATAGCTCGCGCGGGTCGGTATCGGGGTTGAGGATGTAACGGGACGCGGCGCCGTCGCCTCCGCCAAAGAGCCCCCAAGGTGCAAACTTGGCGTGGTCGGAGAAGATCGTGACCGTCGCATCGTGGTCGGTGAATTTCCAATCGCGTCGCACCCCCAATCCGCCGCGAAAACGGCCTGGCCCGTCGGAGCCGGCAAGCAATTCGTAACGCACAATTTGCAGCGGGTATTGGTATTCGGTCTCCTCAATGGCCGAGTTTTCCGTGTTTTGGATGTGCGTCTGTACGGCGTCCATTCCATCTCGGTCGGGCCGCCCTCCGTAGCCGCCGCAGATGGTTTCCATGAACGTGTAGTATTCTCCGGAGCGTGGGTCTTCGCCGCCGCAGCCGATGCAGCAGATGATGCTCTTGGAGCAGGCGGCGACTCGATCGGGCAGCGCGGGCGCCAAGGCACGAAAGCCCAAATCACAGAGTCGCATCGCCACGTCGTTGCCCCCCACCACGCCGGCCGGCGGCAACGCGTTGACGACGGTGCCAGGTGGCGCGTCGACGGTGATCAGCCGGTAGAAGCCTTCGTTGTTGGGAATATTGGGATCGATGAGGCATTTGATGACATACGTGACAGCGGAAAACGCGTACGTAAGATTGGCGTTCATCGGGCCGGGGCGCTGTGGGTCGGAGCCCGTCAGGTCGAAGGCTACCTGACCATCGCCGACAGTCACCTTCAGCGCCAAGCGGATCGGACGGTCGTCCAAGCCGTCGTCGTCCAAAAAACACTCGGCCGAGTAGACCCCTTGTGGCAGCCGGGCAATCTCTTGACGCGCCCAGCGACAGGTGTAATCAATCATCTCTTCGGTGAACTGCTCGAGCGTCGCGCCACCAAAACGGTCGGTGATCTGTGCCATCCGCTGCTGGCCCAGGTTGACCGCAGCGATCTGGGCGCGAATGTCTCCCCCGGTTTGATGCGGTGAACGGATATTGGCAAGGACCAGGTTCAAGACGTCTTCCACCACCTTCCCGCGATCGATGAGTTTGACAACCGGAATGATCACGCCTTCCTGGTAGATGTCGCGGGAGACGCACAACCCGCCCGGCGCCATGCCCCCGATATCGACGTGGTGCGCGACGGCCGCTGCGTAGCCTTGCAGGCGATCGCCGTCAAAATAGGGTGCGATCAGGCAGATGTCATTTAGATGCATCGAGCCATGGTGCGCGTCATTGGTCGCCAGTGCGTCGCCTGGGGCCAACCGGTCGACCCCGTAGCGTTGTACAGCCAGGGGAACCAGTCGCGCCATCGACGCCAGATGAATCGGCTGAGAAAACGACTGGGCCATGAGCCGCAGCTGGCTGTCAAACAGGGCGCAAGAGAAATCGGCGCGAGTCTTGATGTTCGTCGAGAAGGCGGCCTTCCGCAGCGCTGCGGCCATCTCATCAGCAGCGGCGTCAAAAGCGCTACGCATCACCTCGAATTGAATCGGGTCGATCACTGCTTCACCCCCGTCACTCCGCCACTGCAATAGTCGGTCATGCTTCGGCTCCCCTCTCGATCACCAGGTTTCCAAATCGATCGACGTCGGCATAATCGCCGGGATGGATCAGCACCGTCGAATCGATCTCTTCGACGATGGCCGGCCCGGTGATGCGGTTGCCACACTTTAGCTGATAGCGATCGAAGACGTCGCATGGCAATGTCTCCTGGGCCTCGGAGAAGTAGACGTGACGGCGATCTTTCACGGCGCCGCTACTATCGAGGTCGCCTTCCTCAAGGTTGCGGAGTTGCGGACGTGGAATCGCACCGGTGGCCGAAAGGCGGACATTGACGATTTCGGTCGGTTGGTCCGTCGCCGCGTATCCGTACGCTCGCTCATGCTCTTGAAAGAAACGCTGGTTCAGCACGGCGGCATCTGTCTGCTCCAGTGTTCGCTGATCAGCCGCTACTTTCAGCTCATAGGACTGACCGATGTATCGCATGTCGATAAAACGAAGGAAGGACTGGTCGGATTCTGCGATCCCTTCGCCCTCAAGTACGTCCCGGGCCTTAGCCTGCAGCGCGCTGAAGGTCCGATTCAGCCCGGCCCAGTCGATGTCGGCGGTGGCCCCGATCGATGTTTGGACAAAGTCATGCCGAATATCGCTGACCAACAGTCCAAGCGCCGAAGTGACGCCCGGACTCATCGGTACAAGGAGCTTGTCCATTCCCATTTCAGCGGCCAGCGCGCCCGCATGCAACGGACCGGCGCCGCCAAAGGCTACCAGCACAAACTCACGCGGATCGAATCCCCGCTGGACCGAAATCAGCCGAATCGCGGCCAGCATGTGGGCATTGGCGATCTGGACGATCCCGTTGGCCGCTTCGACGAGGTTCATTCCCAATCGGTCCGCGATGGTTTGGACCGCCTTTTCGGCCAAGCCTCGATTCAAGGATTGTTCCCCACCGATGAAGTAGTCGGGGTTGAGCCGGCCAAGGACAAGGTTCGCATCGGTGATGGTGGGCTCGGTCTGCCCCTTTCCATAGCAGGCTGGGCCGGGATCGGCGCCGCCACTTTGCGGGCCGACTCGCAGCGCCCCTCCCGGGTCGACCCAGGCGATGCTCCCGCCTCCGGCCCCGATCTCGACGAGATCGACAACGGGGGTCCGTACGGGATATCCGGCCGATTTGTTGTCGGCCACTGCGGCCGCGCCGACTTCGAAGTGGGGCGAGATCTTGGGCACGCCATTTTCGACCAGCCCGACTTTCGCCGTGGTGCCCCCCATGTCGAAGCTAATTAGGTTGTCGATCCCCACTTGGCCGCCGATGTAGGTGGCGGCAATCACACCGGCGGCGGGACCCGACTCGATCAATTGCACCGGTTGCGACGCCGCAACGTCGGCTGAGACCGTTCCGCCGGCAGAGGTCATCAATTGCAGCCCAGCTTCTATGCCAATCTCCGACAGACGCGACTCGAGCCGCGCCAAATAGCGACCGACCACTGGCGTCAGAATCGCGTTGATAACCGTTGTGCTGGCCCTAAAGTATTCCCGCATCTCGGGGCACAACTCCGAGGAGAGCGACACCGATACAGCGGGTAAAAGTTCGCTAAGTATTTGCTTGATTCGGCGCTCATGGGCTGCGTTCCTGTACGAATGCAACAGGCACACCGCGATCGATTCCACCTCTTCGGTTGCCAGTTCCGCCACCGTGCGGCGCACGGCGGGCTCGTCGAGTGGCTCCAGAATTTCCCCGGCAAAGTTCAATCGCTCCGGAACGCCTCGGCAAAGTTGCCGAGGCACAAGTGGGCGGGGTTTTTCGCAAAACAGATCGTAGAGCCGCGGCCGGATTTGCCGAGCGATTTCCAAGACGTCGCGAAAGCCGTCGGTCGTCAGCAAGGCGGCCTTCGCCCCTTTTCCCTCGATAATCGTGTTGGTGGCCACCGTTGTGCCGTGCGCGAGATAACCGACCGACGCGGCCGGCTCCTCACTCTCGCGTAACACGCGGTCGACAATTTCCAAGAAGGCGACCGACGGGTCGCGCGGTGTACTGGAAAGCTTCACCAGCCGCAACGCACCGCTCTGGTCATCCATCATGACCAGGTCGGTGAATGTGCCTCCGATATCGATTCCCAGCCGGTAATTGCTCATGAATAAATCGGGACAAGGTCCGCATCAATCGTTGCCGCAAATAATCTCGCGAGCAGCTCGCGTCCACTTACGCATTTCCGTTTCCGCCAGATCGGGCTCGTGATCCGCAATCGCGTCGACGACCGATTCTAAGCTCGGAATAGGCCATATGGAGTAAGGAATCTTGGCCAGCAACTTCTGGTCTAGCTCCCTGTCACAGACATGGAGCGTGTGAATGCGTGCGCCCTGGCACGCCTGCATCACGAGCGGGTTGCCGCATTTCGACCGCAGCGTCGTGTAGAATTTGTGGAGCGCGTTAACGCGCATCTTCGAATTCTCCTCCGCGATGTTCAGAGCGATCGCCTCGACGCTTTCTCTCAACACCATAATTGCGCGGCCGGTCATGTTGAGCGCCGCACAGCGGGCCGCCAGCCCGTCGATCACCTCGCGGAGCTCGTATTGCAGACGCAGCTCGTCTGACGAATAGTCCTCTACGTATCCAACATAGCGGATCGCACCGGGCCCCCGCCGACCCACCAACCCTTCGGCCTCCAAACGGACGAGCGACTCCCGGGCTGGGCCGCGGCCTGCGCCCAGAATCTTGGCGGCCCGAGCCTCCGTGAGCCGCTCTCCCGGGCGAAGCTTTCCGCTGATGATCTTCGATTTCAGTACGTGGTAGTGGGTGGTTTGAGACATGTCGAGATGTTCCCTGTGCCGGGCGATGATTGACCAGCGCTCAGGCGGGCACCAGTATTCGGCATTCAGTATTTAGTATGTAGTCTTCAATATTCCGGAGCTGACCCATTGTAACCACGGACCAAATTGTAAACAATATCGCTGATTGATCACAACCGGGTCGCCGCCACGAGCGATCGTTGCATCGCCACTTGGTGCGGAATGTCCCGGCCGTCTCCCAAACCCGCGGCAATGACGTTGCACTGGTCGCGCCCTCGTAATTTCGAAATGGACGGAGCACTAGGATGAATCGCACGGCCGATTTCGTCGTAATTGGTGGGGGCATCTTTGGCGCAAGCACGGCGCACTTTCTTTCAAAAACCGGCTTCGGCCGGGGAGTGCTGCTTGAGAGCCGCACCCTGGCCGCAGTGAGCACCGGCCATTCGGCCGCGCACATCCGCACCTACTACTCCAATCCGGTCACCGTGCAGCTTGCCGGTCGTGCGGTGGAGATGTTTGAAAACGATGTCGAGCAGCTGGGAGGCGATTGTGAATTCCGGCAGATCGGCTTTCTAGTCCTGCTCGATGCTGAGGCCGAGCAACCCGCAGACCAAGTCAGCACGCTTCAGCGACAGTACGGTATCGACGTCCGGATGGTGTCGCGCGACGAAATCCACGACCTGGCGCCCCCGCTGGATCTGGGTGGAGTTACCCGTGGCATCTACGAGCCGAAATCAGGATACGTCGACCCTGTCAAGACCACCCGCAATCTGGTCGACGCCGCCAAGCCGTGGGGCCTGGAGGTCCTGGAAGGGACGGCGGCGCGAGGCATTCGCACCGAAGGTGACCGGATCGTCGGAGTTGATACCGACGACGGACCGATAGATACTCCCGTGGTCATCAACGCGGCCGGTCCGTGGGGTCGCCAGATCGGCAGCTGGATAGGCCGCAATGACTCGGTCCGTTGGAGCCGGGAAACCGACTTAAAGGTCCGGTTGCCGAGCAATTTCCCACCCATTCCGGTGATCTCTGATACAACGCCCTTCCGGATTTACTTTCGCACCGACGGTGAGAACTTGCTGGCTGGCCTCGGGGCTCCCAAGGAGATTGAACCCTTGGATATCGATAACTACGACTCCGAGTTGGACGCGTCGAGTCGTACTCGTATCGAGAAAGGGCTCTTCGCGCGCGTCCCCATGCTTCGCCAGGCGCCGCTAGTGGACGGCTGGGCGTCGATCTACACCATCCCCGACGACTGGCATCCACTCGTGGGGCCGGAGCCGGGGCTGGATGGCTATTACACCTGTTACGGAGGGTCAGGGCATTGTTTCAAGCTTGCGCCGCCCATCGGCGAGGCGCTGGCGGCGATGATCAGTGGCCAGGCGCCCAAGATCGACATCACCCCACTACGGCCCACGCGTTTCGTAGAAGGCGCGCCGCTCACCTCGGCCTGGGGCGGCGGCAACCGGGCCTAGGCGCGTATATTTCAAGAGAAACCTTTGCGTCGCCACCACCAGGTGATGATTAACGGAGCAGCGACCGAGGCGCAAAGAGCCATCGGCAACCAGCCGTAATGGACCGCCTGTTGCCCTAATGCGGAATAAGTCGCCGCGATGACCAGATTGCTGACCGCCACTGTCGGCAAGAATTGTCGCCAGCACATTTGCCACGCTCCCACCAGTAGCGCACAAGCTTCGGCTAAGACGGGAAGTGGTCGCGTGAGGATGAGCATCCAGACACCGTGTTCCCTGCAGGCGGCTTCTAGCTCGGCAAGTTGCTCGGGCGAGCAGTAGCGGGCGGCTAAAGGTCGTCCCCAGGCTTTCGCTAGTCCAAAGGCGATAGCGGCGCCGAGGGTCATTCCGACGGTCGAAACCGCAGTCCCCACCACAAATCCCAACTGACTGCCGGCGAGTGTGCTAATTGGCCCCGAGGGGACTGGCAAAAAAACATCGCTCGCCAAAATTGCGGTCACGGCCAGGGCGAGGACCGAAGGAGCGGGTGGCTCGATCTGCCAGCGCTGGGCGACCGCCAAAAATGTTTCGCCCCAGACGGCCAATAAGATGAGTGGCAGAATCAGCACGACCGTTATCAGCAGCAGCGGCTTTAGCCAGGAGTTGCGTTGGGAGGGTGGCTGAGAGGTCATCTGTTTTGACTTGCGTCAGGCCCAATCTAGGCTTGCGTTAAGGGAATGACGAACGACCCGAATGACGAAAGAACCACGCCCTTAACATCAAGCAGGGCCGAAGCCCGACGCTGGCTAAGCACAACGGCACGATGCGTCACTGGTCATACTTGCTATTTTCGTGCTTCTTCATTCCCTCATTCGCCATTATTTCCGTTGGAGTCTAAGTATGAATTTCTCGACCGCCCGCAGCGAGCGCATCACGGCGATTGTCAGCACCCTGGTGGCGGTGGCAATCTTAACAGGTGGAGTGACTGCCTATCAATCACACAATGAGCCGGTCGAAGATATCGTACAATTAGAGTCGGACCTGCGATTTCAACTCGAAATTGCCTTTCGCCACGATCCCAACGAACGTACCAGGCGGCTAGCCCAGCTCGAACAAGTCTCTCAAGCTTGGCAGCAATCGCCTCGTGAGGCCGCCGATCACTCAGATCTGGCTTCCTGGTTGTTAGAAGCGACGATTCGCTCGATGCCAGGTTCGATCAAGGCGTTGCCTGGAGTTCCCAAGTTTGGGGAGCGGCAACAACCCTCGAAGCAGCCGACGCCCGATGTGCTCGTTACACCGCCGGTCGCCGCCGAGAAACTTGACCTGGTAACACAGGTTCCCACACCCTCTGCGGTTAATTCGACCCCAGTTGCTCAACCGAGCAAAGTCGATGTTCGTTCGACTGTTGTGGTTGAGAATCGAACGTTTTCCGAACAATTGTCGGTCGCACCGGCAACACCTCTGCCGTCGGCAGCTGCGGTGACACAAGCTGCCGAGCCGGTGCCAATCAACTTGACGGAACTTGCCGCGCGGGTGGCCGGCTACCACAACGGATTGCGTGAGGTTGAGGCCGCGCTGCTCACACTTGATGCTGACGACTTCAGCGCCTTGACCGACCAGATCGGTCAATTGAGTGAGCTGACACGCGACTTCCGATTCGTCAATCTGTATTACCAAGCACTAACCGACCAAGAGCGACAAACGATCAGTGCGCCGCGCCCGCTCACCGCAACATTGGCCGAAATCCGCCGACGACTTGATAGCAGCGAAACGGCTCAGTCGGGAGACTTTTTGGATGAGTTTGACGCCAGCAATCAAGCACGAATTGCTGAGCTACGCGAGCAGCTCGCCGAGGTCGCCAGCCGTGTTGAACGGTAATTCATTGGTCCGCGATTGAGCAAACAATTACGGCAACGACCAGTGGATGAGTCCGGTATTCGGATCTTCTCGGCCCTCCAAGAGCAAGGGCCAATAGCGTTGCAGTCCGGTGGCGGGACGTTCGAGATTAGCAAACGGCTTTTGGGTCGGCAAACGGCTGACGCCAGGGTAAAACTTTGCCGCTCCCTGGCCGGGGGCAGTCGTAGCGGATGAACGCTTCGCGGCGGGTGGCGGGGTCACCGCAGCACCCGAGCGACTTAGATGCCAGCGCATCGCAGGCGTCAGATGGACATGCCTGCCCATGCTCTCCAGCTGATAGACTGACGCGCGACTCAGATTCCCCTGGCGGAGTTGCGATTGTCGAGGCGACCAAAAAGGAGGGCGCAGTGGTCGATTGGCCCGCAAAGGTTGCTTAGCCTGATTGCCCGCCGGCGGCTTCTCCACTTTCGCTGGCCGTTTCGCTGGCGGTTTTGCCACTGCTCTAGGAAAAAAAATCTGTGCCGGCTCCCGTAGCCGTTTCGGTTTCGGCGCCGGTAGTTCTAATATTGGAGGTAACTCTTTGACAGCGGGAGCTTTTTCTTTGTGTTGAGCGGGTTGTTGATCAGGTGCCGCTCGCCCCCATGCTGCTTGGCAAAAAACTGCCTGACAACAAAATGTTTGACAAATAACAACTGTTGCCAAGCAGCAACATGCCAACGTCAACAACCGAAAAGATTTCATCGTCCCTTCCTCCCGCCGCGCGGTCAGATCGTTTTGAGCAGGCGATTCCTTGGCTAACTCCATTTTAGGGTCGGTTTGCCTGATTGGGCAAGCAAGATTTGCCCGCAGATTGCTAGTGGTGCGGTCCCAACGCGACTGACAAGCCATTGGTCATCGTGGCCCACAGGGTACAATAGAGTCTATGTTCCACCAACGCTGTTATTACTCGATACCGCTCGCACTCGTGCTGGCGCTAGGTCACTGGTCGTCGGCGCCGATTCATTCAGCGCTCGCTGTCGAACATCTGCTCGTTGCCGTCGACGGCCTGCAGCAGAAGCTTTCGGGAAAAGTGGTCGTGGAAGACTCTGCTGGCAGCATGTTACTCGAGACCGACGAAGGAGCGATGTGGCCGATCTCCGCCGAAACGATTCTCAGACGTAGCAGCGACTCGGCAGCGATGGTGCCGCTGGACCAAGCGCAAATGTCAGCGCGTCTGTTACAGGAAATGGGGCCAGGCTTTCAGCGGCATGAGACGACGCATTACGTCATCGTGCACAACACGACGAGGGTCTATGCCAGATGGTGTGGCAAGCTCCTGGAGCGGCTGCAAAAGGGTTTTTTGGCTTTCTGGAAAAAGCAGGGCTGCAAAGTTCATGAGCCAAAGTCCCCACTGGCGGTGCTCGTTTTCAAAAACAAAGCCTCGTACATCAAGCATGCACGAGCAGAGCTTGGGCCTTCCGCTGGCAATGCGATCGGTTACTACAGCTTTCAGACCAATCGGATCGTGATGTACGACCTGACCGGCTCGCAGGCGCTGCGACGAGAAGATACCCGCCGTGGCAAGCTGAAGGACATCACCGCTTTGTTGCAGCACTCGGACGCCAAACCACTGGTCGCGACAATTATCCACGAGGCGACCCATCAAATCGCTTTCAACTGCGGCTTGCAATCGCGCTACGCCGACAATCCAGTCTGGCTGAGCGAGGGGATGGCGGTCTATTTCGAAACGCCCGACCTTTCCAGCAAGCGGCTTTGGAGCGGCACGAATAAGGTAAACGAATCGCGTTGGGACCGTTTTCGCAACAACGTCCGACGCGGTAAGGCGGCCAATCTGAAAACTCTGATCGCCGACGACAACCGCTTGCGTCACCCAAAAACTGCCGTCGATGGCTATGCCGAAGCTTGGGCGTGGAACTATTTCTTAATCAAATGGCATGCGAAGGAGTACGCGCAGTACCTTGAGGCGCTCGCTGCCAAGCCGCTCCTCGTGAAAGACGATCGCGCCACGCGGCTGACCGATTTCCAAGAGCATTTCGGCGAGAACCTGCAAGAACTTGAAGCGGAGTTCTACCGACGCATGTCGAAGCTGCGGTAGGCTCCTGAAGTAGGCCACTTAAGTAGACCCCTTAAGTAGACATTGTCTCTAAACCTCTTTATCGTCGATCCACGACATTAGCTTGCGCAGCTCTTTGCCGACGACTTCGACGGGGTGCTGACGTTCGCGGCGGCGCGTCGCTTTGAACGACGGCGCACCGGCCTTATTTTCCAAAATCCAGTTGCGTGCAAATGTGCCGTCTTGGATCTCGGCGAGAATCTTTTTCATCTCGGCTCTGGTCTCGTTGGTGACGATCCGCGGCCCGCTCGAGTAGTCGCCGTACTCGGCGGTGTTCGAGACGCTGTAACGCATATAATTGAGTCCGCCCTGGTAGAACAGGTCGACGATCAGCTTCAATTCATGCATGCACTCGAAGTAAGCCATTTCGGGTTGGTAGCCTGCCTCGACAAGTGTATCAAAACCCGCTTTTACCAGCTCGGCGGCTCCACCACAGAGCACGGCTTGCTCGCCGAACAAATCGGTTTCGGTCTCTTCGGCAAAGGTGGTCCGAATTACACCGCCGCGTGTACAGCCGATACCTTTGGCGTAGGCGAGACCAATTTTGAAGGTTTCATCACTCGCGTCGTCACTTAATGCGATCAAGCCGGGCACACCGCCGCCAGCGACAAATTCGCTACGGACCAAGTGTCCTGGGCCCTTGGGAGCGATCAACAGCAGATCGACTCCCTGCGGAGCCTCGACCTGGCCGAAATGGACGTTGAATCCGTGCGAACACATCAACACGTTGCCCGTCTCGAGGCTGTCGCGGATGTGGTCGCGGTAAATGTCGCCTTGAACTTCGTCAGGCAGCAAAATATTGACGATGTCTGCTTGCTTGGTCGCCTCTTCGACCGGCAGCGGCTCAAATCCGTGGCTGACGGCCAGCTCGTAGTTGGCGCTGCCAGGGCGCTGGCCCACGATCACTTTCGCGCCGCTCTCTTTCAGATTTTGAGCGTGTGCATGGCCTTGCGAGCCGTAGCCGAGAATCGCAATCGTTTTACCGTCGAGCGCTTTTAGGTCGGCGTCGTTGTCGTAATAAATCGTAGCAGTCATGAAAAAACTCCTGAATTATTGTTGGCCTACTGGCTGTTGCGTAACGGAGGTTAGGGTGGCAGATTCGTCAGTCGGTTGTCCACCCCGGACCATCGCGATGCGGCCGGTGCGTACGAGTTCGATGATGCCAAACGGACGCATCAGGTCGACGAACGATTCCACCTTTTTTTCTTGACCTGAGATTTCGACTATGACCTGATCCGGAGAGACGTCGACCACGCGACCGCGGAAGATCTGGCATAATTCGCGAATTTCGGTTCGTTTGCCTCCACTGCAGTCGACCTTCAGCAACATCAGGTCGCGCTCAACGAATTCCTGTGCACTCACATCGTCGACACGCACGACGGTGACAATCTTTTCCAACTGTTTGCGCACTTGATCTAGGACCGTGTCGTCGCCCACGACAACAAACGTCATCCGCGACAAATGTGGCTCTTCGGTCTCACCGACCGCGAGGCTATCGATGTTGTATCCGCGCGAGGCGAACATGCCAGCAACATGCGCTAGCACCCCAGGCACGTTCTGCACCAAAGCAGAAAGAACATGACGCATGACAGATGACTCCCAGCGACGAGTAACCAGTGGAAACGAAACCTTTGATGATAATCTTGGCGAGCCCCGGCTACAAGCGGCGGAGAGGTGGAGATTCCTTGGGGAGATTCCTTAGATCGAGCCACAATAAAAGTGGCTGACCCGTGGCCAAACACCTATCACCTGTCGCGCCGTTTTTTCAGCCAGTTCTCTTGGTCGTCGGGATTTGGTTTAGGGGGGGGGGGCTTTTTTTGCCAGGTGGCAGCGGCGGTCATTACTTTGGGTCT